>Ga0157378_10000806_pt1 | contig 29176 bp, 31 predicted proteins | sample M65metaG_FD_115309 | JGI IMG/M metagenome (GOLD analysis project Ga0157378, IMG submission 115309) | Miscanthus rhizosphere microbial communities from Kellogg Biological Station, Michigan, USA - M6-5 metaG | ecosystem: Host-associated > Plants > Roots > Rhizosphere > Soil | place: USA: Michigan... | reverse complement strand
GGCGGGCCGCAGACCTATGACTGGCAGGTCTATGCCCGCATCATCGAGGGTATCAAGAATCAGATCGACGTTCCCGTCTATCCGTCGTTCGCGCCGTTCATGCTTGAGAACGTCAACGCCGATGTCGCCGACCCCAGCGTGCGGTTCTTCCATGTCGAGCAGTTGATCGCGCGCGGCCTGATCGAATTTGGCTTCGCCGATCCCGGTAGCATGAATTTCACCCAGACAAGGACGAGGCTCAAGGACGAGCCGGGCGGCACTTATCTCAATCCGGAACGCCACACCCGGTACGCACTGGCACTCGCCGCACGCCACGGCCTGCACCCGGATCTCGCGATCTACGAACCCGGCTTTCTTCGCGCGGGTGCGGCGCTCGCGCGCGCCGTCGGCACCAGGACGCCGATCTACCGCCTGATGTTCTGCGAGACCATGGCCGCGGGCTTTCCGCCGCGGCCCTATGGCCTCGAGGCCTATCTGGCACTGCTCGACGAGGTGGCGCCCGGCGCGCCCTGGATGCTGGCGGGCGTCAGTGCCGATGTTCGGCCCTTGATCGGCGAAACCGTCAAGCGCGGCGGCCATGTCCGCGTCGGTCTGGAAGACGCGCCGCTCGGCACGCGCGCGACCAATCTCGAAATGGTCGAGGAGGCGATCCGGCTGGTGCGCGAGCACGGCGGCGAGCCGGCAACGCCAAAGGAGATGCGCGAGGAGCTGGTGAGATTGGGATAGCGGACTATCATCCCGTCATTGCGAGGAGCCAGCGACGAAGCAATCCCGTTGTTTCTTCGCGCGGTAAAGCTGGATTGCTTCGCTTCGCTCGCGATGACGGCGGAGAAGCCTCACCCGAACCGATGATCGTACCGATCGACCGTGAGCTCGCTCGCGTCGATATCCGGTTTCTTGCCGGACAACTGATCCGCCAGCACGCGCGCCGAACCGCAGGCCATGGTCCAGCCCAGCGTGCCGTGACCGGTGTTGAGATGGAGATTCGAGTAACGCGTGGCGCCGATCACCGGCGGGCCGTCCGGTGTCATCGGGCGCAGGCCGCACCAGAACGTCGCTTGGGACAAATCGCCGCCGCGCGGGAACATGTCGGTCAGCGAGTGATCGAGCGTGGAGCGGCGCTCGATATCGAGCGTTTTCGAATAGCCGGAGATTTCCGCGGTGCCGCCCACACGAATACGATCTCCGAGGCGCGTGATCGCGACCTTGTAGCTTTCGTCCATCACGGTCGAGACCGGTGCACCGTCTTCGTTGGCGACAGGCACCGTGATCGAATAGCCCTTCACCGGATAGACCGGCACACGAATGCCGAGCGGCTTCAGCAGCCGCGGTGTCCAACTGCCTAGCGCCGCGACATAGGCGTCGGCCTGCAACCTGCCGGTGCTGGTGACGACGCCTGATATCTTCGCGCCATCGGTCTCCACCCGCTCGATCGTGGTGTTGAACTTGAACTCGGCGCCAAGCTTCGCAGCTTCCACCGCGAGCGCCTCGGTGACCATGTGGCAGTCGCCGGTCTCGTCCTGCGGCAGCCGCAGGCCGCCGACGAATTTGTCCCTTACGCGAGCGAGCGCGGGCTCGGCGGCAATGCAGCCCTCGCGATCGAGCACTTCATAGGGCACGCCATACTGCTTGAGCACGGCGATATCGCCGGCGGTATGGTCGAGCTGGGATTGTTTGCGGAATAGTTGCAGCGTGCCCTTGCTGCGCTCGTCATACGTGATGCCAATTTCGGCGCGCAGCGCGCGCAGCGTATCGCGGCTGTATTCGGCGATCGGGATCATCCGGCTCTTGTTGACGGCGTAACGCGCAGATGTGCAGTTACGCAGCATCTTCAGCATCCAGATCCACATCACGGGATCGAGCTTCGGCCAGATCACCAGCGGGCCGTGCCGCATCAACAGCCACTTGATCGCCTTGACCGGCACGCCGGGGCCGGCCCAGGGCGAGGAATAGCCAGGCGAGACTTCGCCGGCATTGGCGAAGCTGGTTTCCTGCGCGGGCTTTGGCTGACGGTCGACGACCGTCACCTCATGGCCGGCGCACGCGAGATAATACGCCGTGGTGACGCCGATGACGCCGCTGCCGAGAACTATAACCTTCACGATAGGCTTGCTCCAATACAAGTACCGCCGGCGTTTCGCCGGCGGTTGTTGTCGAGCAAGGATCAGGCCAGGCGCTTGATGGCGTCGCCGAGGATCGAGATCATCTCATCGATATGACTGCGCTCGACGATCAAGGGCGGCGACACCGCGACCGCATCGCCGCTCTGGCGGAAGTAGAGCCCGCGGTTGAAGCAATCAACCATCAGCTCATAGCCGCGCACGCCCGGCGCGCCGGTGCGCGGCGACAATTCGACCGCGCCCATCAGGCCGATGTTGCGGATGTCGATCACGTTCGGCAGACCCTTCAGCGAGTGCAACCCGTCGCGCCAGTAGCCGGCCATCGAAGCACCGCGCGTCAGCAGTCCCTCGTCCTTATAGATGTCGAGCGTGGCGAGGCCGGCGGCGCAGGCCACCGGATGCGCCGAATAGGTGTAGCCGTGGAAAATCTCCATCGCGTTTTCCGGGCCGATCATCATGCTGTCGTGAATCTTGCGGCTGCAGAACACCGCGCCCATCGGCACGGTGCCGTTGGTGATGCCCTTGGCCGTCGTCATCAGGTCCGGCGTGACGTCGAAATACTGGGCGGCGAACGGGGTACCGAGGCGGCCGAAACCGGTGATGACCTCGTCGAAGATCAGGAGGATGCCGTGCTTGTCGCAGAGCTGGCGCAGGCGTTGCAGATATCCCTTCGGCGGCGGCAACACACCGGTCGAGCCCGGCACCGGCTCGACGATGACGGCGGCGATGGTCTCCGCTCCATGCAGGTTGACCAGCCGTTCGACGTCGTCGGCGAGCTCGGCACCATGTTCGGGCAAATCCTTCGCGAAGGCGTTGCGCTTGAGATCATGGGTGTGGCCGATGTGATCGACGCCGGGCAGATGGGTCGCAAAGGCGCGACGGTTGTTGACCATGCCGCCGACCGACATGCCGCCGAAGCCGACGCCGTGATAGCCGCGCTCGCGGCCGATCAGGCGTGTTCGGGTGGACTGACCGATGGCGCGCTGATAGGCGAGCGCGATCTTCAGCGCGGTATCGACCGATTCCGAACCGGAATTGGTGAAGAAGATGCGATCGAGGCCCTTCGGCGCGATTTCCGCCAGCCGCTCGGAGAAATCGAAGGCGAGCGGATGGCCCATCTGGAACGACGGCGCGAAGTCGAGCTCCATCAACTGCTTTTCGACCGCGGCGGCGATCTGGCGGCGGCCGTGACCGGCGTTGACGCACCACAGACCGGCCGAACCGTCGATCACCTTGCGGCCATCGACCGTGACATAGTGCATGCCTTCGGCGGAGGCGAACAGGCGGGGCGCGGCCTTGAACTGCCGGTTGGCCGTGAATGGCATCCAGAAGGCATCGGTTTTCAGGGTGTTCGGAATCTGGTGAACGGTCACGGCGTCGCTCCTGTGCTGGCGGCTTGTTGGATGCGCTTTGGCGTGAGCTCGTACCGGTTCACGTCAGGAAAACGCGTCAATGCTCGGACGCTACCCGGGCACGGTTGGGAAGCCGCAACAAGTCCTTTTCTGCGCTCCCGCAACCTATTGATTTTACTGACCCTGTTGGGTCATATTTGTTCGATCCGAAACACCTGCAACAGGGATTTGCGATGACGGTCGATATCGGTGGGCAACTGCGCTTCGTGCGGAGTCGCCACAAGCTGTCGCAACGCGAGCTGGCGAAGCGCTCGGGCGTCACCAATTCGACGATCTCGCTGATCGAATCCAACCAGATGAACCCCTCGGTCGGCGCCCTGAAACGCATCCTCGACGGTATCCCGATGGGACTGGCGGAATTCTTCGCCATCGAACCGGAGCGCCCGCGCAAGGCGTTCTACCGCTCCGACGAACTGACCGAGATCGGGAAGAAGCCGATCTCGTACCGCCAGGTCGGCGACAACCTGTTCGGCCGCGCCTTGCAGATCCTGAAAGAACGCTACGAGCCCGGCAGCGACACCGGTCGGGTGCCGCTGACCCATGAAGGCGAGGAAGGCGGCATCGTGGTCGCCGGACGGCTGGAAGTCACCGTCGACGACGAGCGCCGGATTCTCGAACCTGGCGACGCCTACTATTTCGAAAGCCGCCGCCCGCATCGCTTCCGCTGCGTCGGCGCTAAAGCCTGCGACGTCATCAGCGCCTGTACGCCGCCGACGTTTTGAACCGGCGCGCACGAAACGCCGACTTACGGCGTGGGGCAACCATCGTCCCTCCCCGAGAGCCTTTTGCCCATGCCTGTGTATTTTCGCCGTACGACGCTTGCCGTCGCGATATCGGTCCTGACGCCAATGGTCGCCCATGCGGTCGACGATTTCGAAGCCGCCTACAGCAACGGGCCGACGGAATTCCGCCTGTGCGGCGATCCCGACAAGGGCGCGCCGGTCAAGACATCGATCTGCAAGCAGGCCGGCTACGACAGACTGGCCGAGCGGCTGGACAAGGCGATCGCCGCCGCTGCCGCCAAAGCGCCGGCGAATATTCGCCCGCTGTTGAAACGCGACCAGGCGTGGTTCAGGGAAATGATCGTCAACGCCTCGGATTCGATGCCGGTGTCCGAAGCCGCCGAGCAACGCGAGATGTTCGTCGAGATGCTGCGGCAGCGCGTGCCCGTGCTGGAATCGATCGCGGAAGGATTCGGCCGCCCGGGACTATCAGGCAAATGGGCCTACGCATTCGGCAGCGTCGACGTCACGCCGGCGGAAGGCGGCGCCTGGCGCGTCGCAGTCGAGACCCACGCCAACTACGGCGCCAACGTCGTCCGCCGCCCCGAATGCAAGGTGAGCGCGGTGGTGAAGCCCGGCGCAGGCGGCTGGCTGAGCGGTCTGTTGCTTCCCGACCCGGACAAACCTGCAAAGAAAACCGACGACAAAGCCGACGCAGACGCTGGATCGGAACCAGCCAAACCGACCTCGCTGAAAATACGGCGTCAGGGTGAAACGCTGCGCGTGGTGCTGACCGACGCAGAGTGGAGCAACGCGGACCGTCCGAACTGCGAATACCCCTCGCAGGTGACCGGCAGCTATTTCGCGGTCGGCACGTCGGAAGCCGCCGACAAGGCCGACACGACCTTCGTCGCGCCGACTTTCGACTGCACCCGGCTGGAGACCGCAACCGACGAAGAGATCTGCGCCGACCCCGATCTCGCCGCCAATGACCGCAAGCTGAACCAGGCGTGGAAGACGCTGCTGCCGAGGCTCGACGACACGACGCGGCGGGCGTTGACGGAAGATCAGCGCAAATGGGTCGGCAGCCAGGCCACGCAATATCCGGAGTTCATGCATCCGGCGTGGGAGAAAACCACCTCCTTCATCCACTACACCACCGACGGTCGCGACCGGCTGGATCGGCTGCAGCGCGAACGCATCGCGCTGCTCGACGGCTTCGACGACACGCGCAGCGGATTGGCCGGCACATGGCTGGCCTACAACGCCGTGATCAAGGTGACGGTCGACCAGGACGGCAGCGTCCGCGCGACGGGCTGGAAATGGACCCAGGCCGACTGGAAGGCCGGCTGCGATTACGACATGTCGGGCAAGATGGTCGGCGGCACGTTCCGCGCCGACGAGAGGCGCACCAATCCGGACACGCTGGAACGCGACCATGCGACGCTGATCGTCAACCGCCTCGATGACGTTCTGGCCAAGAAGCGCGGCGGCCCCGACGGCGCCGATGAACCGAAGTGCAAGCGCAACTATTCGTTCTCATCGACATCGCGGCTGTTCCCTGCCCGCCCCTCCGCGGATATCGACAATCTCGGCGAAGGCTCTATCCGCTGAACCGGCCGTCGTCGAAGCAGCGATGAGTTCGACGAACTGCGAAGCTTACGCTTCGAGAGAAGCCAGGGGCACGTCGAGCAGATAGACGAAGCCGTCCGGCTGATAGGCGAGCTTGACGTCGCCCTTCAGTTGCCGGCCGAGCGTTTCAATCAGACGCGTGCCGAAACTCTGCCGGGTCGGCGCCGTGACCACCGGTCCGTCCAGTTCCTTCCAGGTGAAGCGCAATCGCGCCGCATCCACGGCCCAACTGACATCGACATGACCATCGGGCACCGACAAGGCACCGAATTTCGTGGTGTTGGTGCAGAGTTCGTTGAGGGTCATCGCGATCGCGATCACGGCACCTGAGGCGATTTCGACGTCAGGCCCGTCGATCGAAAATCTGGGCTTGTCCGCATTGTCGAAAGGTTCGGTCGCGCCGCGGACGATTTTGCGCAAGTCCGCGCCAGTCCAGCGCACCTGCAACAGCAGGTCGTGGGCCCGGCCGAGCGCGAGCAATCGCCCTTCGATCGCGTGCTGCGCATCCCGCATGCTGTCCGCATTGCGCAGGCTTTGCGAAGCAATGGCGCCCACGGTCGCAAGCGTGTTCTTGATACGATGGTGAAGCTCTTCAAGGATCAGTTTCTGCAGCTTGTCGGCCGCTTCGCGCTCCTTGGCATCGATACCGGCCTGCGCGAGCAACGTCTCGGCACTGAGTTTGGCTTGCGTCAGCAACAGCCGCAGGCTGACATTTTCTGCCGTCAGCAGCTCCTCAGTAGACGCCGGATCGGACGTCAGACTGCCGCCGACCAGATCATGGCTGCTTTTCAACATCGACAATGGATACCACCATATGTCCGGTTCCGGTCATTTCTTTCCGGTAACGATTCCGGCAGGCTACATGAAAACGATGCCGGGATTGCGGCTTTGGGTCCGCTGAGGTCAGACATGGCCGAGCATTTCCCGTATTTCCGCGACCATATCGGCGGAATCCAGCGGTTTTCCAAAAAAGCGGCTGTTTTCCGGGATGTCGCTCTTCGTCAGCTTCAGTTGCCCGGACGCCAGGATGATCTTGATGCGCGGCCAGCGCTCATGGACGGCGAGCGCGAGCTGCAGGCCGCTCATGCTGCCCGGCATCTGAATATCGGTGAACAGCAGTGCGATATCGGACCTGGACTGCAGGATGGCGAGCGCTTCGTCCGCGTCCACGGCCTCGAGCGGGACATAGCCGGCATCCTCGACCATATCGACGGCGCGCATCCGCAGCAGCATTTCGTCTTCGACGACGAGGATGACGGGTGGCAACAGCGTGTGATCCAGAGGCATCATGGCTCGCGATGCGCGGTTACAAGGCGAGCCTCGCGAACCGCTACGTCCGACCTCGCATTGCGCAAGCAGGTCGCTTCAATATTCGGCCAGATCTGGCTGGCGCAATTTCCGATAGCGGGACGGATGGCAAGTCGGTCGGCCTTGGCAAGAGCAACGACTTCGTTTGCTTTCACCTCAGGAGAAAAGCCCGGCAACGCCAGCGCCGACACCCCCATGAACGCGAATATCGCGAAGGCCGCAAGAGATTTGATCATGGTGAGGTTGCTGACTGTGGCGGGTCGTCAATCCCGCTGCGCTTGGGGATCGGTTGGCAACGAAGCCGGAGCCGCAGAGTTCCACACGATGCGACTTATGTTGGCCGTATCCGGCTTGCGACGCCTGGGGCCAGGCGAATAGTCGCTTCCGTCCACCCCGCTGCGGGTATAAATTCAGTTCAACTGCATCGTCGCAGGCATGGTCGATCGGAGGCACTCGCATGCGCGCGCTGGTTTTGATGATCGCATTCCTGATCGGCTTTGCCGCACCAGCGTCGGCCGACGACGTCGCCACCGCCCAAAGCGTGATCCGCTCGCAGGAGCAGGCGCTCGGCCGCGATGATGCCGCAACCGCCTATTCCTACGCGGCGCCGGCGATCCGGCAGTTGTTTCCGCAGGCCGACATCTTCATGTCGATGGTCGAGAGGAGCTACACGCCGGTCTATCGCCACAAGAGCTTCGAGTTCGGCGAGGCGCACGCGGCGGGCGGCCAGATCGCGCAGCGTGTCCACATCATCGATGCCAATGGCGAGGCCTGGGAGGCGCTCTACACGCTGGAGACGCAACCGGACGGCAGCCTGAAGATCACGGGGTGTTCGCTGCTGAAGGCCGGTCAGGCGGTCTGAGCCGCGCCGGTTTTCGCCTGATAGCCGCGGGAGCGGATCAACAGCGACACCATGATGGTGACGTTGACCAGATTCCAGGCGATGCCGTTCACGAACGCCGCGGCGTAGGAGCCGGTGGCGTCGAAGATCACGCCTGAGATCCAGCCGCCGAACGACATGCCGAACACAGAGGCAAAGATCACAATGCCCACTCGCGTCGCCGCTTCCGAGGCCGGCATCGCCTCGCGCACGATGATCGCGTAACTCGGCACGATGCCGCCCTGGAACAGGCCGAACATCGCCGAGATGATGTAGAGCGAGGTCAGGCTGTCGAAAAACAGATAGAACAGCAGCGCCGAGCCTTGCGCGATCGAGCCGATCAGAAGCGTCGGGATGCCGCCGATCCGGTCGGCGAGGAATCCCGAGCCGATCCGGCTGATGATGCCGAAGCCCAGCATCAGCGAGAGCATCTCGGCGCCGCGCGCCACGCCGTAACCGAGATCGCCGCAATAGGCGACGATGTGAACCTGCGGCATCGACATCGCCACGCAGCAGGCGATGCTGGCGAACGCGAGGATCGCGGTCAGCGTGTTGGTGGAAAGCCTCAAATTGACGCGCGGGGGCGGTGCGTTGACATGGTCGCGCTGCGCCGCGGCCCCCATCAGCATGCGCAACGCGAACAGCGCCAGCGTCATCGCGACAGCGGTGAAGATGCCGACCGCGATGTGGGTGTTGCGCCAGCCGTAGGTCTGCATGCCCCAGTTGACCAGCGGCGGCCAGATCGTGCCGCCGATGTAGTTGCCGCTCGCCGCGATCGCGACCGCAAGCCCGCGATAGCGGCTGAACCAGTGCGAGGCTTCCGCCATCAGCGGCCCGAAGGTGGCCGACGACGACAGCCCGATCAGGAAATGCACCAGGATGAATTGCCAGATCGAAGTGGACATCCCGGCGCCGATGTAGCCGAGGCCGAGAAGGCCGATGCCGAGCCCGATGGCGATGACGATGCCGTAGCGGTCGGTGATTTTTCCGGTCAGCACGCCGCCGGAGCCGAAGCCGAGCATGACCAGCGTGAAGGCCAGCGACGCGGTGCCGCGGCTGGCGGCGAATTCGGTCTGCACCGCCGGAAGTGCGACCACCACCGACCACATGCCGACGCTGCCGAGCGAGCCGATCAGGACGGCGACGACAAGCCGGGTCCATGCCCGGCGCGAATCGGGAACGAACATGTCGGAAGATCGGGTGAGGTCAGAAGAAATTTCCACGGCGCGCGCAACTTCGTAGGCAATCAGCCCAAGGTCAAGCCACATTGCCGCGATGTTGGGCATGCAGATGTGCCGGGCCCAGCCAGAGAAATTCTGAGCCTGGCAGCGCAGGAAACGCCCAGCGAACGGTGCGAGGACCCGTCGACGCGATCTAGCCGATCGGGCTGACGACAAAGCGCAAGGGAGGGTTGCGCGGAGGCGATATCCATCTCCTGATTCATTTTTTCGGGGCATCCGGCGACAATGAATTTCACGAATAATCCGGCTTGATCCGTCATCACTGACTTTCCACCTTGGCGGAAACCGCGATTGGCGCTAGTTTCCGCCCAGAGGGATTATTCGAACCTATGTTCGTTCGCTTGAAAGCGTCGATGCGCATCAAAGCAGGGTGGTTTGCCGCCCTGCTCTACCTGTTCTGCGTGCTGGCGCCCGGCGCGGCGCTGGCGCTCGGCGATGCCGCGAACTGCCTGACGGCCGGAATTCAGGTGTCATCTGTCGCGCACGTTCATGACGCACACCTTCATGAGGCGTCCCCGATGCGGGCCGCACATCTCCACCATCAGATGCAGCCGGACCAGTATTCCACTGCCGGCGAAGCCCCACCTGCGCAGCATCCGCAGGGCGGCCAGCATCAGCATGACGGTTCGCCGGGGCCGTGCTGCGCGATGCTCTGCCTGTCCGCGATCGCGGCCGATCTGCCTCTGATTGCCAAGCCGTCGCAGCCGATCTCGGCTTGCAGCTTCACGAATTTCCAGCGCCTGCCCAATGCAGCGCCTGAACGGCACTATCGCCCCCCCATCGCCTGATCCGATGAAACGATTCGGGCTATCGCGCGCGTGAGCGCGCGCGGGCTCGTGGTCCATCGACAGATCAGGGATATCTTCATGTCTGCGCAGTTCGGGGCGAAATTCTCCGCCATTGGTTTGGCGGCGGCGCGCCATTGCATCTTCGGATTCATCATTCTCGCGACGGCGATCGTGTCGGCCGCCGGCACATCAGCATTCGCCCGCAATATCGGGGATCCGGCGGATCCCGCGACGAGAACGGCCGGCGTCGGATACCGCTCGACCATCGCGCCCTATACGGCCCAGCGCCCCTCGACGCCGGCGCCATGGCGCGCGCGCAACGACAGCGTCACGCCGGAATCCAAACCCGGACGGGAGCCGAAATGAGCAACCCTTTCCCGTCACACCGGCTTGCGTCCGGCCTGCTGCTGACGGCGGGGCTTGTGGCAGCGGGGCTTGCGCTGTCCGGCTGCGCTTCATTCCTGCCGGACAGCGGGATGGGCGTCGTCTCCGACGTCGCCAGTCAGACCATCGGCAAGGACGTCGCGTTCGTGCGCTCGGCCGACGATGCCGAACGTGCCGAGGCCGGCGTCAAGCGCTTGCTCGGGCGCACGCTGAACGCCGACGCCGCGGTCCAGATCGCACTGCTGAGCAACAAGGGGCTGCAGGCCGCCTACAACGAACTGGCGCTGGCGGAAACCGATCTGGTCCAGCAAAGCCTGCCGCCTAACCCGGTGTTTTCGATCTCACGCATCGCCGGTGACAGCGCCAGCGAACTCGAACGCCAGGTGGTCGGCGATATCCTGGCGCTGGCGACGCTGCCGTTCCGCTCCGAGATCGCGCGCGAACGGTTCCGGCAGGCGCAGTTGCGCGCAAGCCTCGAGACGCTGCGGCTCGCCGCCGAAGTCCGGCGCGCCTGGTTCCGCACGGTTGCGGCCAACGAGATGGTGGTTTTGCTGACGGAGGCGAAATCCACCGCGGAAAGCACGGCGCAGCTTGCAAAGAAACTCGGCGAGACCGGCTCGCTCAACAAGCTCGACCAGGCCCGCGAACAGGTGTTCTACGCCGAGACCACCGCCGAGCTCGCAAGCCTGCGCCAGGAAGCGACCAGCGCGCGCGAGCGGCTGGCGCGGCTGATGGGCCTGTGGGGCGACGATCTCGGTTTCAGACTACCCGACCGGCTGCCTCCCTTGCCGAAACGTCCGCAAGCGCTCCCCAGCATCGAAGCCGACGCCGTCGGTCACCGCATCGACCTGCAGATCGCGCGGATGGAGTTGGCGGCGCTGGAGAAATCGCTCGGCCTCACCCAGGCGACGCGCTTCGTCACGCTGTTGGACGTCGCCGGCATTTCCAAACGCACCAGCGATCCCGGCGCCCAGGTCCTGCGCGAGCGTGGTTACGACATCCAGTTCCAGATCCCGATCTTCGACGGCGGCGAGGTGCGGGTGCGGCAGGCCACCGAGACCTACAACCAGGCCTTCAACCGCCTGACCGAAAAAGCAGTCACCGTGCGTTCGGAAGCGCGCGACGCCTATCGCACCTACCGCTCGACCTACGACATCGCCAGCCACTATGCGCGCGAGATTCTTCCGCTTCGAAAAATCATCACCGAGGAAATGCAGCTTCGCTTCTCCGGCATGCAGATCGATGTCTTCGCGCTGGTGACGGAGGCGCGGCAGCGCATCGCCTCGCTGCGCGCGGCGATATCGGCCAAGCGCGAATTCTGGCTGGCGCAATCCGACCTGCAGACCGCAGTCAATGGCGGCGGCTCGGGCACAAGGGAAAATTCAACGACGGCGGCAGCCGCGGTGCAAGCCGCCGGCGACGGTCACTAGAGCATGATGAGAAAAAACACATGCATCCAAGACGGAGCTGCGCCCCCTCTCCCGCGTGCGGGGGAGGGTTGGGGTGGGGGTGCCGCCACGAGTCCCACTGCCCGCGTGGAGAGAGTTTCCCCCACCCGCTGCGCTCTTCGAGCGCAGCGACCTCCCCCGCAAGCGGGAGAGGTAAGCAAACCCGCGGTTGGACCGATTTAGACGGAGCACAACATGTTTTCACGTAGAGGATTTTTGGGCAGTGCAGCCCTGGTCGGCGCCGGCGCCGTCTCCGGCCGGGTCCAGGCTGCCGCCATTCCGGAAGCACCGACCATGGACAAAGCCGTGATGCAGCCGCCGCTGCATCCGACCTCCGGCCCCGACTACCGGCCGGTGGTGACGCTGAACGGCTGGACGCTGCCGTGGCGCATGAACGGCGACTGGAAGGAATTCCACCTCGTCGCCGAGCCGGTGGTGCGCGAATTCGCCGAGGGCATGAAGGCCAACCTGTGGGGCTATAACGGCCAGGCCCCGGGGCCGACCATTGAGGCGGTCGAAGGCGACAAGGTGCGCATCTTCGTCACCAACCGCCTGCCCGAAGCCACCACGGTGCACTGGCACGGCATGATCGTGCCGGCAGGCATGGACGGCGTCGGCGGGCTGACCCAGCCGCACATTCCGCCCGGAAAAACCTTCGTCTACGAATTTCAGCTCAGGAACAGCGGCACCTTCATGTACCACCCGCACTCCGACGAAATGGTGCAGATGGCGATGGGCATGATGGGCATGGTCGTGGTGCATCCGCGCGATCCGGCGTTCCGCCCGGTGGATCGCGATTTCGTCTTCATCATGAGCAGTTATCTGATCGACCCCGGCACCTATCTGCCCAAGGTCAACGAGATGACCGACTTCAACATGTGGACCTGGAATTCGCGGGTGTTTCCCGGCATCGACCCGCTGGCAGTGCGGCTCGGCGACAAGGCCCGCATCCGCGTCGGCAATCTCACCATGACCAACCATCCGATCCACCTGCACGGCCAGAGTTTTGCGGTGACCGGCACCGACGGCGGCTGGATTCCTGAATCCGCGCAATATCCGGAAGCCACCACCGACGTGCCCGTCGGCAGCATTCGCGCCTTCGACTTCCTCGCCGACAACCCCGGCGATTGGGCGTTCCACTGCCACAAGTCGCATCACACCATGAACTCGATGGGCCACAATATGCGCAACCTGATCGGCGTGTCGCCGAAGGAGCTTGCGAAGGCCGTCGGCAAGCTCGCGCCCGACGCGATGGCGATGGGCTCGACCGGGATGTCGATGGGCAGCATGGAAATGCCGGCGCCCGAGAACACGCTGCCGATGATGACCGGCACCGGTCAGTTCGGCCCGATCGAGATGGGCGGAATGTTCACGGTGATGAAGGTTCGCGACGGCCTGGCGCGCGACGATTACGCCGATCCCGGCCCCTACAAACATCCGCAAGGCAGCGTCGCCTACGAAGTCGAGACGCCCGCCGCGACGCCCGCGCGGCAGGATTCCCCTTCCACCGCAACGCCGAAAGGCAAGGGCAACAAGCCCGCATCGATGAAAGGGATGAAGATGTAGCCCAATTTCGCTGTTTACTTCTTTGAACCAACAAGAAAAGGGAACGACAAATGAAAACTATCGCAACGATCGGCCTGGCGCTGATTGCATTCTCCACATTACCGAAACTTGCGGACAGCCATGAGCAGCACGCTCATGAGAGCTATGCCGCGGGCGAGCCAGGCGACGCCAGCAAGCCCGCGCGCGTCGTTGAAATCGAGATGAGCGAGATGGCGTACACCCCGTCGCGCATCGAGGTGAAACGCGGCGAGCAGATCCGTTTCGTGATTCGTAATGCCGGTTCGGAGGATCACGAATTCCTGCTCGCCACCACCGAAGCGAATCTGAAGCACGCCGAAGTCATGAAAAAGCATCCGCACATGGAACACGATGAACCGAACGGCGTGCGGCTGGCACCAAGGAAGTCTGCCGAGATCCTCTGGAAGTTCACGCATGCCGGCAGCTTCGAATATTCGTGCCTGATACCCGACCATCGCGATTACGGCATGATCGGCCGCGTCACGGTGAAGTAAGACCAAGCCTGCAAACCAAAAGAAGGAAAAGACGATGAAGAATCTTGTGCGCGCAGCCGTCGCCGCGACATTCGCCTTAACCCTGGTGCTGCCCGTGCTGTCCGCGGAGGTTATCAAGGGCGAAGTCCAGAAGATCGACGATGCGACCGGCAAGGTCACGCTGAAGCATGGCGCGGCCAAGAGCCTCGGCATGGACGCGCCGATGACGATGGTCTACCGCGTCAAGGACCCCGCCATGCTGCAGCAGGTCAAGGTCGGCGACAAGGTCGAGTTCGAGGCCGAGGAAGCTGCCGCAGGATACACCGTGACGAAGATACAAAAGGCGAAATGACAGGCGGCGTGGCGGCGCTCCGGCGTCGCCGCTCCCGTGGGAGCACCGTCGCTGTGGTCAACCGCCGCCTGCCAATGATCGCGATTTGATCGGGATCAAGGCTGGATTCAACGACCGTGCTAACAAGTTCCATGGTGCGGCACTCGCGTGGTTAACCTTCGTTCTCACCTGCCGCAGATGTGAAGCGGCGCCTCTTCCAAGGTTCCGTTCGCCGTGTCAGGGTACCGCATGGTCTTCCGTCAACTCACAGCCCGACTACTCGCGATCTTCGTGATCGTTGGGCTCGCCGTCGCGCCCATGGTGGCGCCGGCGGCTGGAACGACATCGGCTGCCGCAGGCATGACCGAGATGTCGTCGACGGCGGCGAACGTGCCCTGCTGCCCCGACGAACAGCGGAGCGGGACGTGCGCCGATTGTCCGCTGGTCGCGATGTGCGTGTTGACGACAGCTCAGGCAGCGCCGCCCGAGACATTGGCGCTGCCGGTGCGCCACGCGGTCCGGACCGCGCACGCCGTGCTGGACGAAGCCACGGCCGACGGGCTCGCTCCCTCTCCTCCGCACCAACCGCCTCGAAACCTGGTCTGACCGGCGCTTAGCCGCCGGTTGCTGCCGCGCGCCTCCGGCGCGTAGCCGACCCATGCCCGCCAGCGGCAGATCCAGGTCAATCGAGGACGACAAAAATGAAGACGTTGAAATACGTGAGCGCCATCGCGGCGTCACTGATCGTGGCTGCCATCGGCAGCGCTGCCAAAGTCGTCCTCGCCGACGTCATGACGGCACCGCCCGCAGCTGGCAGCACCGCCGATCGCAAGATCAAATATTACCGCAACCCGATGGGCCTGCCCGACACCTCGCCGGTGCCGAAAAAGGACTCGATGGGCATGGACTACATCGCGGTGTTCGAGGGCGACGATGCCGACGACGGCATGGTGAAACTGTCGCCCGGCAAGATCCAGCGCAGCGGGGTGAAGTCGGAGCCCGCGGCGCGGCGCACGATCCAAACCCGGATCCGCGCGCCCGGCACCATCCAGCTCGACGAACGGCGGATTTCCGTGATCGCGATGCGATCGGAAAGTTTCGTGCTTGGGGTCGCCGACATCACCACGGGATCGCATGTCACCAAGGGCCAGCGGCTGATGGAGATCTACAGCCCGGCCATTGCATCGGCCGCCGCCGAATATATTGCCACCATCACCTCGAAGACGACCGCGGGTGACGGCCTCTACGGCCGCGGTTCGCGGCAGCGGCTGATCAACCTCGATATGCCCGATGCCGCCATCGCCGCGATCGAGAAGACCCGCAACGTGCCGACTTCGGTCGAATGGGATTCACCGCGCGACGGCATCGTGCTGGAGCGCAGCGCCATCGAGGGCATGCGGGTGCAACCCGGCGGCGTGCTGTTCCGGATCGCCGATCACTCGGTGGTCTGGGCCCTGATCGACATCGCCGAACGCGACCTCGGCGCCATCCGCCTCGGGCAATCGGCGACCGTGAAGGCGCGCAGCTTTCCGGGCCGCGACTTCAGCGGCGAGGTCGAAGTGGTCTATCCCGAGATCAACAAGGAGACGCGCACCGCACGGCTGCGGGTTGCGCTGCCCAATCCCGACGAGCTGCTGCTGCACGACATGTATGTCGATGCCGAGATCGCCATCGGCAGCGACGCGCCGGTGCTTGCCGTTCCCGACAGCGCCGTGATGGACACCGGCCGCAAGCAGGCCGTGTTCGTCGACAAGGGCGACGGCCGGCTGGAACCGCGCGAGGTCAAGATCGGTCAACGCGGTGACGGCTACGTCGAAATCCGCGACGGCCTCACCGATGGCGATCCCGTCGTGGTCTCCGCCAATTTCCTGGTCGATGCCGAGAGCAACCTGAAGGCCGCGCTGAAAGGCTTTGCGGAAGGAGCAAAGCCATGATCGCGCGTCTCATCGCCTGGTCGGCGCGCAACCTGTTGCTGGTGCTGTTCGGCACCGGCTTTGCGGCTGCCGCCGGTATCTACGCCCTCATCCACCTGCCGCTCGATGCGATCCCCGATCTCTCGGATACCCAGGTCATCGTCTACACCGAATATCCCGGCCAGGCGCCGCAGGTGATCGAGGATCAGGTCACCTATCCCCTGACCACGGCGATGCTGACGGTGCCGAAGTCGAAAGTCGTGCGCGGCTTCTCGTTCTTCGGCGTGTCCTTTGTCTATGTCATCTTCGAGGACGGCACCGACATCTACTGGGCGCGCTCGCGCGTGCTTGAATTCCTCAACGGCGCAACGTCGCGCCTGCCGTCGGGCGTGACGCCGACGATCGGGCCGGATGCCACCGGCGTCGGCTGGGTCTATCAGTATGCGGTGATGTCGAAAGAGCTGAGCCTCGCCGACACCCGCACCATCCAGGACTGGAACCTGAAGTTCGCGCTCGCGAAAGCCGAAGGCGTCGCCGAAGTGGCGAGCGTCGGCGGCTTCGTCAAACAATACAACGTCATCCTCGATCCCTTGCGGATGCGCGACCGCGGCATCACCATGGCGCGGATGCGCGAGGCGATCCGCGCCTCCAATTCCGATGTCGGCGGCCGCACGGTCGAACTCTCCGAATTCGAATATGTGATCCGCGGCAAAGGCTATCTGAAGAACATCAACGATCTCGGCAATGTGGTGCTGAAGGCCAGCGGCGGCACGCCGGTGCTGCTGCGCGACGTCGCCCGTGTCGAGCTCGGCCCCGACGAGCGGCGCGGCATCACCGAACTCAACGGCGAAGGCGAGGTCGCCAGCGGCATCGTGCTGCAGCGGTTCGGCGTCAACGCGCTCGACGTCATCGACAACGTCAAGAAACGTTTTGCGGAAATCGCCTCCAGCCTGCCGAAATCGGTCGAAATCGTGCCGGTCTACGACCGCTCCAACCTGATCAGGGCCGCTATCGAAACTCTCAAGCATACGCTGTTCGAGGAAAGCGTCGTGGTCGCGCTGGTGTGCATTATCTTCCTGCTGCATGTCCGCAGCGCCCTGGTCGCGATCCTGATGCTGCCGGTCGGCGTGCTGATCGCGTTCGGCGCCATGAAGCTGTTGGGGCTCGGCTCCAACATCATGAGCCTCGGCGGCATCGCCATTGCCATCGGCGCCATGGTCGACGCCGCGATCGTGATGATCGAAAACGCCCATAAGCATCTGGAGCGGGCGAAACCGGATCAATCCCGTATCGACGTCCTGATCGGGGCCGCCTCGGAGGTCGGGCCGGCGCTGTTCTTCAGCCTGCTGATCATCACCGTCTCCTTCATGCCGATCTTCACGCTGGAATCGCAGGAGGGCCGGCTGTTCAGCCCGCTGGCTTTCACGAAAACCTTCTCGATGGCCGCGGCCGCGCTGCTGTCGGTCACGCTGGTGCCGGCGCTGATGGTGATCTTCGTGCGCGGCAAGATCATTCCGGAGCACAGAAATCCGATCAACCGCTTCCTGATCTGGATCTACCGGCCCGTCATCAAGGGCGTGATGCGCGCGAAGACACTGGTCGTCGTTGCGGCACTGGCGATCCTCGCGGTCAGCATCTGGCCGGCGCAACAACTCGGCACCGAATTCATGCCGAACCTGAACGAAGGCACCCTGCTCTATATGCCGACCACGCTGCCGGGCATCTCCGTCACCAAGGCCGCCGAACTGATGCAGACGCAGGACCGCATCATCCGCTCGTTCCCGGAAGTCGCCTCGGTGTACGGCAAGGCCGGACGCGCCGCGACCGCGACCGATCCGGCGCCCTCCGAAATGTTCGAGACCGTGGTCAATCTCAAGCCGGCGGGCGAATGGCGCAAAGGCCTCACCGTCGACGGCCTGATCGCCGAGATGGACAAAGCGCTGCAGTTTCCCGGCGTGTCGAACGCCTGGACCATGCCGATCAAGGCCCGCATCGACATGCTCTCGACCGGTATCCGCACCCCCGTCGGCGTCAAGGTCATCGGCACCGATCTCGTCGAGATCGACCGGCTCGCCAAGCAGATCGAGCAGATTCTCAAAGGCGTACCCGGTACCTCGTCGGCCTATGCCGAGCGTGGCATCGGCGGCTACTATCTCGACGTGACGCCGGACCGCGCGTCACTGGCGCGTTACGGCATCGCGGTGCAGGACGTGCAGGACACGGTGGCGACCGCGCTCGGCGGCCAGACCGTGACGACGACGGTGGAGGGCCGCCAGCGCTTCACCGTCAACATGCGCTACCCGCGCGACCTCCGTGACAATCCGGAAGCCATCGCCAGCGACGTGCTGGTGCCGATGCCATCGGGCGGCGCCGTGCCGCTCGGCGAGGTCGCCAGCGTCGCGCCGGCGCGCGGGCCAACCACGATCCGCACCGAGAACGGCCAGCTCGCGACCTACATCTATGTCGACATCCGCGACCGCGATCTCGGCGGCTACGTCGCCGAGGCGCGGCAAGCCGTGCAGACCGGCATCCAGTTTCCGCCCGGCTATTACGTGATGTGGAGCGGGAGTTACGAATATCTCGAACGCGCCACCGCGCGGCTCAAGGTGGTCGTTCCGGTGACGCTCACGATCATCTTCCTGCTGCTCTACCTGAACTTCCGCTCGATCGTCGAGACCATGATCGTGATGCTGTCGCTGCCGTTCGCGCTGGTCGGCGGCCTCTGGCTGATGTGGTGGCTCGGCTTCAATCTATCCGTCGCCGTCGCCGTCGGCTTCATTGCGCTCGCCGGCGTCGCCGCCGAGACCGGCGTCGTGATGCTGATGTACCTGAACCAGGCGCTGGCGCATGTCGAAGCCCGGCGCGCCGCCGAAGGCCGCAACGTGACGCGCGGCGATCTCTACGACGCCATCATGGAGGGCGCGGTCGAACGCGTGCGGCCGAAGATGATGACGGTGGTGGCGATCATGGCCGGGCTATTGCCGATCATGTGGAGCAGCGGCACGGGCTCCGAGATCATGCAGCGCATCGCGGTCCCCATGATCGGCGGCATGGTGTCCTCGACGTTGCTGACCTTGATCGTGATCCCGGCAGTGTTCGCGCTGGTGAAGGGGTGGACGTTGTCGCGAACCGCCCTCGATCCCGAACAGAATGTTACGGCCAGGCAAGGCGCCTGAGCCCCGGGCATTCGGCTACCGCAACTGGTTGCGATCGCGGTCACCGAGTTGGCGGGCCCTCAACCGCAAAAGACCTTCAAGTCGAAACTGGAGGCCTTCACCATTGCGAGGGGTACATCCACCCTCAGCAACGTCACTACGAATTGTTTTCCCGGGCGAGCCGTTCAGATTTCAGCCGCTCATAGTTCGTACGAAAAGCATCATCGGATTTTTTGCGCAGGGCCAAGTTTTGCTCCGCGTCCCAGCGAGCCTTCGTCTTCTTGGACTCGCGCTCATCCTTGGTGAGCAACCGCTTCTCTTTGATTTCATAATCCATCTCCATCAACGTTTCGTGACGCAAAACGTTCCACGAGTCCGGTGCGGACGGGATCGAGTGGCGCGTTTGAACCGACAATTTCAACCGGATCGATCACCGGTCATTCTCTCCAACTTCACCCAGCTCTTTGCGCACGGCAGCGGCAGAGTTACCGACCTTGTCTATCGCCCTCCGTAATTCCTCCGGCGAAACCTTCAGCGCGCGGCTCCAGTATTTTACCTCGTCAGCCTGGTGCAGGTTTATCTTCGAGCGGTCGGGCTGTTGCTTTTTCGTGAGACTATCCATGGCGTCCTCCGCAAGAAGAACGCTCTCGCGGACCGTTACGTTCCTGTGGCTGTCATGACAAAGCGTCCGGCAGCGGCGCCGAATAGGAACCTGCGTGTCCACCGCGAATTGGACCGTGCCCAAAACATTGCGCGGAGGATCACACGATGAAAAGACTTTCGTTATTTGCCGCCCTGGCTGCCACGCTACTGACATCGGCTGCGTCGGCCCAATCCGTTGGAGAAAAGACCGGAGTCAATTCCGTGCTCGGCGTCAGCCCGAGTACCGCCGATTTCGTCAAGGAAGCCGCCACCAGCGACATGCTGGAGATTGCCGCCGCCAAGGTCGCGCAGAGCAAGGGCAATGCCGAAGAGAAGAAGTTCGCTGAACAGATGATCGCCGACCACGGCAAGACCAGTTCCGATCTGAAATCGATGGTTGGCAGCGGCGAGGTCAAGGCGGAGATTCCGGCCGCGCTCGACGATTCCTCGCAGAAGAAACTCGACAAGCTCAACGCCGCCAAGCCGGAGGATTTTGCCGGCGAATACGATCCGATGCAGGTCAGCGCCCACAAGGATGCGGTATCGCTGTTCGAGCGCTACGCCAAGGGCGGCGACAACGCCAAGCTGAAGGATTGGGCCGGCAAGACGCTGCCCGCGTTGCAGCATCATCTCGAAATGGCCGAGGCGATGAACAAGAACCGGAAGTAGATCAGGCTTCGTCGCAAGCGCGGCGTTCACGAGAGCGTATCTCTGATCTTGAATCCGAGCACCGTACCCGTCAGCGCCGCGCCGGCTGCGTTTGCGGCCACGATCATCCAGTCGCCTCGCAGCAAACCATAGACCACCCACAGCGACAGGCCAGCCGTCAGCACCAGCAGCATCGTCAACGACAGGTCGGCGGTCGAGCCGCGCGGCCATGCCTTGCGGACCTGCGGAACATAGGAAAGCGAACTCAGGAAGGCCGCGCCTGCCCCGGCCCACACCGTCAAATCCAGCCGCATCGCGTTGGCCTAGGGCTGGCCGTAGCCGCCGGCCGAGCCGTAAACCTGTCCGGTGGCGAAACTGGCATCGGCAGCGGCAAGCTGGACATAGATCGAAGCCAGTTCGGCCGGCTGCCCCGGACGCTTGAAGACAGTCTGGCTGCCGAACTTTTCCAGCTTCTCCATGCTGGCGCCGCCGGACACCTGCAGCGGCGTCCAGATCGGCCCCGGCGCCACGCCGTTGACGCGAATGCCCTTCGGTCCGAGTTGCTTGGCCAGCGACTTGACGTAGTTCATCGTCGCCGCCTTGGTCTGCGCATAATCATACAGCTCCGGCGACGGATCGTAGGCCTGCTCAGAGGTGGTGCCGATGATGACCGAACCCGGCTTGAGGTGTGGCAGCGCCGCCTTGATGATCCAGAACGGCGCGTAGATGTTGGTCTTCATGGTGGCGTCGAAATCCTCGCTCGATATATCGAGGATCGATTCGCGGCTCTGTTGCCGGCCCGCATTGCTGACGATGATGTCGAGGCCACCGAGCCCCTTGATGGCGTCCTCGACCAGCTTTTTGCAGAACGCTTCCTCACGCAGGTCGCCCGGCAGCGCCAACCCAATACGGCCCTCCGCCTTGATCAGCGCGATGACCTGCTGCGCGTCGGCCTCTTCGTTCGGAAAATAATTGATCGCGACATCGGCGCCTTCGCGTGCATAGGCGATCGCGGCCGCCCGACCCATGCCGGAATCGCCGCCGGTGATCAGCGCCTTGCGCCCGGCAAGGCGGCCCGAGCCGCGATAGCTTTTTTCGCCGTGATCCGGCGCCGGCTCCATTTTGGAAGCGAGTCCCGGCCAGGGCTGCGACTGCCGCTTGAACGGGGGGCTCGGATATTTGTCGACCGGGTTCTCAAAGGTTTTCATCGCACTTTCTTCCTTTGCCGCAACGCCTGTTCGCCACCAACGACAAGTGCGTGCGATCGTTCCTGCCACAGCTACGGCAAGGCCATTCGAACCGGCTAGCGCGTCCGCATCCCAAAGCCGGTCCAGCGCCTCATGACGCGTTCGAGAGCGGCGCCGAGCGCCAGTCCGGCAAGGACGTCGGTCGTCCAATGCGCCAGCAGCACGATCCGGGTGAAGACCAAACCCGCGCCGAGCGCCCATACGGCGTCGCGTTGCCGCGGCGGCAGTTCGGTCGCGGCGGACGCCAGCGCGCCGACATGGATGGCGTGGCCGGAGGGAAAGGCGTCGTACTTCTTTCCGGAGAACGGGACGCCGCGCCAGTGGCCGCGCACCGTCAACCGGTCGGGCCGTTCCTGATCGAACACCGTCTTGAGGACATGCGGGATCACGGCGGACACGAGTGTCGTGACCAGGACGTGATCCGCGGCGCGACGTTTGCCGGGACCTTGCGAACGGCTGGCGAGCCACCACGCCGCGGCGAGCCCGATCAGGACATGCTCGTCGGCGCCCCAGGTCAGGATACGCGCGGCGCGTTCTTCCGAAGGGACGACATTGCGCGCGATCGTGTTCGCGATGGCAATGTCGGCGCGGGTGGGAGGCACGTTGATCGGCATCGTTCGCATCGCGGCGTGTCTTCGCTCCGGGATTTCTTCATCGAATTCTTTCTCTTCTTCCTATGCGGCGATCCCGCATAAGGTTCCAATGCGGACGCCGAGGTGCGATCCCCTAGGAACCTTTTTTGCCGCAAAACTTTCCGGAGTCCGGTGGACGCAGCCCCTGCTGCGCCGACGTCAACGGGTTTGCCATGGATTATCTGCTCCGGTTTATCGCGGGCGGCGTGATCGTGTCGGCGTTCGCGATCCTCGCCGACGTGCTGCGGCCGAAAAGCGTTGCCGGACTTTTCGGAGCCGCGCCTTCGGTCGCGCTGGCCACATTGATGCTCGCGTTCTGGAAAGAAGGTCCGCACTATGTCGCGACCGAAGGCCGCTCGATGATCCTGGGGGCGGCGGCGCTTGCGCTTTACTGTCTTGCGGTCTGTCAGATGCTCGAACGCCTGCGATGGCCCGCACTCGCCGCGACCCTGACGAGCATGCTGGTCTGGCTCCCGGTTGCCATCGGCCTCAAACTCCTCGTCGTGGGGTGAGCGATGGTCGTCCGCCTGAAATGGTCTGCGCTCGGGGAAAGCAAGTGGTACGAATATGTTGCCCGCTTCGCGCTCGGCGGCGCGGCAACAGTGGCCGCGGGATTGATCGCGGACCGATGGGGACCGGAGACCGGCGGCTTGTTTCTGGCGTTCCCGGCGATCTTCTTTGCCAGCGCCACGTTGATCGAAAAGCACGAGCGCAAGCGCAAGCGTGAAAAAGCGTTGCGCGGCGAACGCCGCGGCACGGACGCGGCCGCACTCGATGCCGCCGGCGCCGGCTGGGGCAGCCTCGGCCTCATGGTGTTCGGAGGCGTGGTGTGGATTCTTGCGGCCCGATCGGTTCCGCTATCGCTCGCTGTGGGCTTGCTGGCCTGGATGCTGTCAGGCGTTTTGGCGTGGCGGTTGCGACGCGCGCTGCGGCGGTAGGACTGCAACCCCTCAGGCGAGACGCGCCGGTCTCGGCGGATGCGCGGTCCTCGGATGACGGTCGTGGAGAAAGGTCGCGAGGCTGTTCCCGATCACGCCGTCGTTCACCGCGGCCTGGAACAGCAATTCCTGATCGTCCCTTGAAAGCTCGGACCAGACCTTGATCGCGGCGCGCCCCAGCAGTGTGCTGAACTGGTTCTCGTCCATCGTCGTCTCCTTGCAAGAGCGCCGCGCCGCAACGGCCACAGCTCGATCAACGCGTCTAGATCGAACCCGTTCCGGTCATCGGGGAACCTCCGCCGCGATCGTGCGTTCGGGCCAGACAAGCATGGAGAGCGAAAATGGGCCTGGCCGAATACATGATCGTCTCGAAATCCGGCGGCTGGACCGTGCTGCACGACGGCGAGGCGCGCAACGACTACGCCACCAAGGAAGCCGCCTTCGAATCCGCGGTCGGCGCCGCCACCATCGCCATCCGCGAGGGCCATGAAGTGCGGATCAGCGTGCCGAGCCGGGAGAGCGGACCGCCGAGGTGACGGGCTAAGCTGGATTCGAACGCCCGTCGCCCGGATGAGCCAACGGGTCCTCCGGGCTCCGTCCCGGATATCGCTTGGCTCATCCGGCTACATTCCCCGGCCTACAATTCGGCCCGCTCCTCGTCCCAAACCACCCCCCGTTAACCCTTTGCTAACCATGCACCCGGCAATAATTGCCCAGTGAAGTCGAGTGTCGTCTAACGCGTTAGACCGGGGAAATCCCGTGGACGCCAGTGCGGTACCTCACTTTCGGACCGGCGGCCCTTCGGCCGTCGCGAATACGCCGGGCGGCCGTGGCCGCCAGGCGCGGGGGGGAGCTGCAACCATGGTCGACATCACGGCAGGTCAAGGCGCCGGTCCCGGTGCCGGTTTCAGCCTCACCGGCATCATCGACGTCCTCAAGCGCGGTGACCTGGCGCTGGCGTTCGGCGTTCTCACCATCCTGGTGGTGCTGATCCTGCCGCTGCCCTCGCTGGTGCTGGATCTGTTCCTGGCGATCTCGATCACGGTCTCGATCCTGATCCTGATGACCTCGCTGTTCATCCAGGCGCCGCTGGAATTCTCGTCGTTTCCGACCATCCTCTTGATCTCGACCATGCTGCGGCTGTCGCTCAACATGGCCTCGACCCGCCTGATCCTGTCGAAGGGACACGAGGGCACGGCGGCTGCCGGGCACGTCATCGAAGCCTTCGGCAACTTCGTGATGTCGGGCAACTTCGTGATCGGCATCATCGTGTTCGCGATTCTCGTGATCGTGAACTTCGTCGTCATCACCAAGGGTTCGGGCCGTATCGCCGAAGTCGCCGCCCGCTTCCAGCTCGACTCGATGCCCGGCAAGCAGATGGCGATCGACGCCGATCTCTCCGCCGGCCTGATCGACGAAAAGACCGCCAAGGCCCGCCGCAAGGAACTGGAAGACGAAAGCGGCTTCTTCGGCGCCATGGACGGTGCTTCGAAGTTCGTCCGCGGCGACGCCGTCGCCGGCCTCCTGATCGTGTTCATCAACGTCGTCGGCGGCATCATCATCGGCGTCGCGCAGCAAGGGCTGAGCTTCGGCGACGCCGCCCGCACCTACACCGTGCTGACCGTCGGCGACGGCCTCGTCACCCAGGTGCCGGCGCTGATCGTCTCGACCGCGGCCGGCTTGCTGGTGTCGAAGGCCGGCATCACCGGCGCCGCCGACAAGGCGCTGATGAAGCAGCTCTCCGGTTATCCGCAAGCGCTCGGCATGTCGGCCGGCGTGATGCTGGTGCTGGCGCTGTTGCCGGGCATCCCGATGATCCCGTTCCTGGCGCTCGGCGGCGGCGCCGCCGCGCTGGCCTGGAAGGCGCGCAACCACAACCGCACCACCAAGGCAGCCGAAGCCGCGGCGTTGGCCGCACCCGACATCGCAGCAGCCGCCGCCAGCGCCGCGGCCGAAGAGCCGATCGCCACCGCGCTCAAGATCGACGACCTCAAGATCGAGCTCGGCTATGCGCTGCTGCCGCTGGTCAACGGGCCCGACGGCACCGACCGCCTTACCGAGCAGATCAAGGCGCTGCGCCGTTCGCTCGCGATCGAGATGGGCTTCGTGATGCCGGCGGTGCGTATCCTCGACAACGTTCAGCTCGAGGCCAACACCTACATTATCAAGATCAAGGAAGTGGACGCCGGCACCGGCAAGATCTGGCCGAACCACTTCATGGTCATGGACCCCGCCGGCAACCAGGTGGCGGTGCCCGGCATCCACACCGTCGAGCCGACCTTTGGCCTTCCGGCAACCTGGGTCGACGCCGCGCTGAAGGAAGAAGCGTCGCTGAAGGGCTACACGGTGGTCGATTCCGCGACCGTGCTGTCGACCCACCTCACCGAACTGCTCAAGAACAACATGTCGGACCTCTTGTCCTATGGCGAGGTGCAGAAGCTCTTGAAGGACCTACCGAAGGAACAGGGCGAACTGGTCAAGGACATCGTGCCATCCAGCGTCTCGATCTCGGGCATCCAGCGCGTGCTGCAATTGCTGCTGGCCGAACGGATCTCGATCCGCGATCTCTCGACCATCCTCGAAGGCATCGCCGACGCGCTGGCGTTCTCGCGCAATCCGGCCACCATGGTCGAGCACGTCCGCGCCCGGCTGGCGCGGCAGATCTGCGCGCAGAACACCACGCACAGCGGTTACCTGCCGCTGATCGCGCTGTCGGCGCGGTGGGAACAGGCGTTTGCGGAATCGATCGTAGGCACCGGCGAGGACCGCAACCTAGCGATGCAGCCGTCCAAACTCTCGGAGTTCATGACCGCGACCCGCAACGCCTTCGAGCAGGCGGCCCGCGAAGGCGAGGCGCCGGTGCTGGTGACGTCAGCGGCGATCCGCCCGTTCGTGCGTTCGCTGGTCGAGCGGTTCCGGGCACAAACCACGGTGCTGTCACAGGCGGAAATCCATCCCCGCGCGAGGCTCAAGACGGTCGGCAGCGTGTAAACCGAACCTCGGTTGCATAGCCGGCCGGGTGCAAATCGGCGCAAGGAACGGCGAAGCTTTTTCGCCACAGGCAAACGCTTTGTTAAAAGCGAGCGGGCCGGTCCGATTTCCCGTCTGGCGACCAACTTTTGTATTATCTCATTGAAATAATTATAGAATAAATGGATTCGAGCGCTGGACGGAAATCGTTCAGTCGCGCATTTTCAAGTCTTATCACCGCCTTGTGATGGCCTCTGGGGAACGAATACGGGAATTCCCACGTTTCCTGACGCGAGACATTGAACCGGCCTGTGATTGGCATCGACGAATTTCACAGGCGGGGGAAGGCGGCAGGAGACTTCCATGAACCACTCGATTTACAGCGCGGATCGCACGACGCATCTCAAGATCGTCGTCGTGGCTCTCGTCGCGGGTATCCTGGTCGCAGGTTTCGGCATCTCGACGCGCAACGGTTCGGATGAAGGTTTCACCCAGACCGCCCGCGTGATGAAGGCCGGCAAGCCGGTCGTGATCACCAGCTCAGGGAGCACCGTTGTTCGCTAAAGGAATTCACGAATTCACGCGGCTCTTTACAGCCCCCCAAAGTCGCCTCGTGGATATTTAAGACCCCAACTACCCCCAAGTTGACTGAGAAAGCGCCCGCTCCCCACGGGCGTTTTCTTTTTGTGTTCCTCGCCATGGCCGGGCTAGAGCGTTTTCGAGCGAAGTGGATACCGGTTCGCGTAAAGAAAACGCGTCAAAACAAAAGACTAGAGCCTTTTCGGTTCTGATTCAATCAGAACCGAAAAGGCTCTAGTCCCGGCCATCCGTGTCATTCTTGCTTGCAATGAGCAAAGACGTGGATGCCCGGCACAAGGCCGGGCATGACGGAGCAAGGATCAGCCAGCAAAGCTACCGCGCCGCCGGCACGGTCTCGATCAGCTTGCCGGTATAGACCGGCGCCGAGTGCGGCTTGCCGTCGGGCGAACCGCCGGCCTGTTCAACCGTCACCGCATAGGTGGCGCTGTTGATCATGCTGGCGTCGTAGGAGGCCAGCACCGGGCGCGCGGTGAATTCGCCGGTGCCGATCACGCCGAGCGAGCGCGGCTGCGGCAGCCGGTCGGAGATCAGCCACAGCTCATAGCTCTTGCCGGCCTCGGCGGCATCCCCGCCGACCTTGCGCACGGTGAAATTCTTGGTTGCGCCGTCCACCGTCAGGATGAAGGCCGGACCGCCGCTGGAGCCTTGCAGCAGCGCGACATATTGCGCCGAGGGCACGGCCTTCGGCGCCGGCGTCTTGACCTCGACGGTCTGGATCCGCGGCTTGGCGCGCAGCGCGTCGGGCAACATATCAGGCGCGAACACCTGCACCGCCAGCATCGCGACCAGCGCTGCGGCCAGCGCCGAAGCCACCGACGCGAATGTGCGCATGCGCTTCAGCCGGCCCGACAACTGGATCACGTTGGAATCGTCGGCCAGGGGCGTCTCGACGACGGACGCGACCGGCGGCGGCGGCGTGGGGTCGGGCAACACCAGCGGCGCCTGCGCGCCGGAATGCCCGATCGCGGCCTTGATGTTCTCCCACACGATGGGCCGCGGCTCGACCGAGCCGACCATCTGGTTCAGCACGCCGAGCCGATACTCCCAGGCGTGGACGATCGAGGTGAACTCGGTATCGACGGCCATCATGGTCTCGACCTGCGAACGCTCGCCGGCATCGAGGGTGCCGAGCGCATATTCCGCCGCGAGCGCGATATGGTCTTCGCTATAGGCCATCGTTCAAACCAGACACCAAATTCCTGGATCGCGAGAATCTCAAAGTCCGAGACATTCGCGGATATCCATCATGCTGCGGCGCAGCCACGTCTTCACCGTATTTACCGGCGTCTCGAACTTGGCGGCGAGTTGCTCGCGGCTCCAGCCGTTGTAATAGGCCAGCAACACCAGCTTCTGCCGATCAGGCTCCAGACGCCCGACGCATTCCAGCAACCGCTTCAACTCTTCCGTCATCTCGCGCCGCGCCAGGGGATCGGGTGAATCGGCCGCGACTTCCATCGCGCTCGGCTCCTCCTCGATCGAGGTCTCACTCTTCTTGCGCACCACGTCGATCGCCCGGTTGCGCGCGATCGATGCCATCCATGTAATCGGTGAAGCGAGGGCCGGATTGAACTGTCCGGCGCTGTTCCAGATCTTGACGTAAGCCTCCTGAATGACCTCCTCGGCGAGATCCTGTCGCCGCAAGATACGGAGCACCACGCCAAAGAGTTTCGCGCGCGTGGCGACGTAGAGGCGCTCGAAAGCAGCCTCATCCCCCTTCGCCACAGCGGCAATCAGCCAGACCAGCTCTGCTGGCGTCAGCATTCAGCAACCCCCAAATCGCGATCCCCCATCGCGGCTTACGCCGGGAGCAATCGCCTACCCTCGTAGCATACCTTGCGGCAAATCGGCCACCCGCGGCTGCAGTCCGGTTTACAAAGAAAAACCCGGGCCTTGCAGCCCGGGCTTTCGATTCTCAGGAAGCGCTTTGGGAAGATCAGGCGATGGCGCCGATGCGGGCACGCATCAGGCCGATGGAGTCCATGTCGGCCTGCTCCCGGGCGTTCTCCTCGGCGCGCTCGCGCGCCTGGTCACGCTCGTCGAGCAGTTCGACCTTCTTCAGCTCCTCGAAGGCTTCGCCGAGCAGGCTCTTGGCGTCCTCGAGCTGGATG
>Ga0157378_10000804_pt1 | contig 29224 bp, 18 predicted proteins | sample M65metaG_FD_115309 | JGI IMG/M metagenome (GOLD analysis project Ga0157378, IMG submission 115309) | Miscanthus rhizosphere microbial communities from Kellogg Biological Station, Michigan, USA - M6-5 metaG | ecosystem: Host-associated > Plants > Roots > Rhizosphere > Soil | place: USA: Michigan... | reverse complement strand
GCCGCTCCGGATGGGTCAGTTACGATTCCGGTGAATTGGCCGTTTTGGACCTGGGCTAGGGCGGAAATTGTCAAGACTACAATTGCAAGGACTACAAGGCAGAAACGAAGCTTTGTCATGAGCCAATCCTCTTTAAACGATGCGGAAGTTGCGGACAAGAATCCACAGAAATCAAAACAGCCAGCACGGCACAAACTGTATTGGGAGCGCGCAGCATTTTGCTTGCTTTGTCGCCCACTGTCAAGCGCTTGCTAACTTCGGAAATAGAACCCCGAGTCCTCACAAGCCCCAAAGACTGTGGACTGTGACGGAAGTCTAGACACACAGGCGCAAGTCAATGCCCAAACCACATCCGTAAGCCTCACAATGACTTACAGCCCAATCTGTGACGAATTGTTATGACTATTAGAAGAATCTGAGAAGCGGGGTTCCACTTTTTGGAATTATCCGAAACCGCGGTAACTCGATGTATTTGTTTTATTTATAAGTCGCAGGGGTCGGCAAAACGATTCCGCGACCTTCTTCGATCACAAGTTCCGTGTCTACCTTTTGGCTTCCGAGACGGTCGATTTTGCCCGACGGCCAATGGACAAGGATGGAATCCGCGACGAGAGCCTGCCCAACCCCGAAGTGCAGACGCAGGTCGGAGGCAGACTCGAAGCTCGAATTGGTTCGAACCTCAGCCATCTGCACCAAGCCGCCAGCCTTCAGTTCCACCCGGGCGCCGAATCCATCCCGATTGGAAGGCTTGCCAACCAGTTTGAGCCGGATCCAATGCCCGCGGCGGGGTGTCTGGTTTCGGAGAAGCACGGGAGAGCCGTCGAGCACGCTTAGAAGCACACTTTCCGAGCCGTCATTCCAGAAATCCGCTGTTGACGCCCCACGAGCCACGTATCGGCGGGTTAGAGGCGCGCCTGAACCTGAGCCGACCTCGTCGAACTTTCCCGGCGTTTTGTGGCGGAACAGCAATGGCCGCTCAGCGTAGGTAACTCCAAACGAATGTTGATCGACCTGCGGATTCACGTGGCCGTTGGCAACGAATATATCCTCCCATCCGTCGTTATCGACATCCAGAAATTTGACGCCGAATCCGAGAAAGGGAACGCTGACCGGCCCGAAACCTGACGGGCCGGCCATGTCGGTGAATTCTCCTCGGTGTTCGTTGCGATACAAATTGTTGCTATCGTCGGAGAAGTTGGTCTTCACAATGTCGGGCCAGCCGTCCCGGTCATAGTCGGCGGAGTCGATTCCCATCCCGGCCTGTTCTCGCCCATCGCTGCTATATGCGACCCCGGCTTCGGCTCCGACTTCGGTGAACCCGCCCTTACAATCGTTGTGATAGAGCAAGCTGGGCGAAGAATCGTTAGCTACATAAAGGTCGAGACAGCCATCCTGGTCGTAGTCGAGCCACAAAACGCCGAGACCGTAGTAGCCACCGGAATCGATCTGCAGCTTCTCGCTCACATCGGTGAAGGTGCCGTCGCCATTGTTGTGGTACAGGCGGTCCCGGCTGCCTTGGAGCCCGCGCGGCCCACACGAAACGGGAATTCCGCGGTACTGGCAGAACGGACCTTTGCCGAACTCGGGTAGATTGTCGAGGTCGAGATCGACGTAGTTGGCGACATAAAGGTCGAGCAACCCATCATTGTCGTAGTCGCCGAAAGCCGTGCTCGTTCCCCAGCGCCTCGGATTTCCAACTCCTGCTTTCACGGTTACGTCTGAAAAAGTTCCATCGTGATTGTTGTGATAAAGAACGGCGCCGTTCAGGTTGGTGACGTAGACGTCTTCCCACCCATCATTGTCATAATCACCGACGGCTACTCCAAATCCCCAGTTGCATGCGGCCAGGCCAGCCTTGGCGCTGACGTCGATAAAGCTGCCGTCGTGGTTGTTGCGGTAAAGCTTGCTGGGATGACATTTTCCCGCGCGGTAGTCTTCGAGCGTCGAACCGTTGAGCAGGAAAACGTCCATCCAGCCGTCGTTGTCGTAGTCGAAGACCGCAATCCCGCCGCACATCGACTCCATGATGTAGCGCTTTTCCGAACCTCCGCAAGTGAGATGGAAATCGATGCCGGATTTCGCAGTGACGTCAGAAAAGAGGAATCCTGGCGGCGTTTTAGCAGGAGATTTCTGCGAAGGGGCTGCCCCGGAGGCCGCCAGAATTACGGCTAACAACAACCCACTCCATCCAAATACTGCACGCAGTCGCCCCACTACTGGACCCGGCCGGTCGCCATGCCGCCGGTTTCGGGCTGGCTTTTCTTGATTTCCAGAAAACGCTGACGCTCCAGTTTCGCGTCTTCCGTCTTCCCTTGCCGTTCAAACACACGGGACAACTGATAGTGGGGGCTGGGATCTTGCGGCTTAAGAGAGATTGCCTTCCGTAGCGATACTGCCGCAAGATCCAGGTTGCCGTCCAGAAGCGAGGCCTTGCCCAAGTCGTAAGCTGCGTCGCCATTATTGGGATCAAGTTGAAGCGACTTTCTAAGACTTTCAACAGCGGCCGTCAGGTTTCCGGTTTCCAGCAAACAGTGGCCGAACTGGTAGTAGACCTGCGGGTTGCTGGTCCCTTGTTTCACTTCTTTTTCAAATTCAGTAATGGCTTCGTCACTGCGGCCAAGGCTGGAGTAAGCGAATCCCAAGTGATAATGGCCGAGCGGGGTCTTGGGATCGAGACGCAGCGCCGTGCGAAATTCCTCAATCGCCTGCAAGGTACGATTTGTGTTCTGGTACGCCCGCCCCAAAAGTACATGCGCCAAGGAATTCGACGAATCCAGCTTGGTCGCTTGCTCGAGTTCCTGCGAGGCGGGAGCGTATTGCTCCTGTGCCAGCAGGACGAGCGCCAGATCGAAGTGAACGTCGGCGTGATTGTTATCTAACTTTGCTGACTGTTCGAGTAGTTCCTGAGCACGCGCGTTTTGTCCCCCTTTGAAGTAGACCAAGCCGAGCCAATGCAAGATCTGGGGATCTTGCGGCCATCGCGCCACGGCCTGCGCTCCCACTTCCGCTGCTTCTCGGAGGGCCCCCGCTTGCAGATAACTCAGCACCAGCCCGCGATTTGCTTCCAGGCTCTCAGGGGAGAGCTGTCGCGCTTGCTGGAAATCAGCCACGGCTTGACGAATTTCCCCGGCATCGAGTGCTGCTTGGCCTTGCTGAAGCAGTCTTTCAACTTTCCCGGATTGTGCTGTCGCCAGAAGAGTGAAAGACAAAACAACGGCCGCACTTTTGAGGAGATACTTCACGTCCTGCCATCGTAAATGGCGGTTTAAGGGCAGTGCAAATTCGGGAAATCATTGACCGCGAAGGGCTGGCCGAAATCACTTTCTGAGTTGAGGGATTTCCCTGGTGAACATTCGCATTCTTCGTGGTCAATGCTCTTCAATCCCCCGGCGTCGGAGCGGCGGTCAAAACCCGATGTTTGCGCCGGCTGGTAAGAGAACGAAGGCGATCCATATAGAGGTAAACCACCGGCGTCGTAAATAGAGTCAGCATTTGGCTGACAATAAGTCCACCCACGATGGTCAAACCCAGGGGGCGACGCAACTCCGAACCTGTGCCGGTGCCGATCGCCAGGGGAATCGCTCCCAAAAGCGCCGCCATGGTGGTCATCATGATCGGACGGAAACGCAAGAGACATGCCTCATGAATCGCATCGAGCGGCGACTTTCCTTCACGTCGCTCGGCGTCCAGCGCGAAGTCGATCATCATGATCGCGTTCTTCTTCACCAATCCAATTAAAAGAATGATTCCTATCATCCCGATCACATTTAACTCGTTATGCGTCAGCAAGAGCGCCAGCAATGCTCCCACACCGGCAGAGGGGATGGTCGACAATATCGTGATGGGATGAATGAAGCTCTCGTAGAGAATGCCGAGGACGATGTAGACCGTCGCCAGCGCAGTAATAATCAATACAGGCTGGTTGGCCAGAGAATCCTGGAATGCCGCCGCAGTCCCCTGAAAGCTGGCATGTATCGTGCCGGGAAGCCCAATCGAATTCTCGGCATTATCGATGAGGGTAGTGGCATCACCGAGGGAGACCCCCGGCGCCAGATTGAACGATAACGTCACCGAAGGCCACTGGCCCTGGTGCGGTACAGCCAAAGAAGTATCCACGGTGTCGAAATGCGCGAAGGCGGATAGCGGCACCATCTGGCCGTTAGAGGAACGTACGTAAACCATCGATAAGGCATCCGGAGACTGCTGGAATCTTGGATCGACCTCCATGACCACGTGATACTGATTCAGCGGCCGGTAAATAGTCGAAACTTGCCGCTGGCCGAAGGCGTCATAGAGCGCGTTATCGATGGTGACCGATGCTACGCCCAACCGGGCGGCGGTGTCGCGGTCGATTGCAATGCGGGCCTGCAAACCATGAATTTGCTGGTCAGTATTGACATCCTGCAATTGCGGAAGCGTCTTGAGTTTGGCCAGGAGACGCGGCGCCCAGGCATTGAGTTCATCCAGGTTTTCGCCTTGTAAGGTGTACTGATATTGCGACTGGCTCATGCGCCCGCCAATGGTCAAGTCCTGCTGCGACTGCATGAACAAAGTCGCTCCCGGCACCACCGCAAGTTTTCTTCGCAGGCGTCCGATCACTTGGTCGGCGCTGACCTTTCGTTCCTCTAGCGGTTTCAGCGTAATAAACATGCGGCCCTGGTTGGTGCTGGTGTTGCCGCCAGCAAAGCCGACAATGGTTTCCACCGCAGGATCATCCATAACGATCTCTACGAAGCGCAGCATCTTCACTTTCATGGAATCGAAGGAAATATCCTGCGCCGCCTGCACGGTTCCGCCCAGCCGTCCCGTGTCCTGCTGGGGAAAGAATCCCTTGGGGACGGCGACGTATAGATAGACACTCAGCGCCGCGGTGCCAATGGTGATGAGCAATACGACAGGTTGAAAGCGCAGCACCCATCCCAGGCTGACGCGGTAGATTGCGAGGAGACCGTCAAAGATGCTTTGGCTGAAACGGTACATCCGGCCATGTTTTTCCTCGCCGAGCGGCTTTAGAAACTTGGCGCACATCACCGGAGTGGTGGTCAACGAAATGAGAAGAGAAACAGAGATCGCGATGCTGAGGGTGATAGCGAACTCGCGAAACAGCCGGCCGACGATGCCCCCCATGAGCAAAATTGGAATGAATACCGCGACCAAGGAAAGGCTCATCGACAATACGGTGAAGCCAATTTCCTTGGCTCCACGATAAGCGGCCTGCACTGGGGGTAACCCGTGCTCCAGGTAGCGGGTGACATTTTCCAGAACCACAATGGCGTCATCCACCACGAAGCCGGTGGAAATAGCCAGCGCCATCAACGACAGATTGTCGAGGCTGTATCCGAGCAGGTACATCCCTCCGAAGGTCCCAATCAGCGAAAGCGGGACCGCGATGCTGGGGATGATGGTGGCGCGCACCGTTCGCAGAAAAGCGAAGACCACCAGAATTACCAGGATTACCGACAGCATCAAAGTGATCTCGATATCCTTTAACGAGGCGCGGATCGTCGTGGTGCGGTCCATTACCACGTCCAGCTTGATGGCCGGCGATATGGAGGCTTGCAGCTGCGGCATCAAGTTCCGAACCCGGTCCACCGTGCCAATGATGTTGGCGCCGGGTTGGCGGAAGATGATGATGAGGACCGCGGGCTTGCCTGAGGAGATGCCAAGTGTGCGGGTGTCCTCGACCGAATCCTGGACATCGGCAACGTCGCTCAAGCGCACAATGGCATTACCGTTTTGCGTGACAATCAGCGGCCGATATTCCTCGGCGGCGCTGATCTGATCGTTGGCTCGAATAGTCCATGCATGACTTGCGTCGTTGACTTGCCCCTTCGGCGCGTTGGCGTTCGCCGAACCGAGAGCGGTGCGGATGGTATCGAGGCCAATGCCAAGTTTGTTGAGCAGTGTGGGATTTACCTCCGCCCGCACCGCGGGGCGTGCGCCTCCCCCGACGAAAACCTGACCGACTCCTTCCACCTGCGCCAGTTTCTGCGCCAGGATGGAATCGCCGGTGTCGTACATCTTCGGCAGCGTGATGACATCGGAGGTCAAGGCCAGAATCAGCACCGGCGCATCGGCAGGATTAACCTTGCGGTAAGTAGGATTGCCGGGAAGGTTTGCCGGTAGCTGGCTGCGCGCCGCGTTGATGGCTGCCTGCACATCGCGCGCGGCGGCATCGATGTTGCGATTCAAATCGAACTGCAGGGTGATGCCGGTTGAGCCCAACTGGCTCGTCGAAGTCATCTGATTCACACCGGCAATCCGGCCAAACTGCCTTTCGAGGGGCGTGGCCACGGCTGACGCCATAGTCTCCGGGCTGGCGCCGGGAAGCCCTGCCCCGACAGAAATTACCGGGAACTCAACCTGCGGAAGCGGCGCGACCGGCAGGAAGTTAAACGCCAGAATTCCAGACAGCAAGAGGGCGAACGTCAGCAATGACGTTCCAATGGGCCTCTTGATGAATGGCGCCGAAATATTCATGCCTAGTCCGCTGCTACAGGTTCCTCAACCGGATTGCCGACCTTATATCTCTCAAAGCGTTTGGCCAGTCGATCAAACCACAGGTACACCACTGGAGTGGTGTAGAGCGTCAGCAATTGGCTGACCAGCAATCCGCCTACGATCGTGATGCCCAACGGATGTCGTAATTCCGAGCCGGTACCCCGGCCCAGGGCTAGGGGCAGGCCGCCTAACAGAGCTGCCATGGTGGTCATCATGATGGGACGGAAGCGCAGCAAACATGCCTGGTAAATGGCTTCCTCCGGCTCCTTGTGCTCTTCACGCTCGGCTTCGAGAGCGAAGTCGATCATCATGATGGCGTTCTTCTTCACGATGCCGATCAGCAAAATGATGCCGATCAGCGCTACTACTCCCAGGTCATTTCCGGTGACCAGTAGCGCGAGGATGGCTCCCACTCCGGCAGAGGGCAGCGTGGAGAGAATCGTGATGGGATGAATGTAACTTTCGTACAGCACTCCCAGCACGATGTAAACGGTCACAATCGCCGCCAAAATCAACCAGGGTTCAGTCGACAACGAATTGCGGAAGGCTGCCGCCGTTCCTTGGAAGCTGGTGTGAATGCTGGCCGGCATCCCGACATCCTTTTCCGCTTGATCAATCGCTTTGGTGGCGTCACCCAATGAAACGCCGGGCGCAAGATTGAACGAGAGTGTTACCACCGGGAACTGTCCCTGGTGATTGATGGCCAGTGGGGTGTTTGCCAGACGCACTTTTGTAAACGACGAAAGCGGCACCTGGATTCCGGTCGATGACTTTACATAGATGTGTTTCAACGAATCGGGATTCTGTTGGAATTGCGGGTCTACTTCGAGCACCACGTGATATTGGTTGAGCTGGGTAAAGATGGTTGAGACCTGCCGCTGTCCGAAAGCGTCGTAGAGAGTGTCATCGATCGCCTGCGGCAGAATTCCCAGGCGGGAAGCGGTGTCGCGATCGATTTGTATATCGGCCTGTAACCCGGCGCTCTGTTCATCGCTGGCCACGTCTCGAAGTTGTGGCAGACCATGCAGCTTATCCACCAGCTTTGTTGAAACCGCGGTCAATTCCTGTGCGTCCGCATCCTCCAGGGTGTATTGAAACTGGGTTCGGCTGACCCGGTCCTCCACTGTCAAGTCCTGCACCGGCTGCATGAACAGGGTTATGCCTTGTACTTTGGTCAGTTCGGGCTGCAGGCGCCGGATCACCTCCGAAGCGCTGCTCTTACGGTCGGAGCGCGGCTTCAGGTTGATCTGCATGCGGCCGCTGTTCGGGGTGACATTGGTCCCGTCCACTCCGATGAACGAGGACAGGCTGACTACGTCATGATCCTTCAGAATTACTTTCGCCAGTTCTTGCTGCCGCTGCGCCAGGGCATTGAAGGAAATATTTCCCGGCCCTTCCGAGATGCCCAGAATGACGCCGGTATCCTGCACCGGGAAGAAGCCCTTCGGCACCACTACGTAGAGATACAACGTTAAGATCAGCGTACCCACGGTGACCAACAGGGTAGTCGTCTGGTATCTCAGAACCCACCGCAGCGTCCGTCCATAGAACTCGATCACCCGTTCGTAAAATGCTTCCGACTTCTTGTAAAAACGGCTCTGGTGATGTGGATCGTGCCGCTTTAGCAATTTTGCGGACATCATCGGAGTCAAGGTCAGAGAAACTAAGGCGGAGACCAGAATCGTCACCGCCAGCGTTACCGCGAACTCGCGGAACAAGCGTCCGACGATGTCGCCCATGAACAGCAGCGGTATCAGCACGGCGATCAACGACACCGTCAGCGAAATAATGGTGAAGCCGATTTGTCCGGCTCCTTTCAGTGCGGCATCAAGTGGCGAGTCTCCGGCTTCGAGGTAGCGGTCGATGTTCTCGATCATGACGATGGCGTCGTCGACTACGAAGCCGGTCGAAATCGTCAATGCCATTAACGTCAGATTGTTCAGACTGTAGCCCAGCAGATACATTACGCCGAAGGTGCCGACCAGAGACAGGGGCACCGCCACGCTGGGAATCACAGTGGCGGCAAGATTTCTCAGGAAAAGAAAGATGACCAGTACGACTAGGGCAACCGTGAGCATCAGTTCAAACTGGACGTCTTCGACCGACGCGCGAATCGTGACTGTCCGGTCGGTAAGAATCTGCAGCTTGACCGAAGAGGGAAGTGAGCCTTGCAGCTTGGGGATGAGTTGCTTGATGCGGTCGACCACGCCGATGATGTTGGCGCCGGGCTGGCGCTGGATGTTCACAATCACCGCCGGAGTTAAATTCATCCAGGCGGCTTGCTTCGTATTTTCGATGCCATCGGTGACCGTCGCCACGTCGGAGAGCCGGACCGGGCTGCCGTTCTTATAGGCCACAATCAGCGGGCGATACTGATCGCTGGTCGTCAACTGGTCATTTGCGCCGATGGTGTACGACTGGCGCGGGCCATCCAGTGTGCCTTTGGCCTGATCGACATTGGCCTGCCCCATGGCGGTGCGCAGATCCTCCAGGCTCATGTCGTAGGACGCCAGCGCAGTTGGATTGGCTTGAATGCGCACTGCAGGCTTTTGGCCGCCGCTGATTGAAACCAGACCTACCCCGGTTACCTGGGAAATCTTCTGCGCGAGTGCGGTGTCGGCGAGATCCTGAATTTTCGACAGCGGTAAAGTTTCTGAAGTCAGCGCCAGAGTCAGGATTGGCGAATCGGCCGGATTGACCTTGCTGTAGATCGGAGGGTTGGGTAAGTCCCGCGGCAGATACGTGGTTGCCGCATTGATGGCGGCTTGTACTTCTTGTTCCGCGATATCGATGTTCTGGTCAAGAGTGAACTGCAAGGTGATGACCGAACTGCCGAAAGAACTGGTAGAGGTCATCTGGCTCAAGCCAGGTACCTGCCCGAACTGTCGTTCCATCGGGGAAGTGACTGCAGAGGCCATCACGTCAGGGCCCGCGCCCGGATAAAACGTCATCACCTGAATGGTGGGATAGTCGACTTCAGGAAGCGCCGAAACAGGCAGTTGCCGATAAGCCACGATCCCGACCAGTAGCATGCCCACCATCAGCAATGAGGTGGCGACCGGCCGGAGAATGAAAATTCGGGACGGACTCATTGTCCTGCGACACCTGCCGATGACTGAGAATGGGATCCGGTCGGACCCGATGAATGCGGTTCCACCAGACTTTGCGCGTCCAGTTTGTCCTGACCGTCGGTGACCACAATCTCATTTGGTTGCAGCCCGCTGGCAATCACTGCCTGGTTGTTCTGTGTAAGCGCAACTGTGACTTGCCGCACTTCTACTTTCTTGTCAGGCTTCACGGTAAATACATAGGTTCCCTGTTGGCCGCGCTGCACTGCCGCGGCTGGGACGACCAAGGTGTTCTTACGAACCTCAAGCAGTAAATGAATATTCACGAACTGGTTTGGCCACAGAGAATTGTCATGGTTCGGGAAAACCGCTTTCAGCTTGCCGGTTCCAGTTGTTTGGTCGATCTGGTTGTCGATGGTCAAAAGGGTTCCGGAAGCGACTTTGGTTTGATCGTCGCGGCTGTAAGCATCGACCTTCAAAGTTCCTTTACGCATATGCTGCGCCACAGAGGGGAGGCTGTCCTCGGGGAGCGTAAATAGCACGGCAATCGGCTGAAGTTTGGTAATGACCAGCAGTGGCTGGGTGTCATTGGCGTGCACCATGTTGCCGGCGTCGACCAGGCGAAGCCCGATCCGTCCACTTTCAGGTGCCGTGATGTGGCAGTAACTCAGCTGTAATTTGGCGTTGTCGATTGCAGCCTGGTCGGTGCGAATCGTACCTTCAAACTGATGAACCGTTGCCTGTTGGGTGTCCACCTGTTGTTGGGAGACGGCGCCGGAGTTTTGCAGCAGGTCTTTGAAACGTTCGTAGTTTAATTTCGCGTCCTTCAATTGCGCCTGGTCGCGGAACAGCGCCGCCTGTGCCTGGCTGACGGCTACTTCGTAGGGCCGGGGATCGATTATCGCCAATAAATCGCCTTTGTTAACGTGTTGGCCTTCTTTGAAAGCGACCTCGGTAAGTTGGCCGTCGATGCGACTTTTGATGCTCACTGTATTGAAAGCCGTAACCGAGCCCAGTCCGTTTAAATAGACCGGCATGTCCTCAACCGTAGCGGTGGCCACCGTCACAGGGATTGCCTGGCCACCGCGTTTCCGGGCATCGGCAGGTTTTGCGTCTGTGCTGCTGCAAGCCAACCATAGAGAAGCCAAAATCAAAATTGGAGTGCAGAAGAGAAGTTTCACCGACAAGCTTGTGCGAGCCGCTCGTTGCAGTGACGCGATCTGCAACTGAGCGGAGGTATTTGTCATTCTGGGACCTCGTAGGATGCTGATTCTGACATGATAGGCCTATGCATTTCGAAATACTTAACTTCTCCGGTTGCCACAATTCTCTCCCTGTCTTAGACCAAACTCGCATGACCGACGGAAGGTTTCCTTAAGGCACGGAAAGGGTCGATAGAGAGAAATATTTCAAACATTCAGCAGGGCTTGGATGCGCGCCGGGCCAAGAAGAGTTCGTCCCGAATCGCAGCACTTTAGAAGATTGCAGAAATAAGTAACAAGCACTGTAAAATTTTGTAAAAAAAGCGGTTAGGACGATATCCCGCTCACGAATTCTGTCTTATCAGGGCTGTTCCCTTCGCCTCAGTTGAAGCGAACAGACGTCCGAAAATGCAAATAGTGTAGGATTGGCTCATCCACTGGACGCGATTCGCCAGAACCCCAAACAGTCTTGACATCGCCAAACCCACCCGCTAGAGTAAGTTATTCCTTAGCAATACCAAGATTTGTCCAGAACGAGCGCATGAGCTTTAATCTCCTAGCACGCCGCGTACGAGTACACATTGTAGGTGTACGAGTACCTGTGCTTGTTGCCTCGGTCTGGAGGGCATGAGTGAGCTGAAACAAAAGTAAAAAGCTCCCAAATCCCACCTGCCAGAGGCGCTGGCACGGTGGGTTTTCTTTTTTGTAGCCAAGGAGATCGGAAATGGCAGACGACAAGACCACACTGAGCGGATCGCGAATCCTCTGGGAATGCCTGGAGCGCGAAGGGGTCAAGACGGTGTTTGGCTATCCCGGGGGCGCGATTCTTCCCGCCTACGATGCGTTGAAGCACAGCAATATTCACCACATTTTGGTGCGGCATGAGCAGGGTGCAACCCACATGGCGGATGGGTTCGCGCGCGCGACCGGGGGAGTAGGGGTAGCGGTAGCGACTTCGGGCCCGGGTGCCACAAACATGGTGACCGGTATCGCGACCGCCATGATGGATTCGTCGCCCATCGTCTGCATCACAGGACAGGTTGGCAGCAAGCTGCTGGGCTCCGACGCCTTTCAGGAGACCGATATCACTGGTGTCACGTTGCCCATCACCAAGCACAACTATCTGGTGACCCGCGCCGACGAAGTGGCCTCTACGGTTCGCGAGGCGTTTTACGTCGCGAAGTCGGGACGTCCGGGCCCGGTGCTGATCGACATCACCAAAGATGCGCAGCAGGCCATGGCGGAATTTGACTGGGAGGCGGCTGCACCCAAAATGCGCGGCTATCGTCCCGACCTCTCGCCCGCCAAGAGCGAATACAAAGAAGCCCTCGATCTGATCTCAAAGGCAAAGAGGCCGCTCATTCTCGCCGGCCACGGCATTATCGTCTCGGGAGCTGAGATGGAAGTGCAGATGTTCGCCGAGAAGACCTCAATCCCAGTTGCGCTGACTTTGCTGGGCCTTGGTGCTTTCCCGGCTTCGCATGTGCTCAACCTCGGCATGATGGGCATGCACGGCGAAGCCTGGGTCAATACCGCCATCCAGGAAGCGGACCTGTTGCTTGCCTTCGGCATGAGGTTCGATGACCGTGTCACTGGCAACCTCAAGACCTACGCCATCAATTCCAAAAAGATTCACATCGAGATTGATCCCGCTGAAATCAACAAGAACATCAAAGTGGACGTTCCCCTGGTCGGCGATCTCCGCAAGATTCTGCTCGAGCTGATGCCGCGCCTCGAAAGTCCGAATCGTCGGGAGTGGCTGGAGCGCATTCGCGGCCTGAAGGGCGATTCTGCGGTACGCGACATTCAGAACCTCCCCGACAACGGGCATCTCTATGCTGCGCACGTTATTAACGATCTCTGGAACGAGACCCGCCACGGAGACACCATTGTGGTCACCGATGTGGGCCAGCACCAGATGTGGGAGGCGCAGTATTACAAGCATGAACAGCCGCGTTCCCTGATCACCTCGGGTGGATTGGGCACCATGGGCTTCGCGCTTCCTGCGGCTATCGGCGCCAAAGTGGCGCGTCCGGAAGCCGATGTTTGGGTCGTCGTAGGCGATGGTGGCTTCCAGATGACAATGTGCGAACTGGCAACGATTGTTCAGGAAAATCTCAATGTCAATATCGCCATCATCAACAACGGCTACCTCGGCATGGTGCGGCAGTGGCAGGAATTTTTCTACGAGCGCAACTACGAAGCCACACCGCTGCTTAGTCCCAATTTCGTGAAGCTCGCGGAAGCTTATGGCATTCGCGCCATGGGCGTAAATAAGCGTCGCGATGCCATCAATGCCATGCGGGAGGCCCGCAAGCACAACGGCCCGGTGCTGATTGATTTTCAAGTGGAGCAGGAAGACACCGTGTACCCGATGGTCGCGGCCGGTGCCTCGCTGCATGACATGATCCGGCGGCCGAATCCGCTGGAGGAAACGGCTGAAGATGAGTAACGATAAAAGCATTCTGCATACGTTCGTCGTTTACGTGGAGAACAAGCCCGGCGTTCTGACGCGGGTCTCGTCTCTCTTCCGTCGCCGTGGTTTCAACATCGATTCGTTGACCGTGGGCCGCACGGAAAAGCCCGACGTTTCCCGCATGACCATCGTCGTCGACGCCAACGAAGACCAGGCGCGAAGGATCGTCGCCAACGTCTATAAGCTGGTAAATGTTCTGCTCATCGATGATGTTACTGACGAACCGGCGTTGTTGCGGGATCTGGCGCTGATCAAAGTTGGGGCCACTCACGAAGCCCGCTCGCACGTGCTAGAGCTGGCGAGTGTGTTCCGCGCCCGCGTAGTCGACGTGGCGCCTGATTCTCTTACCGTAGAAATCACTGGCGCCGAAGATAAGATTGATGGGCTGTTGGACGTGCTGCGTCCCTATGGGTTGCTGGAAGTAGTGCGTACCGGGATTGTGGCGATGCGCCGCGGGGCAAAGTCATCGCAGGGAACGGCGAAAGATAACGGCACCGGAATCGCCGCGGACGACGAGGGAGTTTCGTACTCGGTGTAGTTCCAGGGTCTTAAAGATTTCCATCGATAATTTTTCCGTCGCCCCTACGGGGCTCAAAATTTGTTGACTTACCCAGGGCTTGCGCCCTGGGCTGCAATCTGCCGCCGCTTCGCGGCTGGCAAATTCGAAAATTCTCCTAGGAGCTCAAATGGCTAAGCTTTACCACGAAGAAGACGCGGACATTTCTCTCATCCAGGGCAAGAAGGTCGCCATCATCGGATACGGATCCCAGGGCCACGCCCACGCCCTCAACCTCAAAGACAGCGGTGTTGAGGTAAAAGTCGGGCTCCACGAATCCAGCGCCTCGCGCGCCAAAGCCAAAGCCGCCGGTCTTGCCGTAGCCAGCGTGGCTGAAGCCGCTGCCTGGGCTGACGTAATCATGGTACTCATCCCCGATCACACTCAGGCAGAGGTCTACAAGCGCGACATCGCCCCTCATTTAAAGAAAGGGAAGACGCTGATGTTCGCCCACGGCTTCAACATCCGCTTCGAGACCATCGATCCTCCAAAAGATGTGGACGTAACGATGATCGCGCCCAAAGCGCCCGGCCACCGTGTGCGCGAAGTATTCGTCGAGGGCGGCGGCACACCTGGATTGCTCGCCGTTCATCAGGACGCGTCCGGCAACGCAAAGGCGCAAGCCCTTTCCTATGGGAAGGGAATTGGCTGCACCCGCGCCGGCGTGATCGAGACTACCTTCAAAGAAGAAACCGAAACCGATTTGTTCGGCGAGCAGGCAGTTCTCTGCGGCGGCGCCAGCGCCCTGGTGAAGGCCGGGTTCCAAACCCTGGTCGACGCCGGCTACCAGCCAGAAATAGCCTACTTCGAGTGCATGCACGAACTGAAGCTGATCGTCGATTTGATGTATCGAGGTGGCCTTAACTACATGCGGTACTCGGTCAGCGATACCGCGGAATACGGCGATTACACCGCCGGGCCGCGCATCGTGACCGATGAGACCAAGAAGGCCATGAAGCAGCTATTGAAAGAAGTGCAGGACGGGACCTTCGCTAAGAATTGGATCGAAGAGAACAAAACCGGCCGTCCGACTTTCAAGAAGACTCGCGAGGGCGAGCAACAGCAACTCATCGAAAAGGTCGGCTCGGAACTTCGCAGCCACATGCCATTCATCGATCCAGTCAACATCATGCAGAAGTAGTCGGCACAATTTCTGCTGCAAGCTCTAACCACAGAGAACACAGAGGGCATAGAGGAGTTTCCTCGATGCCAATCTGTGATCTCTGTGGTCAAGCTTTTTGCCTTAAAGGATTCCAATTACAAAACTTTACCTTCCTTGACTGAGTTTTTACCCCTTCCTCTCTTTGCCGGTGTTTGAATGAGAGAAGGAGTACTGACAATGTACAAAGCCAGCATTTTCATTATTTTGCTCGCGTTCTCGTCCCTAGGATGGGCACAGGAGCCTAGCGCTCCCCCGTCTGAGGCGCCGCAAGCCCAGGGCGGGATGGGACGAGGCATGCGCCGCAGTCCGGGAGTCGCTGGAACCATTACCGCTATGAATGAGAGTTCGATCACGGTCAAGACCCGCGACGGCAAGACGGAACAGGTAATTTTCAACGGCCAAACCAAGTTTCGGAAAGAGCGTCAGGATGCTAAACTGACCGACTTCAAAGTTGGTGACGAGATTTTCGTACGCGGAGAGCCTGCCGGCGGAGATGCCTGGACCGCCGAGGTTGTGGCCGCGCGTCCGGCCGGTGGTGGGCAGTTTGAGCAGCGGATGCGCGAGGGCATGGGCAAACAATTCATTGCCGGGGAAGTGACCGCCATCAACGGCACGCAATTGACGATCGCGCGTCCAGACGGAGTTTCCCAAACCATCTCAGCTGATGAAAACACCTCATTCCGTAAGCAGCAGGAAAGCATCACGCTTGCCGACATCAAGGTGGGTGACCACGTCTTTGGACGAGGAGCATTAAAAAACGACGTCTTCGTTCCAGCAGTGCTGAATGTCGGCCAGCCGGGGATGATGCGCCGCGCACCCGGACAAGACCAGGGTCCGGGAACTGGCCAGCCAAGTCCCGGGCCGTCGATAAACTGAAAGTCATTGTCCGTCTGGGCCCTTCGCGGTGAAAAGACGAAGGGCCCCGGCGTCCTCACGTTGCATCTAAGAATGAAAGTTCCAGCCTCAACCGACTGATGACATCCAGAATTTTGCAGAGCACAACACGAGGAAGAGTCTGTTCCGCCTCGGTTCACATGTTCGGGCTCGCATTGCTCGTCTTCATGGCATCCATATGCAGGGCGCAGACAGAAACGACGTCGGCGCCCGGGCAGGTTCAAGGTGGAGTCATCACCGGCTTGGTGAAGTCGGGGAACATGCCGCTTCCTGGCGTCGCTATCACGGCCTCGAATACCCTGACCGGACAAAAAGTCACCACCTGGACCGACGTCACTGGAAATTACAACCTGCAAGTGCCGTCCAACGGCCGCTACGTGGTACGCACGCAAATGGCGGCGTTCGCGCCCATGACTGGCGAAGTCCTCGTCAATGCAACCAACCCGTCAGGAAAACTCAATTTAGAACTTACTCTTCAGTCGCGGGTGCAGCCCGACCAGGCACAACCGCAATCGCAACAACAGCAAATGGCCGGGGCCCTGGGATCGCGGGGCTTTCAGAACCTGCGCCTGATGCAGAGTGAGGGCGGCGATAGTCCGGCTGCGGGCGGGACCGATCAAAGCGGAGCCGGTTCGCTGCCAGGGTCGGAAGTCTCGGCTGCCACCGAATCGGTTTCAATCTCGGGCAACGTTAACAATTCCCCAGTCGAGGGGATGAATCCCGAAGAATGGCGGCAGCGTGTCGACGAAATGCGCCAGCAGTCTGCAACTCCTGCTAATGCTGCCGTCTTTGGTGGAGGATTTGGGGGCGGCGGAGGTTTTGGCGGGCCTGGGGGCGGCTTCGGGGGGGCGGGCGGCGGCTTTGGTGGTCCCGGTGGAGGTGGTCCGGGGGGTGGGGGCGGATTACCTTTCATGATGGTAGGCAATGGTCGCGGGCGCTCCCGTTTCGACATAAACAAGCCGCACGGAAGTCTTTACTACAACATAAGTGATTCAGCGCTGAACGCATCGCCCTACGCTCTTTCTGGAGCACCGTCGAACAAGCCCGGTTACATCCAAAACCGCTTCGGGGCCTCGATGGGCGGACCTCTGATCATTCCCAAGCTTTATAAGGGGACGAAAACGTTCTATTTCGTAAATTACAACGGCTCGCGCGGCGATACACCGTTTGACCAATATTCCACCGTGCCGACCGAAGCCGAACGCAGCGGCGATTTCTCGGGTGCTGTGCTCCCGAATGGTTCGCCCATCCAGATTTTTTATCCCGGCGTCAGCAATAACATCATTCCTTCCACTCTCATTAATCCTGCTGCCGCCGGGCTGCTCTCTTTTATCCCGCTGCCGAACGTGCCCGGACAGACGACCAAGAATTTCCATTTCGTGACCGCTGCCGAAAGCAACACCGACGACCTGAATATTCGGGTGAATCAGAATCTGGGAGCCACATCGGCAGGCCCGGGCCGTGGTATGGGCCGCAATAGTCCGCGCAACAATTTGAGCTTTGGATTTCATTACCACGCCGTAAGTACCGACCTGACCAACGCGTTCCCGAGTATTGGCGGGAACAAGAGCACGCGCAGCTTCGACGTGCCACTCTCCTACACTCGTAGTTTCGGAAAGCTGATCAATACTGTGCGGGCCGATTTCAATCGCAGCCGGATCGGCACCCAGAACCTCTACGCCTTCAATCAAGACATCACCGGCAATCTGGGGATTGAAGGGGTTTCCACCAATCCGTTCGACTGGGGCCTGCCTGGGCTCTCGCTTACCAATTTCACTGGTATTCAGGATGTGAATCCGTCGCTGATTCGTAATCAGACGTGGACATTTTCCGACTCCATGATCTGGACCCACGGCAAACACACCTGGCGCTGGGGTGGTGACTTCCGTCGTATCGAACTCAATACCGAGACCGACAGCAATGCCCGCGGATCATTTATATTCACCGGCCTCAATACATCGGAAACGGTGAATGGGCAGGCTGTCCCGGGCACCGGATTTGATCTGGCGGATTTCCTGCTGGGATTGCCACAGCAAACCTCCGCGCAGTTTGGAGCCAATAACTACCATTTCCGCGGAAACTCCTGGGATCTATTCGGTCAGGATGAATGGCGTGTGCGCGGAAATCTGACCTTCAACCTCGGCCTGCGCTACGAATATGTTTCACCGTTTTCTGAGGCCGACAATCGCATCGCGAACCTGGATGTGAATTCCGATTTCACCGCAGCCACGCCAGTGCTTCCCGGGCAGGCCGGGCCGTTCCATGGAGTCTTCCCAAACACTCTGCTGCATCCTGATCGCAACAACTTCGCGCCGCGCATGGGCTTCGCGTGGAAGCCGTTGTCGAAGACCGTAGTGCGCGGCGGATACGGCATCAATTACAATACCAGCGCCTACTCCTCGATCATTCAGCAGTTGGGCTTTCAACCGCCCTTCTCGTTTGTGCAAACCAACGTGCAATCGGCTCCCGGCGAGTTGACGTTGCAGAACGGCTTTCCCGCAGCATCGTCAAACGAAATCACCAATAACTACGGGGTTGATCCTAACTATCGTCTGGGATACGTGCAGATATGGAATCTCGATATTCAGCAGGAAATTCGCCCAACGCTGATCGTCAATCTGGACTACACCGGCACCAAGGGCACGCGCCTCGATACTCTGGAGGCTCCGAATCGAACCGCGACAGGACTGCGAATTCCCGGTGTCCAAGCCTTTAACTTCGAAGATTCGCTGGCTGATTCCCGAGCAGATGCCGGAAGCATTCGCGTGCGCAAACGGCTGCAAGCAGGATTTTCCATGGGTGGGACTTACACCTATTCAAAGTCGCTGGATAACGCGTCGTCGATTGGGGGCGGAGCCAGTGTGGTCGCGCAGGATCCATTCAATCTTGATGCGGAACGCGGGCTTTCGAGCTTCGACCAGCGGCACCGCTTTACCGGAGACTTCCTGTTCGAATTGCCCTTTGGCCATGACCGGCGCTGGCTGAGGAACAACAGTCCGTGGCGGGCAATTTTCGGAGAATGGATGTGGAGCGGCAGTTGGACGATTGCTTCCGGGTTGCCTTTCTCCCCCCGGGTGCTCGGCGATTTCACCGATGTGAATCGGGGGACAAACGGAACCCTGCGGCCTGATTTAACTGGCCTGCCGATCACGGTTTCCGATCCGTCCATTGGACAGTGGTTTAATCCAGCTGCGTTCACTATTCCTGCCGCTGGACAGTTTGGGGATGCGCGTCGAAACAGCATCGAAGGGCCGGGCAGCCGGGTCTTCAACATGGCATTTACCCGAAGCTTCCCGATCCGAGAAGCTCAGGTATTTGAGATTCGCGCGCAGGCGGCAAACATTTTTAACACACCGCAATATTCGGCGATTGACACGATCGTGAACTCGCCGACCTTTGGCCAAGTAGTTGCTGTAGGCCCGATGCGGTCATTTCAACTTTCTGCGAGGTACCGGTTTTAGGTAGGTGGAGCGGACAATCTTGTCCGCGCAAGCAGCGCAAAAATCTAAATGGGGAATTCGATATCAACCCGCGTACTCGCAAGTCTCGTGATCCTAAGCTTGGTCTGTCCCCTGTTGCCCGCGCAGGACACCGATTACATCTTTCGCAGCAAGACTGAGATCGTGTTGGTCAACGTGACCGTTCGCGATAAGAACGGCAATTTTATCCGCGATCTGAAGCCTGAAGATTTCAGCCTCCTCGAAGACAATAAACCCCAGAAAGTGGCATCTTTCGACATCGAGAACACTGAGGCCGCTGTCACGCAGGATGTTGCGCAAGTCAAGGTTCTAGGCAATGCAGCTTCAACGTCCCAGCCAGCGACTGCTACAGCCGCAAGTGCATTCAAAGACCGTCGACTGGTGATCCTGTTTTTTGATCTTTCATCGATGGAACCGGATGAGATCGAGCGCTCCGCCGCAGCCGCCCAGAATTACGTCGACCGGCAAATGTCCCCTGCTGACCTGGTCGCGGTGGTTTCCCTTGGCGATGCCATCGCCATCGATCAGGATTTCACCTCCGACGAAGCGGCGTTAAAGAAGGCATTGAAATCGTTCAACCCGGGTGCTGGACAGGGTTTCGAAGCAGGCGACACCGGCACCACGGAAGGCACGGCGGAAACCGGTGGCTCGTTCACAGTTGACGATACGGAGTTCAACATCTTCAACACCGACCGACGGTTGGAAGCGATTCGCACTATCGCACGGCAGCTTTCGCAGATCGACCAGAAGAAGTCGTTGATCTATTTTTCCGGTGGCATGACCCGAACCGGTATCGAAAACCAGTCCCAACTTCGTTCCGCGGTCAACGCTGCGATCCGCTCCAACTTGTCGATCTACACCATGGACATTCGCGGCCTGCAAGCCCTGCCTCCCGGCGGCGAAGCCCAAAGCGCCAGCCTGCGCGGCACCTCAGCCTACTCGGGTCAGGCGACCCTAAATTCGTTCGACTCGAACTTCTCCAGCCAGGAAACGCTGGTGACACTGGCTGGCGACACCGGCGGCAAAGCATATCTGGACTCCAATGACTTCGGAAAAGTCTTCAAGGGAGTGCAGGCCGATACTGCCAGCTATTACATGCTGGCTTACCACAGTACCAATCCAGCGCGCGATGGCAAGTATCGCCACATCACGGTGAAGCTGAACCGGGCCGGGCTGAAACTTGATTATCGCCGCGGGTACTACGCTCCCGCCGATTTCAAGCACGCCAACAATGAAGACCGCGAGCAGCAGTTGCAGGAAGAACTAACCTCCGAACTGCCTAGCACCGACCTGCACGTTTATCTTTCCGCGGGATATTTCCGCACCGGGGACGACAAGTTCTCCGTTCCCATCTCGCTGGTGGTGCCGGGTTCAGAAATTCCGTTCGCCCAGAAGAGCGATCAGGACAAGGCCACGCTCGACGTAATCGGCGTGGTGTACGACAGCAACAAACGTCCCATGGGCGAGGTGCGAGACACTGTGAAGTTGGCGGTCAATACCTCCGCCGAAGTCAAACGAAAGAACCTGCAGTACAACACGGGAATGATTCTGCCTTCCGGCAACTATCACCTGAAATTTGTGCTTCGCGAAAATGAAACCGGGCAGATGGGATCATTCGAAACCGACCTGTCGATCCCCGATCTCAAGAAGCAGCCTTTGCGGATGAGTTCGGTCGTGCTTGCCAGCCAGGTGCAGCCTTCGGGAAAAGGGAAGAGGGATGGTGATCCTCTGGTGCGCGACGGGTCAGAGGTGATCCCCAGCGTGACCAGGGTCTTCTCACGTGGCCAGCACCTCTATCTCTACTATGAAGTCTACGATCCGGCGCACGATGAATCGAAGTCGGCGGCCAAGAACGACATCCACCTGCTTACCAGTGTTTCTTTTTTTCAGGGAAAAGCCAAGACCTACGAGACCCCGCTGGTGGAAGCCAAGCAACTCAATTCTCAAAACCGCCACGCGGCGGTGTTCCAACTCGACGTCCCGCTCACCCAGCTAAAGCCCGGGGTCTATACCTGCCAGGTAAATATGATCGACGATGCCGCGGGGAGATTTCTTTTCCCACGTCTGGCGATGATGGTCCGGCAATAGACGAACCCACTCGACCCGTCTTTTCTGATCTCTCCCACTCGCGTATCCTGTTCGCCTCAGGCCATGTCCCCTACGAAATCTATCGTTATTCGCGACCTTCAGAGTTTTGACGACCTTAAACAGGTGGAGGCGGTTGAAAAAGAAGTGTGGGGATCGGAGGACATTGACGTCCTGCCGGTCACAGTCAGCATCGCGCTGAAAGAGTCAGGCAATATTTGGCTCGGTGCCTTCGATGGGCGGCAACTTATCGGCTTTGCCTTCGGATTTCTCGGATTGCACCACGGGCGGCCCAACATGCATTCCCACATGCTGGCGGTGCGGGGTGCTTACCGCGAAACCGATATCGGCTTCAAGCTGAAGCTGGCACAGCGGGAGCGCGTGCTGGCGACACGCGTTCACGACATCCGGCTGGATGAAATTACCTGGACGTTCGATCCGCTTCAAAGCAAGAATGCGCACCTGAATTTCGCCAAACTGGGGGTGGTCTCAGAGAGTTACAAACCAGACTTCTACGGGATCGAAACCAGTAGCGTGCTCCATCGCAACAGCACCGACCGCTTATGGGTCCGCTGGCCGATTGCCAGCCGGCGTGTGGAGGACCGGTTGCGGGGAAAAAGCAATCGCTCCGAAATGCTGGATGCGCTTTCGACCGTGCTTCCGCTGGTGCAATTCAATGGGGAAGGCAAGCCAGTCCGAACCCCTCTGGATGACGCGCTAATGCGGCAGCGTGTGGTGATTGAGATCCCGAGCGACATCGGAGCGGTTGAGCAAAAACATCCTGCATTGGCACGCGAATGGCGGGAGGCTACTCGCTGGGCGTTTGTTGAGGCGGTGAAGCACGGGTTTTTCATTGCTGAGTTCTGCCGCACGATCCGAGGTCAGCAAGGGCCCGGGGCTTACCTTCTGGAGAAGGGAACCGTGGCGGAATACGTGCCTGAGATGGCGCGGTAAATTGCGGCGCAGCCCGGTGACGACGGTTAGTATCTAGTGGTGCCCAGCAACGCAGTAATTCTCTACGATGGAGTCTGCGGTCTTTGCAACCGGGGGGTGCAATTCATTCTGAAGCGCGACCGGGCCGATGTCTTTCGCTTCGCTTCTCTGCAGAGCGATTTCGCCAAGCGTGTCCTTGCCCGATATGGCCTAACTCCTGACGGCTTGGATACGATGTACGTCGTCTTTCAACACGGTGAATCGTACGAACAAGTACTTTCCCGTTCAGATGCGGCTCTGGCCGTGGCCCAGCGACTGAGCGGAATCTGGCGGGTAATTGGTGAAATCGGGCGCATCCTTCCTCGATTCTTCCGAGACCTTATCTACAATCGCATCGCCCGCAACCGCTATCGCATCTTCGGAAAGTACGACACCTGTCCGCTTCCAACCCCGGAACAGAGCGCAAAATTCCTCGATCCTTAAGGTCTATTCACCCCCAAAGCCCTTGTTGCCACGGTAAAATCTAGCAGCGCAAAACTCAACGTCGAGGAAGCCGAATGTCCGCCAGCAATACCAATATTGATTCTGTGCTACATGAGCAGCGCAAGTTCGAATGTCCCGAGCAATTCCGTGAGCAGGCGCATATCAAGAGCCTGGAAGACTACGAGCGCATTTACCAGGAGTCCATTGAACAGCCGGAAAAGTTCTGGGGACGCATTGCCTCGGACCTTCACTGGTTTAAGAAGTGGGACAAAGTTCTGGAGTGGAATAATCCCTGGGCTAAGTGGTTTGTCGGTGGTGAACTGAACCTTTCCTACAACTGCGTAGATCGCCATGCCCTCAGCACACGCGGAAGCAAGCCGGCCCTAATCTGGGAGAGCGAACCCGGCGAAATCCGCACTCTAACCTACGAACAACTCCACCAAGAAGTGCAGAAGTTCGCCAATGTGCTCAAGTCATTGGGCATCAAGAAGGGCGACCGCGTAGCCATCTATATGGGCATGACGCCTGAGTTGCCGGTTGCCATGCTGGCCTGCGCCCGCATCGGCGCGCCACACTCGGTCGTTTTCGGTGGATTTTCGTCACAGGCTCTCGTCGATCGGATTCACGATTCCCAGGCTACTGCCGTCATCACCCAGGACGGATCATTCCGCCGTGGGACTGAGGTTAAGCTTTTCCCCGCCGTCGAAGAGGCGCTTAAATCCTGCCCTTCGGTTAAAAGCGCGATCGTCTACCAGCGCACCGGAAGTCCCGTTAACATGACTCCGGGCCGCGACTACTGGTGGCACGAGTTGATGGCAAAGGCAGCTGACAAATGTCCCGCCGAACCGCTTGATGCCGAGCATCCGCTCTTTATTCTTTACACTTCCGGAACCACCGGCAAGCCGAAAGGGGTTGTACATACAACCGGCGGGTACTCGGTCGGAACTTACCTAACCACCAAGTGGGTATTCGACCTAAAGGAAGATGATATTTACTGGTGCAGCGCCGACATCGGCTGGGTCACCGGCCACAGCTATATTGTTTACGGTCCGCTGCAAAATGGCGCAACGGTTGTAATGTATGAGGGTGCGCCGAATACTCCCAATCCAGATCGCTTCTGGGAGATCATTAGCCGCCACAGAGTCAGCGTCTTCTACACCGCACCCACTGCGATTCGAACCTTCATCAAATGGGGAGACGAGTGGCCGAAGAAACACAACATGGACAGCCTGCGGCTGTTGGGGACCGTCGGCGAGCCGATCAATCCCGAAGCTTGGATGTGGTACCGCGACGTCATCGGTAAGAACCGTTGCCCGATCGTCGATACCTGGTGGCAGACGGAAACCGGCCACATCATGATCTCGCCCCTTCCTGGCGCAGTGGCCGCGAAGCCAGGCTCCGCGACGCGTCCTTTTCCTGGAGTTGCGGTGGAAGTTGTCGATATGGAGGGTAAGCCGGTGCCCGAAGGATCTGGCGGATTTTTAGTAATTACCAAGCCTTGGCCAGGGATGCTGCGCACGATTTACGGCGATCCCGACCGCTATGTGCAGCAGTACTGGTCACAGATTCCTCCTTACTACTTCACCGGCGACGGTGCCCGCAAAGACAAAGAGGGATATTTCTGGGTGATGGGCCGCGTCGATGATGTCATTAACGTTTCCGGCCACCGGCTAAGCACCATGGAAGTCGAATCTGCATTGGTTGCACACGAGGCTGTCGCGGAAGCCGCCGTGGTAGGGCGTCCGGATGATGTGAAGGGCCAGGCGATTTCTGCTTTCGTAAGCCTGGAGCACGGAAGGACCCCATCGCCGGAACTGAAAGAAGAGCTGCGCAGGTGGGTAGCTAAGGAAATCGGAGCGATGGCCAAGCCCGACGATATCCGCTTTACCGACTCGTTGCCCAAAACCCGCAGCGGAAAAATCATGCGCCGCTTATTGCGTGAACTAGCAACGAATGGGGAAGTGAAAGGTGACACGACCACGCTGGAAGATCTCAGCGTAATTGCCAAACTTAAAGAGCAAGAGGAAGCTTAGCCTCTTATGCCGCTGTTCGGCCTCGGGCCTTCACTCTGATAGTCTGAAATATCACCTGGAGACCCCAAGCCGTTGCCGCCGATAGTCAATGCCCAAGCCCTTTCGAAAGCCTTTGGAGCCGATCCACTTTTTCAGAATGTCTGGTTCACCATCTCTCAGGGCGATCGCATTGGCCTAATCGGACCGAACGGCTCCGGCAAATCCACCCTTCTCAAAATTCTTGCCGGTAGCATCGATCCCGATAGTGGAGAAGTCTCACTTCGCAAGCGGGCACGGCTCAGCTATGTCGAGCAGGATTCGAAATTTCAGCCGGGATTTACAGTCCGCTCGGTAATCGATGCAGCCCTCGAGAAAGGTGGAGTGCCGCAAGTGGATCGCGCCGGCCGCAGCGCCGAAACCCTGGGGCGAGCCGGATTTGATGATCTCGGCGCGGAGGCGACATCTTTATCCGGCGGATGGCAGAAGCGATTGTCGATTGTCGAGGCCCTGGTTCAGGCGCCTGACATCCTCCTGCTCGACGAGCCTACGAACCATCTCGATCTCGGTGGAATTGAGTGGCTCGAGGGATTGCTGCGGCAAGCCGCCTTCGCTAGTGTGATCGTCAGTCACGATCGTTACTTCCTGGAAAATATTGTCACCGAAATTGCCGAGCTGAGCCGGGTCTATCCGGACGGAGTGCTGCGAGTCCACGGAAGCTACAGCACCTTTCTCGAAAAGAAAGAAGAATTTCTGCATGCGCAGTCAAAGCGCCAGGAAGCGTTGGAGAATCTTGTCCATACCGAAATCGAGTGGCTCCGCCGCGGCCCCAAGGCACGCACTACCAAGTCGAAAGCCCGTATCGACAAAGCTCATGAACTCATGGGCGAGCTTGCCGACCTGAACTCCAGAACTCGTACCGGCACGGCCCAGGTGGACTTCTCGGCCAGCGACCGAAAGACCAAGCGCCTGATAGAACTGGAAGACATTGCGTACCACATCGGAGATCGTTCACTTTTTTCAAATCTGAATTTCATCCTCACGGCTGGAATGCGGGCTGGCCTGGTGGGGCCCAACGGCAGCGGCAAAACTACACTGCTACGTCTTTTGCGAGGAGAGCTTTCCCCCAGCGAAGGCAACATCCGCCGCGCCGAATGGCTCCGCATTGTCTACTTCGATCAACGCCGCCAGCTTGATCCCAACATAACTTTACGTCGCGCTTTGGCTCCCGAAGGCGATTCGGTCATTTATCAGGACCGAGTGATTCATGTGGCGTCGTGGGGCGCCCGATTCTTGTTCAGCGGGGAGCAGCTAAATCAGCCGGTGAGCCGGCTCTCCGGCGGAGAGCGCGCCCGAGTGCTGATTGCCCAACTCATGCTTCAGCCCGCCGACGTCTTGTTGCTCGACGAACCCACCAACGATCTTGATATTCCTACCCTCGAAATCCTGGAGGATAGTCTGCTTGAATTTAGAGGGTCGCTGGTACTCGTAACCCACGACCGCTTTATGCTGGATCGTGTTTCCAATATCGTTCTTGGCTTAGACGGACAAGGTGGCGCTGATAGCTTCGCCGACTACTCGCAATGGGAAAGCTGGCAAGAAGAGCGGGCAAAATCAAGTGGACAACCAACGCCACGGTCATCGGGAGCGGCAAAGCCGGTAGCTTCGACCAAGAAAAAACTGTCTTACCTGGACGCGCGCGAATACGAAGGCATGGAGCAGCGGATAGCCGAGGCGGACCAGGCTCTGCTTGCCAAGCAGGCACAGCTGGAAGACCCGGCTATCGCCACCGATGCGGCTCGATTACTGGCCGCGCAGGCCGAGTTAGAGGAGGTGGAGAAAAATCTCGATGCCCTTTACACGCGTTGGGCCGAGTTAGAGGAGAAACAACGCTAGCGCGCCAGCGCAAACGCGATGATAGTGTCGCCGGTTGTGCCGTTCTTTTCCAGCTCTTCCAGAATCGTATCTTCCACATGGTCCGGGTCAGGGTGCATCTCGCAAGAAGAAACTTCTTCGTCGGTTGCTCCCTCGAAACACAACTCGCAGACCGTCAGGTCGTTCTCGTTTTCGTCCGACTTCACCGGTGGACCGAAGGTTCGGCACAACAGCGGCCGGGATGAATAGAGCTCGCACTGTCCAGTCGCCGGATCAAGCACTGGACAGGGAACATCGTTGGCAAAATCGTCCCAGCGCTTGCTGGCTTCCGGGGAATCGTCATCGTCCAGGAGTCCAGTAACTGGGTCGCCGGGATAATCAGGCGAAAGTTTCGCCACCGTCGCCTCGACCCGAGCTCGGATGCGGGCCGCACGTTCCGGATCCTTTTCATTCATTTCAGCCAGCCCTCTTCGCAGACGCATGGCGTCGAGCTGGTTAATGGAAAATACGCCCACGCAACAGTGGGAACATCCGGGTTTGCAGGCCAGCCATTTCCCGCTCCTTCGGGCGGCATCGGCCAGTGCCGCATCTGCAATCTGTACCAGAACTTGATCTTTGGCAGCCGGATACAGGCAATGCATACTGATTCAGAATAACCCGCCAAGCTTGGCTTGCAACCCGAAACTTACAGCAGAAAAATTGATGTCCACAAACGTCTTGACCGGAAGCAGTCATTGACTCCTAATTTCGGCCAGCGCGGTGCATAATAGGCGCGCTCGTGGGAGGCTTTATGAACAAGCGAATTCTGTGGGCGGGCCTTTTGGGTGGAATCGCCCTCTTTATGTGGGGATCGTTTTCGCATATCGTCCTGGGTCTAGGTAGCGTGGGAATCAAAGAAATTCCTCGTGGCCAGGAGGCGGCGATACAGAGTTCCCTGCGAACCGCGCTTCCTGAATCCGGATTCTATTTCTTTCCCGGGATGGGGATTCCTGCGGGAGCCTCCGCGGATGAGAAACAAGCCGCAACCAAGCTCTATCAGGAGAAGTACCGTCAGGGGCCGACCGGCATCCTGATCTTCCATTCTCAAGGTGCGGAGATTATGACACCTGGACAACTGATGATTCAGCTTGGACTCACCATCGTCGAGGCGCTGATCGGGGCATGGTTACTTTCCCTGACCAGCTTGACCACTTTGTCGTCGCGGATTGGTTTTGTAGTCGTGCTGGGAATTTTGATGGCGCTTGCGACCAACGTCGAGTATTGGGACTGGTACGGCTTCCCCATGAATTACACCCTGGCCTATATGCTGGATAAGGTCATTGGCTTTGCGCTGGTCGGATTGGTGGTCGCAGTCGTGACTCGGAGAGGCGTACAAGTGCCAGTGTTGGAAACAGGGACGGTCGCCTAGTTGCAAGTAGGGTAAGATCTTAACCCCTGGTCCCTACCTAGGGCTGCGCTCCAGCTTGTGGTATTCTTTCCGCGATATGGGGATGCCGAGCCTGCTACGCAAAATCCTGCTGCTCGACCTTCTGCAAGGGATGAAGGTCACCTTCCGCTACCAGGATCCCAAAGAAATCTACACCGAGCAGTATCCTTTGGAACGCCCCCAGGTGGCTGAACGTTATCGCGGTGCGCCTCGTCTCAACGTCAATGCAGATACCGACGAGACGCTTTGTATCGCCTGCGATTTGTGCGCCTTGGCCTGCCCGGAACACCTCATCGTGGTGACCAGCGAGCGCAACGAAAAAACCCGCCGCAAAGAGCTCACGACTTTTACCTATGACCTCAGCCGTTGCATGTTCTGCGGTCTGTGCGAAGATGCCTGTCCCACCGATGCGTTGGAATTGACCCAGGATTTTGAGCTCGCCAATTACACCCGCGAAGGCGCCATCTGGAACCGCGAAATGTTGGAAAAGGGCCCCCAACCGACGCAATACCGTAAATAACCCCTATTCGTCGATTTCGCCGGTCGGGGTTGGCGGCCTTGGGTCTTCCGCGTCGCCTTCCGCGCGGACTTTGGAAAACTGATTCTCCTGCGCTGTAGCGCCCCTTCTTTTCGACGTCATAATTCTTCGGCAGCGGTGGGATTCGGGCCCCGTCCCGCCCAACTGTTCCCGCTTCCTGAAGAATGATCTCTGCACGCCCGTCGTATTCCTTTACCGGACCGTGTACCTCGACAATCTTTCCTTTCAGACTGCGGATGTCGCCTACATGCCTAAGATCCCCGCGGAAAATTACCACCGGGAAGGGGCAGAGGCGATAGTCCTCGCAAAAGTCGAGATAGTCATGGCCACCCCTTGCTCCACAGCCTCAGCCTAAGTGCAGGCGAAACAGACACTTCCATCAAAAAAGCAGAAAAACGCTGCCCGATTCCCAAATAAGACATTTTGGAGGGAAAAACTGCGCGGGACGGCGAGTAGGCCGCCCCGGCTATGACGAAGAATTAAGCGAATGACTTGACTGCACCCGCTTCGTCATCCTTCACGTCGAAGACGGTGTAG
>Ga0157378_10000803_pt1 | contig 29232 bp, 30 predicted proteins | sample M65metaG_FD_115309 | JGI IMG/M metagenome (GOLD analysis project Ga0157378, IMG submission 115309) | Miscanthus rhizosphere microbial communities from Kellogg Biological Station, Michigan, USA - M6-5 metaG | ecosystem: Host-associated > Plants > Roots > Rhizosphere > Soil | place: USA: Michigan... | reverse complement strand
TTCGTCGTCGTCGTCGTCGGCTTCGGCATCAGCACCGGCCCGACGAATCACGATCTGGTCGGCCTCGATGCGGACGGTGACGTCGCGCTTGCCGGCCCAGTGCTCGGTGTAGACGGGGTTGTCCTTGACGGCGGCGTCGAGCCAGAGGCCGTAGCCGTCGGTCTCGCCGTGGTCGAAGGTCGCCTCGAGCTCTTTGCGGCGGGCGCGGCCACCGCGGCGGCCGCGACGGCGACGGCGGCGACGGCCGGAGCCGCTGCCGCCCTCGGCGCGCTCCTCGCGATCCCCGTCCTCGTCGCCCTCGCCTTCATCCTCGCCCTCGCCCTCGGCATCGTCCTGCTCGGCCTTTTCGGCTTCCTCGGCCTCGGTCGCGGCTTCGATCTCGGCTTCGATCTCGTCGCGGAGGTCGATTTCGCTGGCGCCGGCGTTCTCGTCGTCGGCGGAGAGGTCGTACTGCTTGCGGAACTCACGCAGCTCACCGGCGCTGATCTCCAGCTGGTGGGCGATCCAGGCGTCGGTCCGCCCCTGTTGCACCCAGGCGCGGATCTGGTTCAGCTGCGGCTTCAGCGAGCGTCTAGCCATCGGCGCGCGAGTCTATTGAAGGAAGGCATCGGGAGGCGGGGTGACGGTGGGGCTTAGGCCATCAAGAAGGCGAGCGCCTCGAACATCGCCACGACGACGACGACGACGGTGACGGTGAGGCAGACGGCGAGAACGCTGAAGCGGACCTTCCCCTCTTGCTCGACGCGGTTGATTTTCCGCGCTCGGGAGCGGTTCGCCGCCCGGCGGCGCAGCTGCTCGCGCCGGCGGCGCTCGAGGTAGGTCTCCTGCTCGAACGCCGTCTCGAACTGGGAGATGCTCTGTCGCATTCTCATAAGGAAGGGACCCGAGGGCCAGGCGGCACCGTAGCAAAGGATCTTGCACGGCTCACGGTTAACTCACATTTCAGCAGGCGCCCCAGAGCCCGCGCCCGGCTCGCGCAGCCGCTATCTCGAGCCGTTTCAGCCGGCCCGCGAAGCGGTCGTTGGGAGGGATCGTCAGCGTCCGCGCCAGGCCGCGGCGGACCAGCTCGGCGTTGACGAAGCGGCCGTCGAGGTAGACGTAAGCGAGCAGCCGCCCGTAGACGTCGCGGCGCTCGACGCCGAAGACGAGCCGCACCCGCCGGTGTTCGACCAGGCGGTGGTTGAAGTCCGAGGCCTGCGGCCCGAAGCACTGCACCGGCGTGTCCGGCTTCACCGTCTCCGGGGTGTCGACGCCGATGTAGCGGACGTCCTCCTCTTCGCCGTCGGGCAGCCGCACTTCGATCGTGTCGCCGTCGACCGCCCGCAGGACGTAGGCCCAGGCGCTCGCCGGCTCCTCCTCCCGCCCTAGCTCCTCCCACGGCCGCAGCAGCACCAGCGCCGCAAGAACTAGAAGTACAACGCTGCCTCGTGAACGCATATGACGTTAAGCCCGGGGAAAGAAAAACTCTCCCCGGGCAAGGCGCCGAAAATCAAGCAGGTCGGGGGATGCAGGGAGTGAGGTGAGGGGAGCGCACTTTTAGTGCGTGACCCGATCCGAACGACCGAGGACCCCGAGATGCGCCGATTTGCAGGCGCCTACGGCGTACGCCTCACGTTAGACAGCAAACTCTCTTTGATCTGCTCGACGATCGCGACCGCCTCGTTCCACTCACGCTGCCAGACGTTGCGGCCGAAGATGACGCCGGATCCGCCGGCGGTCATCACGTCGCGGGTGTTCTGCAGGACCGTCTCGTCGTCGGTCTTCGAGCCGCCCGAGAGGACGACGAGCGCCCGCCCAGCCGATTCGACGCACTGACGGATCGCCTCGGTCTGGTCGACCTCCATCTCGTTGTAAGGCACCGGGGCGTCCTTGTCCTTGGAGGGGTCGATCTTCGGCATGTTGAGCTTGACCACGTCGGCGCCCATCTCCATCGCCATCCGGGCCGCGTAGTCGATTGCGTAGAAGCTGTTCTGACCGCCCTTGGCCTCGACCGCTTCGCCGCGCGGGTAGGACCAGACGACCAGCGGCATCCCGAAGCGGTCGCATTCCTCACGGACGCGGCGCAGCTGGGCGAGGTCCTCGTCCTGACGCGGGGAGCCGACGTAGAGCGTGTAGCCGATCGCGTCAGCGCCGAGGCGGACACCGTCCTCGACGCGGGCGTTGCAGCTGGAGAAGGCCTTGGCGGAGGAGGGGAGGTCGGTCTTGCCGTTGACCTTGAGGATCAGCGGCACCCGGCCGGCATAGTCGGGGTAGTACTTCTCCGCCATCCCGATCTGGCAGGCGAGGGCCGAATAGCCGGCCTCGGCGGCGAGCCGGAACTGGTAGTCGGGGTCCTTCGAGGCGGGGTTGGGGAAGAAGTCACGCGGGCCGTGCTCGATCCCCTGGTCGATCGGCAGCAGCATTAGGGTGCCGTTCCCGGGGCCGAACTCGAACAGAAGTCGGTGCAGGCGCGCCCGTTTTCCGGGCGGCAGGACCTCCAGCAGCGATTTCTGCTCGGTCAGACTCTTCAGCTCCACGTCAGTTCCTCCAAGAAGTCGGTTGCCAGGGCAGTATCGCGCATTCCCACGGGCGATCGAGCGGCGGCGGGTATCCTCGGAGGATGAGCGAGACTGAGCTCAGCGTCATCTGCAAGAACTGCGGCAGCGAGGTCAGTCCCTACGTAACCGAGTGCCCCTACTGCGGCGCGCGGCTGCGCAAGCGGGCGCCGAAGCTGGAGCGGCGCGGCGACGGGCTCGAGGCGCAGGAGCCGCGCCGGCGCCGGCGTCGGAGGCCGCGCCTGGGCGGGGCAAGCTTCGAGGCGGGCCAGCGGCCCTACGCGACGGTCGCCGCGATCCTCGTCTCGGTCGTGCTGCTGGTCCTGCAGGAGGCGACCGGGGACCCGATCGGCAACTTCGGCGGCCTCGTGCTCCCCTTCCAGGAAGACTGGTGGCGCTACTTCACCGCCCCCTTCGCCTATGTCGACACCGGCTTCCTCTTCGTCGTCGGGCTGGCGCTGGCGATCTTCGGCACCGGGATCGAGCGGCGGCTGGGGACGGCGCGGACGGCGATCCTTCTGATCGCCTGCGGAACCCTGGGGATGATCGCCGCCGACGCCGCGGCCGGCTCCGACCCGATCGCCGTCATCTCCGGCGGCAACGGGATGGCGCTGGGCGCGATCGCCGCCTGGTTCGTGATCCGCCGCGCCGAGGTGCGGGGGGAGATCGGCGAGGACTTCGACGTCATCGGCGTCGCCGTCTGCGCGGTCGTCGTCATCCTCCTGCCGCTCTTCGCCCCCACCGCAGACTGGGTCGCCGGCCTGGCGGGCGGCGCCATCGGGGCGCTGGCGGGCTTCGCCGCGACCGCCTTCCACAGCGAGTAGCCCCTGGGGGCGATTGGCCAAGCAGGTCAAGGACGCAGGGCACAGCCTTTGCTGGTGGCAAAGGCAAGCCCGAGGACGCAGAGATGCGCAGAGCCAAGCGGCTCCAGGCTAGGCTGCTCGGGTGCCTGACGAGAGGGAGCTGGAGGCCGCGATCGAGCGGCTGCTCGACCCGGAGCGGTTCTCCGAGGCCGAGCGGGTCGTCGCCAAGGCGGCGCCGCAGCTGCAGAAGGTCCTGGCGACCGCCCTGGCCGAGGGCGGCTGGTTCGGCGAGCCGCACGAAAACGAGACCCTCAAGGCCGCGACCATGCCCGACCCCGAGGAGCGGGTCGCCGCCCTCCGCGCCCTGCTCGCCGAGGAGGCGAGGATGGGGATGATGGTTGGGGTCGCCGTCGGCTGGGCACTGAAAGAAGAGCTGGACAACCCCACGGGAGGAGAGAGCTGATGGAGATCAAGTACCACGGGCATTCCTGCTTTGAGCTGAGCGAGGGGGAGACGACCGTCCTCGTCGACCCGTTCCTGAAGCCCAGCAACCCGACCGCGGTGGTCACCGCCGAGGAGGTCGAGCCGACCGTCATCGCGATCACCCACGGCCACGCCGACCACATGGCCGACGCGGTCCCGGTCGCCAAGCGCACCGGCGCCCACTGCGTCGCCATCGTCGAGCTGGCGGAATGGCTGAAAGCCCGCGGCGTCGAGGCCCTCAGCGACCCCAACCTCGGCGGCACGGTCGAGTTCGACTGGGGCTGGATCAAGCTCGTCCCCGCCTGGCACACCAGCACCCTGCCCGGCCACGAAGAGGCGCTGTTCAGCGCCGAGCACGGGACCGCGATCGGGACCGCCACCGGGATGCTGATCAACATCGGCGGCAAGACCGTCTACCACGCCGGCGACACCTGCCTCTTCAGCGACATGAAGCTGATCGCCGAACGCAACCCGGTCGACGTCGCCCTGCTGCCGATCGGTGGCCACTACACGATGGATCGCCACGACGGCGTAGTCGCCTGCGAGCTCGTCGGCGCCGGCACCGTGATCCCGATCCACTACAACACCTTCCCGGCGATCGAGATCGACGTCGACGCCTTCAAGTCAGACGTCGAGTCCCAGACCTCGACCCAGGTCGTGGTCCTCGAGCCCGGTCAGACTCACAGCGCCTGAGGCGCGCTAGGGCTTGGCGGTCGGCGCCGCTTCGGGCGCCGGCGCCGGCGCCGGTGCCGGCGAAGGCGCCGGGATCGTGACTTCGACGACCACCGGCGGCAGCGGGCTGCTGGGCGGCGGGCTGCTCGGTTCGCTGGGCGGCGGGGGCGGAGGCGTTTCGCTCGGCGGCGGGCTAGTGGTGACGACAACGGTGCCGCTGCCGCCGTGGGCCCCGGCGACTTCTTCGGAAGGCTTGGCGCCGGTGATCGCCGCGTCCTCGTCGCCGACCGTGACTTCGTCGCTCGCGGCCGACTCGCCCGCGGCTTCTTCGTCCTCGGCGGCGGCGGGGGCGGGATCGGGGGCGGCGGTGTCTTCTTCGGCGACGGGCGCAGGCGCCGGGACCGGGGGCGCTTCTTCGACCGGCTCGACGGCGGGCGCCTTCGTGTGGGCCGCGATCGCGGGCGCGGCTTCGGCGGCGGATAGGGTGGCCGTTTCGGTTCCCTGGACCAGGGCGGGGGTGTTGTCCCTGCTCTGATCGACCGGGGTGCCGGTCGTCTGCTTCACCTCGACCGCGCCGGCCGTGAGGACGGCGGCGGTGACGACCCCGGCGACAGCCTTGGTCCCGAGCGCTCCTCCGAGCGCGCCGAGCCCTCCGGCGGCCGAGCCGCCGCCGAACGCGGCCGCGGCGCCGCCGACGGCCCCGGCACCAGCGGTGGCGGTCCCGGCGCCGGTCGCGCCGGCGCCCGCGCCGCCGGCCCCGCCGAGGCCCAGCTTTGAGAGGACGAAGCCTTTGAAGGCGATCAGCGGCCCGACCGGGAAGAGGGCCGCCAGCGCCTTCTCGTTGGAGCGAAGCTGGGAGCGGAAGTCGGCGCATTCGTCGCACTCGCGGACGTGGCGGCGGACCGGGGCGGAGGCCTTGCGCAGGCCCTCGGCCGCTTCGGAGAGCTCGATCCGGACCTCGCCGCAAGTCAGCAGGCGCGCCTGGCTGGCCTCGGTGAGGGAGATCCGCGCCCGCACCAGCAGCGACTTGACCGAGGGTACGGTGGTGTCCATCGCGGCGGCGATTTCCTCGTAGGAGAGGGCGTCCATCTCGCGCAGGAGCAGGGCGGCGCGCTGGGTCTCGGGAAGCTTGTTGACGTCGCTGAGGATCTGGCGGAACTCCTCGCGGTTGTGGACGCGCTCGGCGGTCGAGGCGGCGTCGACCTCGGGGACCATGTCCATAGATTCCTGCGCGTCGGCCTTCGGCTTGCGCAGGTAGTTGAGGCAGCGGTTGCGGGCGATCCGGTAGAGCCAGGGGCGGAGGTTGATCTCGCGCTCATCGGCGAGCATCGCCCGGTAGGCGTTGACGAAGACCTCCTGCAAGACGTCTTCGGCGTCCTCGGTCGAAGACAGCATCTGGCGGCAGAAGCCGAGCAGGCGGCCCTGGTAGCGATCGACGATCGTCTCGAAGGCACCGGGGTTGCCGGCCCGCGCCATCGCGATCAGCTTCTCGTCGCCCTGCAGCTTGAGCAGCGGCGAACGGCGGGCGAGAAGCCCGCGGCGACTGGCGTGAGTAAGGGCTGATGCCTCCAAGAGCTCTCCCTGTGGAAGGACGGTTCCAGGGACTAGGGACACGGTAACAGGGGCAAAGTTGCGCTCCCCCAAAGTTTTTACTGCCCGTTTAGGAAGCGGGGAAACCCGGAAATTGCAGGTAAAGCAGGTGCAGGGGCATTGGAGAATGCCCGGGGCGGGACTCGAACCCGCAAGCCCCCAAGGGGGCGGCGGCTTTTAAGGCCGCTGCTTTTGCCAGTTTCGCCACCCGGGCCAGGCGATGGTAACCCGAGACGGGCACCCAGCCAATAGGCTGCGGGCATGGCTGAGCACGGCGGCAGGCTGGTGGCGAAGGCTTTGAGGTCGCGGGGGGTGGAGCGCCTCTTCACGCTCTCGGGCGGGCACCTGTTCTCGATCTACGACGGCTGCAAGGAGGAGGGGATCTCCCTCGTCGACGTGCGCCACGAGCAGACCGCCGCCTTCGCTGCGGAGGGGGTCGCGAAGGCGACCCGCGCGGTCGGGGTGGCGGCGCTGACCGCCGGGCCGGGGGTGACCAACGGCCTCAGCGCGATCGCCGGCGCCCAGGCCAACAGCTCACCGATCTGCGTCCTCGGCGGGCGCGCCCCGGAGCTGCGCTGGGGCTCGGGCTCGCTGCAGGAGATCGACCACCTGCCCTTCGTCTCGCCGCTGGTCAAGAAGGCGGAGACGGTGAAGGACCCGGCGCAGATCGGCCCGGTGACGGCGGCGGCGCTCGACCTGGCGGCGGCTATCCCGAGCGGGCCCACCTTCGTTGACTATCCGCTCGACGTCGTCTTCACCGAGGCCGAGGTCGACATCCCGCTGCCGCTGCAGATCGAACAGGCCGAACCGGCTGCGGGAGTTGAGGAGGCCGCCGCCCTGCTGGCCGCGGCGGAGCGACCGGCGATCATGGCCGGCACCGGCCTCTACTGGGGCCGCGCCGAGGGGGCGCTGCGGGCGCTGGCCGAGGCGTTCGGGATCCCGGTCTTCCTCAACGGGCTCGGGCGCGGCTGCCTGCCCGCCGACCACGACCTCGCCTTTAGCCGGGCGCGCGGGACGGGGCTGCAGGGCGCCGACGTGGCGCTCGTCGTCGGCGTGCCGATGGACTTCCGGCTCGGCCTCGGCGGCAGCTTCGGCGAGGAGACGAAGATCGTCCGCCTCGACGTCGTCCCCAACCGGCTGCCGAAGAACCGGACCCCGCAGGTCGACCTGGTCGGCGACCTGCGCGCGACCCTCGACGCGCTGCGCGAGGCGGCGGGGGTTGAGGGGCCGCGGACGGGCGCCTGGCTCGAGCAGCTGCGCGGGGTCGAGGAGGAGAAGCGGGCAGCCGAGCGGGCCGAGCTCGACGACGAGCGCTCGCCGCTGCATCCGGTGCGGGTCTATCGCGAGCTGAACGAAGTGCTCGACCGCGACGCGATCGTCGTCGGCGACGGCGGCGACTTCGTCTCCTACGCCGGCCGCTACATCGAAACCTTCGAGCCGGGCTGCTGGATGGACCCGGGGCCGTTCGGCTGCCTGGGGGCCGGGCCGGGGCAGGCGATCGGCGCCAAGGTCGCCCATCCCGACCGCCAGGTCTGCCTGCTGCTGGGCGACGGCGCCTTCGGCTTCGCCGGCATGGAGTTCGACACGATGTCGCGTCACGGTTTGGGCGTAGTCGGGGTGATGGGCAACAACGGCATCTGGGGGCTCGAGCACCACCCGATGAAGTTCCTCTACGGCTACTCGGTGGCGGCCGAGCTGCGGCCGGAGACCCGCTACGACGAGCTCGTCGAAAGCCTCGGCTGCGACGGGATCCTGGTCCGCGAGCCGGGGGAGCTGAAGCCGGCGCTGGAGCGCGCCTTCGCCTCCGGCCGGCCGACCCTGGTCAACGTCCTCACGGACCCCGAGGTCGCCTACCCCCGCAAGTCGAATCTGGCTTAGGGAGCCGAGAACAAGAATCGGCCGTCATCTCTGACGGCCGATTCAGGTGGCCCCTCAGGACGGGCAGGGGTACGTCTTCAGGGACCTTTATTTGGTGGGCCCAGACGGCGGGAGGCGCCATGATGCGGCAGTCGCCCAAGCCCTGTATCCCGAGGGCAAGGTGAGGCGTGCGCCCCACATCGTCCCCGGTTCATCCAGTATGTACCCGCCAGTACTTCACTTCTACCAGCGGACTGGACGACCTACTGAGTATAGGGGAGAGAGGAATACCTAGTTCTCGTACTTCCTAAGCATCGCTGACCGTTCTGTCCTTTCTGGACAAGACACGGTGTCCAGTTAGTACGTCGACGGTTTTTGAGCGGCGGCGAGGGCGGTGCCGTAGAGGATGTCGTGCTCGGAGACGGTGATCTGCTCGAGGTCGAAGGCGCGCATCGTCTCGATCAGGATGACGACGCCGGCGACGATCGTCGGCGCCCGGTCGGGGTGAAGGCCGGAGACCTCGACCCGCTCGGCGAGTGGGAGAGAAGCGAGCCGCGAGAGGATCACCTGGATCGAGCGCAGGTCGAGGACGTGGCCGTGGACCCGTGTCGGGTCGTAGGGCTCAAGCTCCATCGCCACGGCCGCGAGCGAGGTAGGGGTTCCGGCGACCGCGATCCCCTGGCGGGCGTCGACCCCGGCGGCGACCGAGTCGGCGATCAGGCCGCGGACGTCGGAGGCGAGGGCTTCCAGCTCACCGGCGGTGGGGGGGTCGCTGTTGATGCAGCGCTCGCTGTGGCGGACGACCCCGGCCTGGAGGGAGTCGTGGAAGGAGATCTCGCTGCCGCTGCCGACGATCAGCTCGGTCGAGCCGCCGCCGATGTCGACGACCAGCGTCGGCTCGCTCGGCAGCGCCTCCGAGGTGGCGCCGAGATAGGTGAGCCGTGCCTCCTCCTCGCCGGCGAGGACCCGGGCCGAGAGCGCGAACCGCTCGCGCAGCTCGGCGACGAAGGCGCTGCCGTTGTCGGCGTCCCGCACGGCGCTGGTGGCGATCACCTCGACCGTCTCGGCCCCGAGCTCCTGCAGGATCCCGACGTAGCCGTCGATCGCCTCGCAGACGTCCTCGATCGCCTCGCTCGCCAGCCGTCCCGAAAGATCGACCCCGCGCCCCAGCCGCGTCACCGTGCTCCGCCGCTCCAGCGGCGCCACGCCACCGTTCACGTGGGCGACCAGCAACCGCGTCGAGTTCGTCCCGACGTCGATTACCGCCACCCGCTGTCCCCGATCAGCCACCCGACAACTCTAGAGCCACCCGCCCGCCCGAAGACCTCTGCGCAATCGGCCCCCCGACCCTCTAAAGACCCCCCACAACCTCCGCCACATTGCTACCATCACCAGTCCGCCGCGGGGTGGAGCAGCCAGGTAGCTCGTCGGGCTCATAACCCGAAGGTCGCAGGTTCGAATCCTGCCCCCGCTATGGGACGAAAGCCGCTTATCAAGCGGGTTTTGGGGCAAGGTGAGGTCGAAGTGAGAGGGATTCCAGCCCTTGGAACGGGGCTGCCGGTCCACCGGTCGCCCGGCGCCGGGCAGAACGACGCCATCGCCACGCCGACTGCATCGAGGCGAACTCGGAGATATGAGCGGCGACGAGCTTCCCTCCGCCATTGACGTCCCGATGGAGGAGCATGAACCTCGGTTCTTACCGGACGGGAGTGGCTGGAGGCTGCCTCAGCGTGGTCAGGCCGAACACGAGCATCGCCGTTCCGGTGAGGAAGTCGGTGAAGATCGTCACGAAGAAGAAAGCCGGGATCTCCGGGCTGGGACCGAGGAAGTGACCGATGGTTGAGATGCCCAGGACCGAGTAGGCGATGAACGCCCATCCGGCCGAGCGGGTTTGTCCGGCGACGTAGCGGATGTAGCCCCAGAGGGCGAGCCCCGTTAGGAGCGGCCAGGCAATCGCAATCCCGACGCGGAACGCGAGCGCGTTGGGAAACATGGGAGGCAGCGGCGGATACATGCTCGCCATCACGAAGTTGTGCGTGTAGTGGATCGCCGAGGAGGCGATCGCAGCTGCCAGGAGTACACGCAGCAGAGCTAGATGCGGTGGTGGCGCAGGCCTCGCGGCCGTCGGTGCCGCAGCTTCGCTGGCCAGGCGGCCGTCAGTGGCTTGATTGTGCAATTCGAACTCCCATCTCATCCAGCGGCGAGACAAGATCGCCGAGGTCGACCAGATCCTCCGGGTTGAAGCACCCAGGCCGGGGGTTTGCGACCAGCGCCTCGCCGAACAGACGCGCCGCCATTGCCGTCACGCGGTAGTCGCCCTCGCACTTCGCAGTGGAAGATCCGAGCAGTTTCTGGCCCTTTCTCGCTCCGAGCCAGATTGCGGTTGGCTCCTTCGATGGCTCCCCGCTCGTTCTGCCGCTCACGGTAAAGGCGAGCCTTGGTAGGAGGCGCATCAGCCTCAAGGTGTTGGCGGCTTGTAGAGCCCAAGCTGCGGACCGGTCGCCGAAGCCGAGGTAGTTCCTGACTCGCCGGCCCTCAGCAACCGCCGCAAAGCCGCAGTCCTCGCTCTCGTGGATCTCGATGCACTGCAACTCCCCGAAGGGGGCCGGCATCTGCAGCTCAATGATCTGGTGGCGGGATCGGGCGGTCAGACCCGAGTGGACGAACTGACCACCGCCCCTGCCAGCCGTCCCCTCCCTGAGGACGGTGAAGGCGACCTCGAGCGTGTCAGCAGCGGGGTGTCGGCGAAGCAGATCGGCGGCGATTAGGTTGGCGACGCCGGGGACCAACCCACCGTTGAGCAACACGGTTCCCTTGCACCCGTCGCCGATCTCGGCTGTGAGGTCGGCTGCTGCCGCGCCCGGAGCGTGACTGCAGTTGACGAACAGGCCTCCGTGCTCCAAGACCCAGCGCTCGGCGACGAAGCCGGGGTCGGGAACGGTGCTGAGGACCAGGTCGACGTCTTCCAGCGCCGAGCCGAGGGTGCCCGGCTGGTGGAGATCGATGAGGCGATAGTCGTCGTGCGCGTCGGGCCGGCGCCCCGCCGGATGGACGGACCAGCCGGCCGAGCGAAGTGCATCCACCGCTACCCGGCCGAGTGCCCCCTGCCCACCGATCACGCATGCTCGTCGCCGGCCGTTCATCGCGAGCTGACCCTACCATACAGATGTATAGCTTTCGCTATGTTTGTATCGCGGCGCGGTCAGGTCTTCACGAAGCCCTGGCGCAGCAGCTCGGTGCAGGCCTTCCTCCAGCGCTCTAGCTGGTCCGGTTCCAGCATGGGTTTCGGAAGGTGGCGGTCGATCGCCGGCTCCAGCAGGACCGTGCCGAGGTCGAGGATCACGACCTGCAGGCCGAGCCAGAGCCGATCGATGTCGTCACGCAGTGTTCCTTGCTCGGCGAGCCGATCGACGTGGCGGTTCACGAGGGCGAGGAACGCGTCGAAGATGTCGAGGCCGGCCTTTTCCCCGTTCGCGGCCGAGCGGATCACGTAGAGCAGGGCGGAGCGGTGATCGCGCACGAGCTCGGTGATCCGCTCCCCCATCGTCAGGAACAGCTCCTCGGTGCCCGCTTCGGCCGTCTGTTCCTCCACTCCCTCGGAAGCTTCGACCGCGATCTGGAGGACGTGTTCGTTGACCGCCCGCTCCAGGTCGGCCTTGGTCTTAAAGTGATGCTGGACGAGACCGGGGGAGACGCCTGCCGCCTTGGCTACGTCGCGGATCGTCGTCGCCGCGATGCCGTCGCGCGCGAACCCCTCCAGCGCTGCGTTGCGGATGCGCGCCGATGCAGTCAGGTCTGAGTCGGCCACTCGCATCGAGGGCCAGCGTAGCCGACCCGATCAGCGACGAGCGCGCACCATGATCTGGGCCCCGCGCCGGGGAATCATCGTCACGTTCCGGTGCAGCGCGGGCTCGGGGGTGGGGTCGTCGCAGGTGATGTCGAGGCGCCGCGCCATCGTGCCCAGGACCACCCGCTGCTCGGCCATCGCCAGGCTCGCGCCGAGACAGCGGCGGATGCCGCCGCCGAACGGCAGCCACTCGTATGTGGCGGGCTTTCGATCGACCCAGGGGGCTTGCAGCAGCATCGAAACGATGTCGCGGCGGTCCGCCAGGTCATCGGCGCGGCGTCGCTGCTCGATCAGCAGGTCGATCGGCCTCTCGAGCAACCTCAGCAGCGGGCCGTGCAAGCGCGATTGCGTCGCATGATGCGTCCACGAGAGCGCCACACCATGACCTACACCCAGCCCTGCTTTTCCTCGACGGGAGAGTGGATCATGATGACGGTGGCGGACGTCTACGGCGCGGGGAGCTTGCACGGGTCAAGTCCGCTGGGCGAGAAAACAACGTGGGCGATCTCGGACGCCTGCGCGGTGGGTCGCCGGCATGGGGTCCGAGCGCGCACTGAGCGGGCGCTGATTGCGCCGGCTGCGCGCTCGACAAGATCACCGAGCCGAGGCATCTGCGGAAACAACCGACCGCACCGTTGCTCTTATGCTCTTGCTAATGTATGAGCATGTTTGACCGCCGGCTGCAGATACTGATCGACGAGGACCGGCATGAGCGGATCACCGCCGCGGCGCGGGAGCGGGGGGTCTCGGTCGCCACTGTCGTGCGCGACGCGCTCGACCGTGGATTGCCGGCCGCGACGGGCCGTCGTCGCCGGGCCGCGCGGGAGCTGCTGGACGCGCCCGACATGGACGTTCCGGACGACCCCGGGGACCTGATCGCCGAGCTCGACGCACTGCGGGGGGCCCGCCGCTGAGCGGCTCGAGCCCGCGGACCCGATGTACATTCTCGACACCACCGTGCTCGTCTACGCGAAGGGTTCCGAGCACCCGTTCCGGGAGCCGTGCCGGCAGCTGATCGCCGCCGTCGCCGAGGGCTCGGTGCAGGCGACCACCACGGTCGAGGCGATTCAGGAGTTCGTCCACGTCCGGGCGCGCCGGCGTGATCGCGCCGACGCCGCGGCGCTGGGGCGCGACTACGCCGACCTGCTCTCGCCGCTCCTGACGATCGGGACCGAGGACTTGGAGCGCGGACTCGCGCTCTACGAGCGTAGCGAGGGACTGGGAGCCTTCGACGCGGTCCTGGCCGCGGCCGCCGAGGCAGCCGGCGCGCGCGCGCTCGTCTCCGCCGACACGGGCTTCGCCGAGCTGCGAACCCTGCAGCACATCGTCCCCGACGCCGCCGGCCTTCAGCGGCTGAAGGCCGATCGGTGAACGGGCTCCGGCTGCTTTACTTCACCTGGCGGAGCTGAGGCTGCGCCTGCCGCCCGGAGGAGGCTTGGGAGGCGGCAGGTGTCATCGGGCATCTTGCGCGGACTCATAACCCGAGGATTTGCCTCGGGAGCCACGCTGGCCCGGCAGATGGGACCGGTGCTGCAGTGATCGATAACCTCCTGGCCATCTGCGCCCTGGCGCCCGCGGCCTCGCATGCCTACCCGCGCTCTCTGCGGTGCGAATACCTGGAGGCCGGACCGCCCGGTCCGGTCGGCAATGTGGTCGAGATCGCCGGCAACGACAACGTGCAGGTGCGGCGAGAAGGAGACCTCGTCCTCATCGGCTCCAGCGCCCCCAGCGGCCCGCGCCAGTTCGAGGAGGTCGCCTGCGGGACGCAGGCGACGGTGACGAACGTCGACCGGATCGTCTATCGCGGCGAGCGAGTTCCCGGCAACGCCGAACACCAGTTCCTGCTCGATCTGCGTCAAGGCGCCCTCGCGCCCGGCGCTACCCCGGAGGCCGAAAGACTCCGAGATCGAGGTCGAAGTGGTGCTGCCACCGCAACTGGAGGCGCGCCCCCGGGTCCAGCTGCTCACCGGGGGAGGACGCGACAGCGTCGAGTTCCACGGGGGCGCCGGACGCCTCGCCGTCAGCCTCGAACCCTGGCCGAGCCAACGGCCCTCGCCCAGCGGCGGCTGGCCGGATGCCGAGCTGGCCGTCAACGCGCCTCCGGGCACGGTTGAACTCAAGGTCCACACCGGCGAGGGCGGCGACGTTCTCGACGGCCGTGGCCTCGACCGCCACCGTGGTTTGATCCGATCTGTGCTCCTTGCCGGCGACGCCGGCAAGGACACCCTGCTCGGCACCGAGCGCGGCGACCAGTTGCAAGGCGGCTCCGGACCCGATCGCCTCTACGGCCGCGGCGGCCGTGACTTCCTCTACCCGGGCGCAGGCAAGGACACCACCTCCGGTGGCCCGGGTGACGATTTCATCTCCGGCGCTCGCGGCTCGTCCGAGCCCGACATTCAGCACGACGTCTACTACGGCGGCAGTGGCGACGACTACATCGACGCCCGCGTCGGCGGCCGTGACACGATCGGCTGCGGGACGGGGTACGACGAAGCATTGGGCGACCGCGAGGACGAGCTGCTCGACGGTTCCTGCGAGCGGGTGCGCGGGCGACTCACAGATTAGAAATCGGCTGCCACCGGTTTTGGGATGAGTAAGCAGATCGCCATTCGGCTTCCAGAGGAGCTCGTCGACTTCGGTGACGAGGTGGTCGACGCTGGCACGGAGCGCAGCCGGGCCGCTGTCGTCACCCCGCCCGCTCGAGCGCGCCGCAGGCCTGCGGCGCGACCTAACCTGATGCGCGCCATCCACGTTGCACAGCTCTCCAGCGAGGTAGGCGTCGATGCCACGAACGGCCTCACGGAACCCACCCATACTGAGCGGCGAGCGCCGAAGCGCGGACCAATCGAGTGCCAATTTTGCGAAAAGGCGTCCTGTTGAAGCTCTACGTTGGCCTGGCTCGGAGTCTGGAAGACCTTGCATAGGCTTTGACGGATGAATCTCCACCCGCTACTCAATTACGCCCCACTGAAGGAGCCCGCAGAGTGAGCTCGGCCGAGATGCACGCCCTGTTCTTCGGCGACTCGCACACGGTCGGCGTTGGCGACCCTTCCGGCCTCGGCTGGGTCGGCCGAGTCGTCGCCGCAACCCACGCAGAGGACATCCCGCTCGTTTCCCTACAACCTCGCGGCTGGCTGGACTGGGTCGGCGGTGAGGAGAGGTCGTTCCGGTGATTGCGAGGGACCCGCCATCGCCGCGTGGCTGTTCGCGGCCTCAGGTGCAACCATCTCGATCCTCGCTCGCTGGCCGTATCAGTTCACCGCCTCAGGAAGCCCCGGTCAGGTCCCGAGGAGGCGATGTGCCTGGGCAATCTGCTGGGGTCCGCCGATCGCGCTGCTCGTCCTCTTCGGGTCGTGGTATTCCTCGCGCCGAGAGCGGACAGGACCGGTTTCCTCGCAATAGTCGCCCTGGTGCCCATACTCCTGACGATGGTCGTCGGCTCCATCGGGGAGGCGGCCTCCCCCCGATCGCCAGACGTGCCCCATCCGGTCCAGCTGTGGGGCGACCTGATCGGCGCAGTCGCCTATCTTGGCCTCTTGGTTGCTGTTATCTGGGCGCTTCATCGGCGGCGCTGGCGGCCGACGAAGGGCAGGCGCGTCTCACCGTCGAGCGCCTGATCGATTAGCTTGCCTCCGCGTGATCGAGGTCCGCGAGATCCAGATGGAGGAAACCGCCCAGGCCGCTCCCGCGATGCTGGTTCCTCTAGGCCCGATGTAGGCCGCACCGTAGCGACCTATAGGTTTAGAGCGCAGATGTTATGACAAACATCCGGAATGCAGACTTCCAAGACCGAGAGGCGCCACCTGGCTTTCGCTCACGGCGAGCGCGGATCGGCTACGAGCTGGGCACGCACGCGATCGGTGCGAGCCTCTGGGAGGTCCCCCCGGGCGAGGCTGCCTATCCCTACCACTTCCATCTCTCCGACGAGGAGTTGGTGATCGTCCTCTCCGGGCGACCTAGCCTCCGAACTCCGGAGGGAATCCGTGACTTGGAGGAGGGCGACGCAGTTCGATTTCCCCCCCGCGAAGAGGGGGCCCACCAGATCCTAAACCGGACCGAGGAGCCGGTTCGCTTCCTCTCCGTGAGCAGTAGCGGTCGGCCGGACATTGTCGTCTACCCCGATTCCGACAAGATCGGGGCAGTTGAGCGGCTTCAAGCCGGGGGCGGCCTTTCCGCCCTTTTTCGTCGAGGAGACGCCGTGGACTACTGGGACGGCGAGGTCCGTAGATAGGCTGCGTGAGCCACGCCGGACCGTCGAACTGGAAGCTTGCGATTCCCATCCCGCAAATCGCTGGCGCTCTCTCGATCTCGCGAAAACCGCTTGAAACCGTGCCCCACGTAGTCGATCGGGCCCCTGGCGCGGACTCATAATCGGACCGTCCTTATGGGAACCCGAGGGTCGCGTGGGCTCCCCTCCGAATCTGCGTTCCTCTCTCCTCCCCGCAACCCTGGAAATCAGGGTACCGCGAAGGACACTGGGAGCCTTCCGCGCTCTCGCTTTCTCAGCGCTTCACGGCGTGACGCCGCCCGTACTTCTTCCCATCGCATTTCACCTGCAGCGGTGCGCTGAAGTCCTCGATCCTGCCGTTGTGGGCATCCATCCTCACCGTCGCGCGGTGCTTGGCGCGGCAGATGTCGGTGGAGTTTTCCAGCAGGCTCTTCTTGCCGCCGGGGAGGCGCAGGACGACCTTGGTCAGGGGGGCGTCGGGGAGGGTCTCGAAGCTGGTGCGGATGCCGCCGGTGCGCTTGTCGGAGTCGATCCGCCCGACCGCGTAGACCTCGATCGGCTGGGAGGCCGGGCCCTTCAGAGCCAGCACCATGTCGGGCAGCGGGTGAGTGGAGGAGCGCAGGTAGACGTTGCCGGTGAGCGGATAGTCGACCAGGGGGCTGGTGGCGGTGACCTTGCCGTAGACGGAGCCTTGCGGGCAGCCCTCTCCCCCACCGCCTGCGGCGGCGAACTGAACGCGGGTGCAGATCGTGCGAATGTGGCTCTGGGCGAGGAACTCGGAGTGGGGCAGGGCGACTTGGATGCGAGCGGCGCTGGCGTTGCCGAGGCGCGGGCGCAGGACCGCGGTCAGGGCCGGGTGCTTGGAGCGCTTGGTGCCGCCCTTGAGACGCAGCAAGAGCCGTGGCTTGAAGCCGAGGGCCTGACAAGACGCTGCCTGGTAGCGGGCGCTGACCGCAACGGGCGTATCGTCAAGGTTGTCGAATGGGTCGGAGCCCGAGCCGAAGAGCGTCGCCCTGGTGGAGCTTGGGTCGCAGCTGGTCGGGTTGAGAGTGAACTCGGGGCGATCTAAGTAGACGCGTAGGTCCCTCACCCTGGTCGGGACGCCCCTGAGGATGGGGGGGATCGAGCCAGTTGCGCTGCCGTCCGCTTCCACCTCCGCCGTGTTCGGGTTGAGCGTGATCGCCTCGTGCACGACGACGGTGCCGACGTCGAAGGGACCGGCGAGCGCCGGCGTGATCGCGATCGCCGAGAGCGGCTCCCCGTGGAAGGGCCCGCCGAGGTAGATCCTGCCGGGGATGTGGGTCCGGACAGAGCCCACCCCGGCGCCGACGAGGCTCCTGCCGATCTCGGAGCTTGCCGGGCATGAGGGTTTGGCGGTCTCCTCGACGCCCGAGTTGGCCCTGGCGGCGGCAATCGCCGCTTCCGGGCACTGGCTCACTCCGGCGAGCTTGGCGAGCACGCCGGGGGGCAGCACCGCCGACAAGCGGGTGATCTCCTGTTCGCCGTCGTTGCGGCTCAGGCGAAGGTAGAACGGTGAATAGGAGCCGGCGTTGTTATTGAGCGAGCCGGCGGAGAAACCGGGCCTGAAGGGGGGCGTGCCGCCAGACGGGCAGGGCCCGCCGGCAATGCCCTGACTGATCTCGAAGCTCGAATTCGAGCTTCGGACTTCGCTCGGGTCCGACCAAGGGGTGAGCTCGGTGTGGGTGGTGTAGGTGCCGCAGGCCGCAGGAGTGGACAGCGGAGCCCGCGGACCCTCGCGGAAGTGGAAATCGAAGCTCGAGAAGGGCAGTTGGGGAAGGTCGTCAAACGTCGTCGTGATCTGCCCGGTGCCGGCGTTGAGATCTACCTTGCCCGACAGCTTCAGGAGGATGCCGCGCTGCGGTTCGCGGAGCACGACGTAGAGGGCAATAAGGGTGTTGAACGGATTGTCGAAGGGCTTGGCGACATAGACGTCACCCGGAATGGTCTCCTCGAGGAGCGGAGTATGGACGGCGACGGTGCCGATCTTCGAATCGTCGGGACAGCCCTTCCCGGAGGTCGGATTGGAGCTCAGTTCCGTGCTCTCGAATTGGGTCGGCGAGCAGACGCCGAGGCCCTCGGCCTGGGATGGATTGACGGTAAGGCCCTGGGGCAGGGTGACGACGGCCTTCCGCACATCGGCCTGGGCGAGGCCGTCGGGGTTGTCGTCCTGAGGCATGGAAACGGAGACCTCGAGGCCGGACGGGGTTTCGGCCTGGACGGTGGTTGGCTGGGCGGAGAAGCCCGGATCGAAGGGCACGCGGTCGCAGCCGCCCATGGAGGGCGCGGTGGCCGAGGCGCTGGAGGTCTGGCCCGGCTGCTCGTGGGTATCGGCGGTGACGCCGAAGGCGAGGTCGGTGCCCGGGCAGCTCGTGGGGAGACGGAGGAAGGCAGCGCGGGCAAAGCCGGAAGGACAGAGCTCGCCGGTGCCGCCGTTCTGACCACCGTACTTGCAGGTGCCACTGAGGCCATCGTGGGCCGGATCCTCCGGGACTCCCCAGAACTGGGTCGTGACCTCCCAGATCGGCAGCGTCGTCGAGGCCTTGTAGCTGGAGACGGTGATCCCGTGATCGTCGGGCCGAAGGTCAGCGACCAGGAGGATCGGGACGCCACTGACGTTGAAGCCGAACGCCGCGGCGTGGCCGAACGGCGGCTCGACGCTGTAGATGTTGGCGGTGAAGGCACCTCCGATGACCCGGGGATTGATGCGGGCGATGCCGATCTGGCTGTCGCGCGGACAGAGGGGCTCGTTGGCAGCGAACTGGGAGAGCTGGGCCTGGGTGCAGGTCTGCGGGACGGCCCGCGGATTACCGACGAGACCTGGCGGTAGTGCTACATGGATGTCGTTGAGGTGCTCGACGATCCCCGTGGTCCAGAGGAACGAGCCGAAGCTGGCGTCCTTGGCAGCCTCGGCGTTAAAGCGCAGGCGGGTCGTGATATCGACGTTGTGACTAGCCGCCTGACGGGCAGGCGCTAGATCGGAGTCGGTGAGAGCCGCCGTGAATTCCTTGATCGAGAAGGGCTCGGGACCGCCGACGGTGAGGGTCGGAGTGCGTGCGAGCGGGACCGCACCGGGAGCCGAGACGGCAAACTGGGGTTGCAGAGAACCCGCTACGGCGTCGACCGCGCCCTCGATTCGCACCGCCGCCTGGACGCCGCGGCGCAACTGGCCGGAGAGGGTGCAGCTCAGAGTTGCGGCCGGGGGCGTGCATTCAAAGTCGGTAATCGCTCCAGAGTTGTCGCTGATGAAGGTTTCCGTCTGAACGACCGAGATCTCAGGCGGAAAGCTCGCTTCGAAGACGATCGGTCCTTCGACGACGTCCTCACCCATGTTGTGTAGCGAGAGCGTCCAGACGGCATGATCGCCGGACTGGGCCGTGTCGGGACGGTAGACGTCGAATTCGAGCTGCGGGCCTGCCGCGGCGCCCGCTCCTGCCGGACCGAGAAGCATCGTCGTCGCGACAGCCAGAGCGATAGCAATGACGAGCAGCGGGCGCTTGTCCCCACGGGTCGAGTGGCTCACTTGGCACCCCCCCGCCGGATGCCGGCATGCTTGAGACAGCGGGCCCTGCCACGATGTGGAGCCCGATGGCGGTGCTTGGGGCAGCGGGTTCGAGACTTGGCGTGGCGACCGGGAAGGTTACCGGCCCCCGAGAAGGAGGAGCTGGCAGGCGTGGGGTCGTTGAACTGGGTCGGGGGAGGCTGGCAGGCATCGCCCTGGCAGCTCAAGGGCGCGATAGCGGGCTCGGGGAAGCCGCCGCCGAGACGGACGTCGTAGATGTCGGTGTTGCCGTCCCGATCCCAGGCCGAGAGGCGGGCGCGGGTGGCGATGAAGACGTCGTCCGCGCTCGCCCCGATTCCGACCAGCTCGGCCGGTTGATCGCCGCGGCCGGTGCTGAGCAGACTCAGGGCGCCGGTCTGCGTGTCGTACTCGTAGACGTCTTCGAGCCCGTTGGCGTCGTTGGGCAGCAGCGCATCGGCGGTGCTGAAAAGGAGGCGGCGGCCGTCGGAGGAGAGAAAACGGGTGCTGTTCCACTTCGAGATGCCGACAGAGTTCGGAACTGGTGAGAGATCGGCCGTTGGATAAGCGCCTGAGGAAGGAGGGGTCCCCGACGGGCACGAGACACAGATGAGCCGATCGGCATCGGCATCGTAGAGATAGAGCTTCGGGACCTCCCCGGCATCTTCTTCGCCGAGCGAGGGGACCGCGTCGTAGGAGAAGAAGGCAAGGTAGCGTCCCGAGTCGGATGCGTTTGCCAGCCTGCCGGCGGGGCTTTCGTAGGACCAGAACGGCACAGAGAGATTGCCGCGGACCTGCGTGTTTTCGTCGACCGGGGAGAGGAAGCGCGTAACGCCGTGGTCGGAGAGGTAGAGGGCGGTTTCGCCGGACTCTCCCGGGACGCCGACCTGGGCGCTGACGAAATAGACGCGGCTGAAGTCGGCGCTCTCGGCAACCACCTTGACTGCGTATTCGCCGCCCAGGGCTTCGCCGCGGCCAAGAAAAGTGAGGTTAGTTTCGCCGTCGGGATCAGGACTGTCGGTATAGAGGTAGAGGCCGGCTCCCGAGCCCCCCGGGTCGAGATCGTTCAGCGCGTCTTCGGAGGTGAAGAGAACCTTCTCGCCGTTGGCCGAGGCGACCCAGAAAATGACGCCTTGCGGTTCGGCTATCGGACTAAGAGCCTCCGAGCGCGAGATCAGCGTCGTGGTCGCATGGTCCTCTCGCATGTAGATCTGCGACGGCGAGGATTCGTCGGTCGGAGACACGAAGAAGATCCGAGATCCGTCGCGGGAGATCGAGTCGCGGCGGAAGGCGTTGCGGTTAGACGCACCCAGGATGCTGCCGCCCGCCAGCCAGGCGCCGCCTGCCGCAGGGGTCCCATCTGGCAGGATGCCGGCGAGACGGAGGGTGCCGTCTTCCGAATCGTAGACCTTGGGGACAAAGCCGGGCGGCGCTTCGGGGAGCAGCGTGGCGGGGCCGTCGAAGGCGACGTGCCGGAGGTCGTCGGAGGAAGCGCTGGCGCTCGTCGCTTGCATCAGGAAAGCCGGGAAGGAGCTGGCCAATGGCGTGCTGACCGTCTGCACCGCCCGGGTCGAGGTGTCCTCGCGATAGATGTTCTGCGCGAAGGGGACGTCGTCGGTGGGGCCGAGGTCGAGGCCGGTGAGAACGGCGCGGCTGAAGTCCGGGGAGAACTCGCGGAGGATCGTGCCGCGGAAGACCTGGTGGCTGACGAGGTTGTTGAGGGGCGTGATGCCATGGGTACTCCAGCCGGAGTCGCCACGGCGGGTGACGTACTGGGTGATCGCCGAGGTGCCGTTGGCTTCGGAGTCACCGAGGCCGACGAGCGACATCCAGGAGAGGACTTCGCCGTCCTCGGAGGTGACCACGTCGTTGAAGCCGAGCGGCAGGTAGATGTCGCTGCCGTTCTTGTCGGGCGGGGTGACCATCTCGAAGGCGCGGCATTCGGGAAGGTCGGTCGAGTGCTGTTCTTCGCGGATCGTTTCGTTGGGGCAGGTGGTGAAAGCCTCGGCTGAGGACGTACCACTGCCGCCGACAACCGCGAGGGCGAGGAGGCAGAAGCAGACTATCCCGGCCAACACGGTGCTGCGGGCGCGGGTCGTCCTCGCTCGCGCTGCAATCTTCGCGGAACGTCTCACGTAACTCTCCCTCTATCTGTGCCCTATCTATGCGCCGCGCCGGACTGTGGCGCCGCGTATCCATTCTCTACACGAGAAGAGAATGAGAAACTAGCGCATCGATGACAGTTCTACAAAGAATAGAGTCTGGTCTCGTCAACGAGGGCTATCCCAGCTCCAGAACCGAAAGAAAAGGAGGCGTACTCAAAAACGTCTTTTGATGTGCTCTTCCTACCTGCAAGGAGAACCGCACATGCAAAACCGGCAGGACCGCCTCGACGCTATTTCAGAAGTGACAGCCTCCGGGAGAATCCTTCGGCGGATCAGAAATCTCTTCAGTCGGAAGGATACGGCGGACCTTTTCTGGCCGACCCGGCATACGGTCGCCGCCGCTTAGAAACCGGGATTTCCCCGAATGACGCTGGCCCCGTAGTCCCCGAAATCGACAGCCTTAACTAGCCAGCTTCAACCGGAGGTGCGGTTTCGCACCGGTGGTACGACCAAAACACCGGGAGGAGCCGGGTGGCGGTCACGTCGCTAGAAGTGGTGTAACCGCCACGTAGGGGCCGGAACGAAGTTCCGGCCACCGCGGGCCACCAGCACGTCGACTGACGAAAGGAAGCAGCACGATGGCCGAGAGCCCCCTTCTATCTCCAGGGCTCGCACTTGCCACGGCGCGGAGGCTGCTCCCCCACGAGCGGCTGCTCATCTCGAAAGACACCGAGAGTCTTCCGCGCTCTCGCTTTCACGCGAAAGCAGCTACGTCGACGAGAGCGACATTCCGATGGGATCGCCTGGGGGATACTGGACGGGCGAAGGTTTTGGTGGCGACGTCGTCAGTCGCCGAAGGGCGACGCTCTACGTGACGTATGCAGGAAGCCCAATAGGGCGACGACACGAGAAAGGTGACTTGATGGCGAAAGCAGCAGCTGGCGCCGGCAGTGCGGATAGCTCAGTGGCGGACCAGCTCCGCGAGCTTGGTGTGAAGGGTGTCCTCGTTCAGATGGCCGAGCGCGGCCAGCTCCTCGCCCTGAAGTGCGAGATGCCGTTGTGCTACCACCACGAGGGGCGCGGCGAGTTCGATCAGGTCACGACGCCACGCACCAAATGGGCCCCCCTCGCCCGACCACTACCCCGTCCTCAAGTCGGCCGGCGGGCACCTCCGCCCCGAGAACGTTCGACTTGCCCACGTCCATTGCAAAAAGCGGGCCTATGGATGGCGGAAGCAGATCGGGACGCTGCTCGCGAAAGGCAAGTCCCTCGTCGAGATCGCCGAGGTCCTGAACAGGAAGTGTGTCCTCCCGGCCCACGGTACGAACCGATGGACGGCCGCGATGGTGCGCAGGGCCTACGTGTCCTAGGCCGGCCGTAGAAACACTGCTGCTTTGCGCGAGAAGCGGCAGTCGCCCCTGGGTCGGCCTCCTGTACGAAGCCCGGGAAGGGTCGCCGCTGAGCGGCGGGTGCTGCGGCCGAACAAGCGATTGGAGGGAGATAGTCCCCTAAATCTCTGACGTGCTGGTTCCCCAGTTGCGTCCACGGCTGCCGAACTGGGGCAACAAATGGGGCAACATGGCCCACAGATTCCAGCCGATCTCAGCCGATCTCGATCCCGCGAAAGCCGCTTGAAACCGTGCCCCCCCATAGCCCAGCGGGACCCCAGGCGCGGGCTCATAACCCGAAGGTCGCGGGTTCGAACCCCGCGCCGCTATTGCACCGCGAGGCGACCTAGGACCGCCGTTACCGCGTGATCTCCTCCACCTCTCCCGGCGGTGCTGCGACGTCGATGCCGGAGCCGATGCCCTGGATGTCGGGGATCTGGGCGGACTCGATCGTGCGCCAGTCGTCATAGGCGTCCTCGGTCGCCGCGATGAGCAGCTCGCGCTGCCGCTCGAGCGGCGGGCGGCGGGCCGCGGGGGCAGTCGCGAGCAGGTCGTCGAGGGCGGCAAAGAGGCGCCGGGCCACTTGCGGCGAGCCGGCGCCGGCGAGGGTCAGCTCCTCGAAAGCGAGCCGGACATAGCCCTCCCAGGTGATCTGGCGGGCGCGCAGGCGGACGACGCCTTCGCGGTCGCGCCACTCACCGCTGGTCAGCCGCCGCCCCGAGAGCTGGCGCTGGTCGGGTCGTCGAAAGGGTCGGCGATGCTGCGCTCGGCGATGTCGACGAGTTTGCGGAAGCCGTAGGCGGGATCCCGGGTGTGAGTCCGCTCAGCGCCGAGGGTGACCCCCTGTACCACCGCGGCGGGGTCGAGCCGGGCGCCGTCGCCCTCGACCCGGAGCAGCGGCGCCCCGGCCGGGACGAAGTCCCCCATCATCGGCACCAGCTCGAGCCGGCAGTCAGCCGTGGCGGCAAGCTCGACCAAGCGCTCGCGATCAACGTCGCAGACCACTCCGGGCTCCGGGGCCGGGATCGCGTTCGCCGGCAGGGCTCCCACCTCGTCCGCCACCGGTTCGCCGTAGCGGTTGTCGAGCTCCTCTCGCAGGTCGTCCCCGACCAGGTCGATCAGGCCGGCGACCCGCAACGACTGGCCGGTGTGGTGGACGTAGAGGAGGAGCGCCGCGAAGCTTGCGAGGGCCAGAAGGTAGGCGACCAGCATCGTCAGCCCGGGGACCTCGCCGCCTTCGCCGACCCGGCGGATCGAGAGGATCGAGAAGGCGACGGTGCCGACGAGGATCCCGATCGCCCACTGGCTGCGGCGGTCGTTGAGCAGCGAGCGGACGATTCGCGGCGAGAACTGCCCCATCGCCAGCTGGATCACGATCAGGCTGAGGCTGAGCACCAGCCCCGTCAGCTGCACCGTCGACTGGGCGATCGTCGAGAGGATCTCCCTCGCGGCCGATGGCGATCCGGTAAGGCTGGTCGGGAGCAGATCGGACCCGCTGGCGCTGTCGATCGCGGTCGTCGCGAACGAGAGTGCCGCCCCGGCGAGAAAGCAGCCGAGCGGGATCAGCCAGAGCTTCGACGGAGCCGACGCCAGAGCGTCGCGGGCGGCCAGTTTTCTGGATTTCGAGCTAGGCATACCGCCGAGCCAATCAGTTACCCGCTTCAGAGATTCTGAATGCGCTGCTAGTCGTCGGGTTGTTCGCGACCGGGGTCAGTGCGCTCGTAGAACTGGTCGAGCAGCTCGTTCGCCTCGGCTGGATCGAGACAGCTGTAGGAGTTCCAGCCTTCGAGCCGGAGCTGATCGTCGAGGGGTTTGCCGACGACGTCGAGGATCGTCTCTTTGGCGGAGCGGACAGCGCGCTGGGAGTTGCGGAGGATCTGGGCGGCCAGCTCCTCGGCGGCGGCCGGCAGATCGCCGTCGGGGACGACGGCGGTGACGAGGTTGCACGTCAGGGCGCGCTGGGCGTCGATCGGCTCGGCGGTCAGGACGAGCTGCATCGCGACACCGGTCCCGCAGGTGTTGACCAGCCGGGTGATGCCGCCGTCGCCGTGATGAAAGCCCCTGCGGGCCTCGAAGGAGCCGAACCTGGCGCTCTGCGAAGCGACGCGCAGGTCGCAGGCGAGCGCCAGCTCGAGCCCGCCGGCGAGTGCCCAGCCGTCCACCGCCGCAATCACCGGCTTGGGGATTCGGTGCATCCCGCGGGTGATCCCGCCAAGCCCGGTCTCGACGATCTCGCGGACCCTGGCCGGGGTCGCGTCGACGTAGTTGAGCGGCACGAAGCTCTTCAGGTCCGCGCCGGCGCAGAAGGTGCCCCCGGCTCCGGAGAGGATTGCGACGTCGAGGTCGGCGTCATCGCGGAAGTCGGCCCAGACTCCGAGCAGAGCCTCGTGCATCTCGGGGTCGACGGCGTTCTTGGCCTCGGGACGGTTCAGCGTCACGTGGGCGATCCGGCCGCGCTTCTCGTAGAGCACCGTCTCGCTCATGCGACCACAATAGGCACCGCGACGTAGAGGGTCGCCCAACCAGCTGGCGCAAGATCGCTTGGAAGGCCGTGAGAGGATCGGCGATCGTGAGTACGAGACGGCCCCCGCAGTCCGCTCGATCGCTTCGGCGGCTGGTTCCGATCGTGGGCTGGCTTCCCGGCTACGACCGCCGGCTTCTCGCCGGGGACCTTGCGGCCGGCCTCGCGGTCACGGCGATGATCGTCCCGAAGGACCTCGGCTATGCGGCGATTGCGGGGGTGCCAGTGCAGAACGGTCTCTACGCGGCGGCGGCAGGGGCGATCATCTACGCGCTCTTCTGCACCTCGCGTCAGATCTCGACCGGTCCCAGCTCCTCGCTGGCGGCCGTTGCTGGCGGGGCGGTGCTGGTCACCGGCATCGCCGGGGACGAAGCCGCCGAGCTCGTGGCGGGGATCGCGCTGGTCACCGGTGCCCTGTTCCTCCTGCTCGCACTGCTGCGGATGGGGTGGATCGCCCAGTTCCTCTCCCGCGCGGTCGTGACCGGATTCCTGGCCGGCGCCGCCATCGACGTCGCGCTGGGTGAGCTGCCGAAGCTGACGGGGACGTCCGCGGACGGCGACACCGCCTGGCAGGAGCTGGGCTCGTGGATCGGCGGGCTCGGAGACGTCCACTGGACGACGCTCCTCGTCGGCCTCGCCGCGCTGGCCGCGATCCTCGGGCTGCGGCTCTTCCGCCCAAAGGCGCCGGGGGCCCTTGTGCTCGTGGTCGGCGGGCTCCTCGCCGCCCACCTGTTCGATCTCGGCTCTCACAATGTGGCGCTGGTGGGATCCGTCCCCAGTGGACTGCCCGCTCCACAGGTCCCCAGCCTCGACCTGATGGCCGACAATCTGTCGGTGATCGCGATCGCCTCGGTCGCCCTCCTCCTGATCGGGTTCTCGCAGACGGCAGGGGACGCCCGCAGCTTCGCCGCCCGGCACCGCTACCGCATCGACGTGAACCAGGAGTCGGTGGCGCAGGGGATGGCGAACCTCGGAGCAGGCTTCTTCCACGGCATGCCGGTGTCGACCAGCCTCTCGGCGAGCTCGCTGAACGAGGCATCCGGGGCGAGGACGCCGGTCGCCTCGCTGATCACCGGCGCCATGGTCCTGGCCACGCTCGTCTTCCTGGCGCCCCTCTTCTCCGACCTGCCCCAGCCGGTCCTCGCCGCGATCATCATCGATGCCGTGGTGTTCGGGATGATCGACTTGGCCGAACTGCGCCGCCTCCATCGGGTCACCAGGTTCGACTTCTGGATCGCCGCGGCGGCGATGCTCGCGGTGCTCTCCGCCGGCGTCCTCGCCGGTGTCGTGATCGGGGTCGCACTCTCCCTCGGCTGGCTGATCTACGTCGCCACCCGTCCGGCGATCCCAATCCTGGGGCGCGAGCCGGGCACCCAGGTCTTCCGCGACCTCGTCCAGAACCCCGATGACGAGACGCTGCCGGGCCTGGTCGTGCTTCGGCTCGACGGCGGGCTCTTCTTCGCCACCACGGAGGCGCTCGAGGATCGCATCCGCGGGGTTCAGGACGGGGCCGACCCGCCTCTGCGCACGCTCGTCCTCGATCTCGAGGGCGTCAACTTCATCGACGCCCAAGGAGCCGCAAAGCTCACCGAGATCGAGGAGCTGACCGACGCCGACGGGATCTCGCTGCGCCTTGCCAGGGTGAAGCCGAACGTGCGGACCGTCCTGGAGGCGGATGGGCTGATCGGGAGGATCGGGAGCGGCCACATCCACGGCAACGTCCACCGCGCCGTCGAGGCAAGCTCGGCGGATGGGGGAAGATCGTCCGATGGACGCTGACCGGGGTGCCGCCGAGCGCACGGCCCTCGCCGGCGAGCGGACGATGCTTGCATGGTGGCGGACGGCCCTCGCCTCCCTTGCGGTGGCGCTCGCGGTGGGGCGCTTCCTGCCCGAGATCGCCACTGTGAGCCAGCGCTGGCCCTACGTCCTGCTCGGCCTCGGCTTCGCTGTGTACGCAGCCGGGCTCTTCATCTTCGGCGCCATGCGCGGGGGAGTAGGCCGGAATCCGGTCTCCCGCGGCAGCCTCGTGGCCGCGGTCTTCGGGACCTTGCTCGCGCTCGGAACGATCGCCCTGATCGCCGCGCAGTAACAGTGATCAGCGTCGCCAGCCCGAGCTCGAGAGCGAGAGGCTGAGTCGTCACGCTTCTCGTGGTCTGCGGCGGACTTCTATTCGCCGGGCCCGGCGAAGCTCACGGTGCCTGGCCGGGAGAGGACGGTCCAGTCGTTTTTGTCGGACAGTCATACGCCGGAGAAAACAGCATGCCTGAAGGCTTGAGGCGGGGTCAAATCGGTCGCTTCGAAACGCCTGTCGTGCTGACCACCGATCCGAGTGACGGCTCGCCACGGATTTCGCCCGACGGACGCTGGGTCGTGTTCACCCGTCGCTCGCCAGTAGCTGAGAACGGCGCAGGTCAGAAGTCGATCTACATGATTGACATCGACGGTGGATCGCTGAAACAGATATCGAATCCACCTTCGAGCGCCGAGGACAGTAGCCCGACCTTCGATGCATCCGGCACGTCAACTCGCAGACGAATCAGCAAAGCCCGGCGCGGATCTATTCGATGCGGCCCAACGGCTCGGATCTGGTCGACTTGACGGCCGATTTGGGTCCGCGGCAATACGCGGGACAGCCAGACTTCAGCCCAAGTGGGAAGTCGATCGCATTGACGCTCAGCGGGCAGCGCACGACGATCTTCGTGATGAGAGCCGATGGAGGCCACCTGGATATCGGACGCCTGCGCGGCGGGTCGCCGGCATGGGCCCCCTCCCCGCAGATTCCCTAGCCGCTTGACTCGCCGCCCTCCTCACGCCTTCGCGGCACCAAGGAGGGGGTCGACCTTCTCGAGGGTTTCGATCATGCCCTGCTCCATCCCCATCTCCAGCATCTTCTCCATCGACTCGCGGTCGCTGAAGTGGGTCTCGATCGCCATCGTCGCGGTGCCATCGGCCTCGGTGATCGTCACCGTCATCCCGGTCGGGCCTCCGTCCTCCGGCTTGCCCTCCTCGTCGACCTCGTCGTCGACGATGTGCAGGCGGTGGGGCGGGTCGACCTCCTCGATCCGCCAGCGGCCGTGGTGCTTCTCGCCGTCGGGGGCGGTCATGAAGTACGTGGTGCGGGCGCCGGGGGTGAGCTCGTGCTCGACAAAGGTCGAGGGGTGGGACGGCGGGCCCCACCAGCGCTCCAGCTGGCGGGGATCCGCCCACAGCTGCCAGAGGCGCTCGGCGTCGGCGTCGAACTCGGCGGTGACGGTCATGGAGAGGGCGTCGAGGTCCCTCTTTACGTCGGTGACGGGCATCAACTATCTCCTTTGTCGGTTTCGAGGATCTGCTCCATCCGCTCGATCCGGTCGCGCCATTCCGCCTCGATCTGGTCGAGGGCGGTGCGGGCGCGGGCGAGGGCGTCAGGCTCGGTGCGGACGATCGACTCGCGACCGATCCGGTGTTTGCTGACCAGCTCGGCCCGCTCGAGCACGGCGACGTGCTTCTGCACCGCGGCAAAGCTCATCGGATAGCGCCGGGCAAGGTCGGACACCGAATGCTCGCCGTGCAGCGTCACCCGCACGATGTCTCGACGCGTCGCATCGGACAACGCATGGAAGAGCAGATCGGTCCGCTCCTCCTCCGTCCGTTCCAGCTGACGTACAACCATATGGTTGTAGATTA
>Ga0157378_10000801_pt1 | contig 29289 bp, 21 predicted proteins | sample M65metaG_FD_115309 | JGI IMG/M metagenome (GOLD analysis project Ga0157378, IMG submission 115309) | Miscanthus rhizosphere microbial communities from Kellogg Biological Station, Michigan, USA - M6-5 metaG | ecosystem: Host-associated > Plants > Roots > Rhizosphere > Soil | place: USA: Michigan... | reverse complement strand
CACGCACGCGCGTCTCGGCACGGGCGAGTACCTGGTCGCCGAGGCGGACGAATCCGACGGTTCGTTCCTGCTGCTCAATCCGGTGATTGCGATCGTCACGAACATCGACGCGGACCACCTGGAGAATTACGGCGGCGACTACGCGCTGGTAAAGAAGGCATTCGCCGATTTCCTGCACCGGCTGCCGTTCTACGGCGTGGCGGTGCTGTGTGCCGACGATGCCGAGGTGATGCGTATCGCGCATGACAGCACGCGCCGCGCGCTCACCTACGCGATCAACGCCGACGCCGATGTACGCGCCAGCGACGTGCGCCAGGAAGGCGCGCGCATGCACTTCTCGCTGCATCTGCCGGAAAGCGACGGCGCAGTGCCGGTCAGCTTGAACCTGCCCGGCTTGCACAACGTGCAGAACGCGCTGGCCGCGGCGGCGGTCGGCTGGCAGCTCGGGGTGGACGCACCCGCGATCGCGCGCGCGCTCGGCGCGTTCCAAGGCGTCGGCCGGCGCTTCCAGTCGCGCGGCGAGCTGACGATCGACGGTGGCGGCAAGGTGCTGCTGGTGGACGACTACGGTCATCATCCGCGCGAGCTGGCTGCAGTATTCGCGGCCGCACGCGGCGGCTGGCCGCAGCGCCGGCTCGTGGTCGCGTTCCAGCCGCATCGCTACACGCGCACGCGCGACTTGCTCGACGACTTCGCCAACGTGCTCGCCAGCGTCGACGTGCTGCTGCTCACCGACGTCTATCCGGCGGGCGAGGCGCCGATCGCCGGCGCCGACGGCCGTGCGCTGGCGCGCGCGGTGCGCGCACGCGGCAAGGTCGATCCGGTGCTGGTGGATCATCCGCGCGACTTGCGCCAGATCCTGCCGACGCTGCTCGCCGATGGCGACCTGCTGCTGATGATGGGCGCCGGCGACATCGGCGCGGCGGCGAACGAAATCGGCGCCGCGGGTTCTCTGCAAAGTGCCAAAGTGGAAAAGTGAACAAATGTCGATAACGGATGCCAGGCAATTCGGGCGGGTCGCGGTGGCGATGGGCGGAAGTTCCGCCGAGCGCGACGTCTCGCTCGACTCCGGCCGCAACGTGCTCGCCGCGCTCAAGGGGCGCGGCGTCGACGCGCACGGCATCGACGGCATTCCCGCGCTGCTCGACGCGCTGCGCGCCGGACACTTCGCGCGCGTGTTCAACATCCTGCACGGCCGCGGCGGCGAAGACGGCGTGTTGCAGGGCGCGCTCGACTCGCTCGGCGTGCCGTACACGGGTTCGGGCGTGCTCGGTTCGGCACTGAGCATGGATAAGATCCGCACCAAGCAGGTGTGGCAGGCGCTCGGACTGCCGACGCCGGGATACGTGCGCTTCACGCCCGGCGACGACATCGGCGCGACGATCAGGCAGCTCGACCTGCCGGTCGTGGTCAAGCCGTCGCATGAAGGCTCCAGCGTCGGCATCTCGCGCGTGCGTGCGCAAGGCGATCTGGCCGAAGCGATCGCGCTCGCAGCGCGCTATGACGGCGAACTCGTGGTCGAGCAGATGATAGAGGGCGAGGAATACACCGTCGGCATACTGCAGGGCGAGGCGCTGCCGTCGATCCGCATCGTGCCAGCCGGCGAGTTCTACGATTTCCACGCCAAGTACGTCGCCGAGGACACGCAATACATCTGTCCCGGTCTTGACGACGCCGGCGAGCGCGAAATCCGCGCGCTCGCGCTGCGCGCGTTCGACGCTGCCGGTTGCAGCGGCTGGGGTCGCGTCGACATCATGCGCGATACGAGCAGGCGCGATACGAGCGGGCGCGACCGGGCCGGCAAATTTTTCCTGCTCGAGGTCAACACGACTCCCGGCATGACCAGCCACTCGCTGGTGCCGAAGGCGGCACGTGCGGTCGGCATCGAGTTCGAGCAGTTGTGCTGGCGCATCCTGGAAACGTCGTTCGCGGAGGCCAAGGCATGAGCAGCCGCATCGTGCTCAAGCTGCTCGCCTGGACGATCGCGCTGACGCTCGTCACGCTGCCGATCGTGGGCGTGCTCAACGGCTGGTTCGCGGTCGACCGCTGGCCGGTGCGGTACCTGGAAGTCGAAGCCGAATACAACCACGTCAGCGCCGAGCAGATTCGCGCCGCCGCCGCGACGCATCTGGGCACCGGTTTCTTCGCGCTCAAGCTCGAGGACGTGCGCGCGGCCGTGGCATCGCTGCCGTGGGTGGAAACCGTCGAAGCGCGCAAGCGCTGGCCGGACACGCTGGTGCTGATCGTGCGCGAGCGGCAGCCGTTCGCGCGCTGGGGCGAACGCCGCCTGGTCGGTCGCGACGGCGTGCTGTTCACCGCACCCGGCGTCGAAACGATCCAAGGCCTGCCGCAGCTGGACGGGCCGGACGATGCGGTCGGTGAAGTTGTGGATTTCTATACCCGGACGCGGACTGCGCTCGGTGGCAGCGGCCTCGTGCTCACGGGTGCCAGCCTGAGCGGGCGCGGCAGCTGGAAGCTGGCGCTGGTCGGCGGTGCGGAAATCATGCTCGGGCACGAGCAAGTCGACGCGCGGGTACGGCGATTCCTCGATGTGCTGCCGCGCCTGAGCGCGGAACATGCCGGCGGATTCCAGCGCGCGGACCTGCGTTATGCGAATGGTTTTGCCATCCAGTGGGCAGCAGCGGCGCATGCGCCGCTGCCGTCCAGTGACAACCCTGTCTGAGCGGTGCAGCGATGCTTATGAAAGTCAAAGGCGAAAAATCCCTGATCGTCGGACTCGACATCGGCACGTCGAAGGTGGTGGCGATTGTTGGCGAGTACGCGCCAGGCGAGCCGGTCGAGATCATCGGCATCGGCTCGCATGCCTCGCACGGACTCAAGCGTGGCGTGGTGGTCGACATAGAATCGACCGTGCAGTCGATCCAGCGCGCAGTCGAGGAAGCCGAGCTCATGGCCGGCTGCGAGATCCGTTCGGTGTATGCCGGCATTTCCGGCAGCCACATCGTCGGGCGCAACTCGCATGGCACCGCACCGATCCGCGATCGCGAAGTCAGTGGTGACGACGTCGAGCACGTGCTCGATGCGGCGTGCGCGGTAGCGATCCCCGCCGACCAGCGCGTGCTGTACAAGGAGCCACAGGAATACATCATCGACGGGCAGGAGGACATCCGCCATCCGGTCGGCATGAGCGGCGTGCGCCTGGAAGCGAACGTACACATCGTCAGTGGCGCGGTGAGTTCCGCGCAGAACATCACCAAGTGCGTGCAGCGCTGCGGCCTGCAGGTCGACGATCTGATCCCGGCCGCGATCGCCTCGAGCAAGGCGATCCTGGTGCAGGACGAGCGCGAACTGGGCGTGTGCCTGGTCGACATCGGCGCCGGCACGACCGACATCTCGATCTTCACCCAGGGCGCGATTCGCCATACCGCGTCGCTGCCGATCGGCGGCGACCAGGTCACCAACGATATCGCGCAGGGTTTTCGCACGCCGACCGCGCATGCCGAAGAGATCAAGGTGAAGTACGCCTGCGCACTGGCGCAACTCGCGCACGCCGAGGAAACAATCCAGGTGCCGAGTGTCGGCGACCGCCCACCGCGGCGGCTGGCGCGACAGACGTTGGCCGAATGGGTGCAGCCGCGCTACGAAGAACTGTTCGGCATGGTGCAGGCGGAATTGCGCCGCTCCGGTTACGAAAGCCTGGTCGCCGCCGGCATCGTGCTGACCGGCGGCGCATCGAAGATGGAAGGCGTGGTGGAACTGGCCGAGGAAGTGTTCCACCTGCCCGTGCGGGTCGGCTTGCCGCAGCATGTGACCGGGCTTTCCGATGTGGTCAGCAATCCGATTCACGCCACGGGTGTAGGCCTGCTGCTGTACGGCAGCAAGCAGGAGAGTACGCGCGCGCCGGCCGCTGCGCCGGGCATGGGTGCGGTGGGCACGGCGTGGGAGCGGGTGCTGCATTGGTTCAAGGGGGAATTCTAGATGGCCGGATATCGGGCTCCTGCCCAAATCCGGCACGGCGAGTCCGGTACAGGCCCGGACTCGCCTTCGCCGATCAAGCGCCGCTTGATCGGCGGTGGGCGCTCCATGGCCCACGTGCGGTTCTTACAGGTTTTGTCGCGCAGGGAAGCGCGGCAGGGTCCGAAACGGACTCACGCCCGGAAACGGGCATGGCTGCCGGGCATGCGCCTGCGCGGCAGCGCGCGGACACGCGGAGCGTGTGACGCGACAACTAAAACATGCAACAGGTCTATCTAGCGGAGGTTGGGATCATGTTTGAACTGGTCGAAAGGCTCGCACCCAATGCGGTAATCAAGGTGATCGGTGTCGGTGGCGGCGGTGGCAACGCCGTCGGACACATGGTCAATTCCCACGTCGACGGCGTGGATTTCGTCTGCGCGAATACCGATGCGCAGGCGCTCAAGAGCAGCGGCGCGAAGCTGACGCTGCAGCTCGGTGGCAACGTCACCAAGGGACTTGGCGCCGGCGCCAACCCCGAGGTCGGTCGTCAGGCCGCGCTCGAGGATCGCGAACGCATCGTCGAGACGCTGACCGGGGCCGACATGGTGTTCATCACCGCCGGCATGGGCGGCGGCACGGGCACGGGCGCCGCGCCGGTCGTGGCGCAGCTGGCGAAGGAGATGGGGATCCTCACAGTCGCCATCGTGACCAAGCCGTTTCCATTCGAAGGCAGGCGTCGCATGCAGGTGGCGCTGAAAGGCATCGAGGATCTGTCGCAGCATGTCGATTCACTGATCACGGTGCCGAACGAAAAGCTGCTCACGGTGCTCGGTCGCGAAGTGACGCTGCTGTCGGCGTTCAAGTCCGCCAACGACGTGCTGCTTGGCGCGGTGCAGGGCATCGCCGACCTGATCACGCGGCCGGGCCTGATCAACGTCGATTTTGCCGACGTGCGCACGGTCATGTCCGAGATGGGCATGGCGATGATGGGCACCGGCAGCGCACGCGGCGACGACCGCGCCGTGGCGGCAGCCGAAGCCGCGATCAACAATCCGCTGCTGGAGGACGTCAATCTATCCGGCGCATGCGGCATCCTGGTCAACGTCACCGCCGGGCCGAACTTGACCATGCGCGAGTTCGACGAGATCGGCCAGGTCGTGCATCAGTTCGCCTCGGAAGACGCCACCGTCGTTGTCGGCACGGCGCTCGATCCGGAATTGCAGGATGACGTGCGTGTGACCGTCGTCGCGACGGGCCTCAACCGCGGCGCACTGCGGCAGTCGGTGCGGCGCGAGGAAGTGGCGATGGCGCAGCGTCCGCGGATCGTGGCGCGCACCGGCACCGACGACATGCCGGTGGGCGACTACGCCCAGCCCGTGCGGGTGGCACGTGGGGCGGCCGGTGTCGACCTGCCGAAGAAAGTCGCTGCTCCCGCTGGCGAGGCGCAGATCGACTACCTCGATATTCCGGCGTTTCTGCGCCGACAGGCCGACTAATAACGAGTAGTGCGAGCCACGGCGGCGCAGCCGTGACGACCAACTGGCCGATGACGCGCAGAAATGCGCCTCATCGGCACCTTTTCCTTCCGCGATAATTTCCCCTGGTTGCGGCAACGTGTTGCACTTTTGCAACATTGTGGGGCTTTTGCACCGTTTTACTTCTCTCGCCCCGCCCCCTGTGCTACGATGCCGCGCGTTTTGCCTAGCTCCCGCCCCAGGGGACTCACAAGAAATGATCAGACAACGTACGCTCAAGAACGTGATACGTGCGACGGGTGTCGGTCTTCACACGGGTGAAAAGGTTTACATGACGCTGCGGCCTGCCGCAGTGGACACGGGTATCGTGTTCCGTCGTGTTGACCTCGCCACACCGGTGGAGATCCGCTCCTCGTGCGAGAACGTCGGTGATACCCGACTGTCAACGACCTTGGTCAAGGGCAATGTCCGCATTGCCACGATCGAGCACCTGCTTTCGGCGATCGCCGGTCTCGGCGTCGACAATGCCTATGTGGACCTGTCCGCTCCGGAAGTGCCGATCATGGACGGCAGTGCCGGTCCGTTCGTGTTCCTGCTGCAGTCGGCCGGAATCGAGGAGCAATCCGCGCCGAAGCGTTTCGTGCGCATCAAGAAGCCGGTAATCGTGCGCGACGGCGACAAGTGGGCGCGTTTCGAGCCGTTCGACGGCTTCAAGGTCGGTTTCTCGATCGATTTCGACCATCCGATCTTCACGCGCAAGACGTCCAGCTCGGAAATCGATTTCTCCACGACTTCCTTTGTCAAGGAAGTGTCGCGCGCCCGCACCTTCGGCTTCATGCGCGACATCGAAATGCTGCGCGAGAAGAATCTGGCGCTCGGCGGCTCGATGGACAATGCCATCGTGCTCGACGACTACCGCGTTCTGAATGAAGATGGCCTTCGCTACGAGGACGAATTCGTCAAACACAAGATCCTCGATGCGATCGGCGACCTGTACCTGTTGGGACACAGCCTGATTGGCGCGTTCTACGGCTACAAGTCCGGCCATGAGCTCAACAACAAGCTGCTGCGTGCCCTGATCGCAGACGCCAAGGCTTGGGAAGAAGTGAGTTTCGACGACCCGGCCAAGGCGCCGATCTCGTACGCACATCCGGCACAAGCGTTGTAAAGGTAAAACTGGAGCAGCCGTCACGGAAAAAACGGCTGCCGAGCGCATCATTTGCGCCGCGGGGAAGAAGAATCTTCGGCAAGGGTTGCCAGGCGGAGAAACACGTCCCGAAGTTCCGGGTCGGCGAGGGATCGCGCTGCTGTCTTGAGATGTTCTGCAGCAGCGTTTGAAAGCGGCTTACGCCTGATCTGCTCCGGGGGAACGGGGGGCAGGGGTGCCACTTTCACGGCAAATTTCTCGATCTTGAGGCCCGAGACAAGGCGGGCTTCGGCCAGGAGTGCGGCCTGATGCAGGCGCAGCTTGGTTGCCCAGACCGGGGAAGTTGCCAGAAAGACAAGCCGTCCGGCGCGCACGTCGGCCAGTCGACACTGGCGGCGTAACGCATCCGGCAACGGTTGGCGCAGTTTTCGATCAAGTGCATCCAACGCGCGTGCGCGCTGAGTCAGCGCGGCGACGGGGGCACACTCTCCAATCGTCTTGGCGGGTGTGTGCTTGCTGGAACGCTTGGGGGGAAGCTGCATGGCGAAACTCAATTCAAGCCCGGACGACATGAACATCATAATCGTCGCCAGACCGCATGCGACGCCCACGGCACTGAATCTCAAGTGCTGGCGGATGCGTACCAAGCTTTTCCTGCTCGTCGCCCTGTGTGTGTTGTCGTTCGGTGGCGCCGGCTTCGCGGCCGCGCTGCTGTTCGCCAGCCCGCGCGAAAGCACCCTCACCGACGTCAACACGCTGCGCGAGCAGATCGCGCTGCAGAAGCAGGGCGTCAAGCAGCTGGAAAGCTCGTCGCGGCGCGATCTCGATGCCCTAGCGCTGCAACTGGGCCAGCTGCAGGCGCAGGCATTGCGCCTGAATGCGCTCGGTCAGCGCCTGGCGAAGGTCGGCAAGCTCGACGATGGCGAATTCGATTTCAACAGCGTGCCGGCAATGGGCGGCGCCGAAGACCCCGCGGCCGCGTCGCACCCTCTGAACTTCGACCTCGCCGGCAACATCGCGCAGTTGCGCAACCAGTTCGACCGCGAAGAGACGCAATTGACCGTGCTCGAGGACATGCTGCTCGACCGCAAGGTGGACAGCTCGCTGTTGCCGAGCGGCTATCCGGTCGCGACCGGTTACATCGGCTCGGGCTTCGGCGCACGCACGGATCCGATCAACGGCGAGGCCGAGCATCACCTTGGCCTGGATTTCGACGCCCCGGCGGGAACCGATATCAAGGCGGTTGCCGATGGCGTCGTCAGCTGGAATGGCGAGCGCGCCGGCTACGGCAACGTGATCGAAATCGATCACGGCAACGGCTACATGACGCGTTACGCCCACAACCAGAAGAACCTGGTTGCCGTGGGCCAGCGCGTGCACGCCGGCCAAGCGATCGCTCGGGTCGGCTCGACCGGTCGCGCCACCGGGCCACACTGCCATTTCGAAGTCTGGCTGCACGGCCGCGCCGTCAACCCGCTGACCTACGTGAACGGGTCGATCAAGCGAACTTGAATTGCGGGTTTTTTAGCCCAACAGACTTGTATTGTGCGGAGGCCGCCGTATCATTCGGCGGCCTTCGCGTTTCAGCTCGCCGGCGGTGACGCGGCGCGGCGCGCACGAACTCCTTCTTTCAAACACCTTTAGACCATGTTGAATCGCATTTTGACGGGCATTTTCGGTAGCCGGAACGAGCGGCTGCTGCGCCAGATGAACAAGACGGTGTCGAAGATCAACGCCTTCGAAGCCGGCCTGAAGGCGCTGTCCGATGCCGAGCTCGCGGCCAAGACGGATGCGTTCAAGCAACGCCTCGGCAACGGCGAGACCCTCGAGCAGATCCTGCCGGAGGCGTTTGCCGTTGTGCGCGAGGCATCGCACCGCGTGCTCGGCCTGCGTCACTACGACGTGCAGCTGATCGGCGGCATGGTGCTCAACTCGGGCAAGATCGCCGAGATGCGCACCGGCGAAGGCAAGACCCTGGTGGCGACGTTGCCGGTGTACTTGAACGCACTCGAAGGCAAAGGCGTGCACGTCGTCACGGTCAACGACTACCTGGCCAAGCGCGACTCGGCCTGGATGGGCAAGGTCTACAGTTTCCTCGGCATGAGCGTCGGGGTCGTGTTCCCGGGGATGGACTACAACGACAAGAAGGCCGCCTACGCCGCCGACATCACCTACGGCACGAACAACGAATTCGGCTTCGACTACCTGCGCGACAACATGGCGTTGTCGAAGGAACAGCGCTACCAACGCGGGCTCAACTACGCGATCGTCGACGAGGTCGACTCGATCCTGATCGACGAGGCGCGCACACCGCTGATCATCTCCGGTCCGTCCGACGATTCGCCGCAGCTGTACGTGCGCGTCAACCGCATCGTGCCGAAGCTGACGCGGCAGATGAAGGAAAGCCAGCAGGATAAAGCGCCGGAACCGGGCGACTACTACGTCGACGAGAAGCAGAAGCAGGTGCATCTGTCCGAAGAAGGCATGGAACACGCCGAGCAGATCCTGCGTGCCGAAGGCATCATCGGCGAAGCCGAGAGCCTGTACGACGCGCAACACCTGGCCGTGGTGCATCATCTCAACGCCGCGTTGCGCGCGAACACGCTGTATCACCGCGATCAGGAATACATCGTGCGCGACGGCGAGGTGATCATCGTCGACGAGTTCACCGGCCGCACGCTGGCCGGGCGGCGCTGGTCCGACGGTCTGCATCAGGCGGTCGAGGCGAAGGAAGGCGTGCCGATCCAGCGCGAAAACCAGACGCTGGCCTCGATCACGTTCCAGAACTATTTCCGCATGTACAAGAAGCTGTCCGGCATGACCGGCACGGCCGACACGGAAGCGTACGAGTTCCAGCAGATCTACGGTCTCGAGGTCGTCGTCATCCCGACCCACAAACCGATGATCCGCAAGGACAACCAGGATATCGTTTTCCTCAAGCAGCGCTTCAAGTGGGAAGCGGTGATCGAGGACATCAAGGACTGCAACAAGCGCGGCCAACCAGTGCTGGTAGGTACGACGTCGATCGAGACGTCGGAACTGCTGTCGAAATTGCTGCAGCGGGAAAAGATCACGCACGAGGTGCTCAACGCCAAGCAGCACGAGCGCGAAGCGCACATCGTGGCGCAGGCGGGGCGTCCCGGCGCGGTGACAATCGCCACCAACATGGCCGGCCGCGGCACCGATATCGTGCTCGGTGGTTCGCTGGAAGCCGAACTGCAAAACCTGCCGGCGGACACCACCGACGAACAGCGCGAGCGCGTCAAGGCCGAATGGCACAAGCGTCACGCCGAAGTGCTCGCCGCGGGCGGCCTGCACATCGTCGGCACCGAGCGGCACGAGTCGCGCCGTATCGACAACCAGCTGCGCGGCCGTTCCGGCCGTCAGGGCGACCCGGGGTCGAGCCGCTTCTACCTGTCGCTCGAAGACACGCTGATGCGCATCTTTGCACCCGACTGGGTGTCGCGCTGGATGCAGCTGTTCGGCATGAAGGAGCACGAGGCGCTGGAAGACCGCATGATCTCGCGCGTGATCGAGAAGTCGCAGCGCAAGGTCGAAGCGCACAACTTCGACATCCGCAAGCACCTGCTCGAATTCGACGATACCGCGAACGACCAGCGCAAAGTGATCTACGAGCAGCGCAATGAACTGCTCGACTCTGAAAGCGTAGCGGACAACATCGTCAACATCCGCTACGACGTGTTCAGCGACCTGTGCCGCCGCTTCGTGCCGCCGGACAGCGTCGATGAGCAGTGGGACGTCGCCGGCCTGGATCGCGCGCTGGAATCCGAATACGGCTTCCGCTTCGATCTCAAGCATTGGGTCGAGCAACAGCACGATCTGGACGCGAACGACCTGCGCGATCACGTGATCGAGGAAGTCGAGCGCTTTTTCCGCGAGAAAGAAACCACGTACGGTTCCGAGATCATGCGCGCGGCCGAGAAGTTCTTCCTGCTGCAGGTGCTCGATCAGCACTGGAAGGAACACCTCGCGGCGATGGACTACCTGCGGCAGGGCATCTACCTGCGCGGCTACGCGCAGAAGCAGCCGAAGCAGGAGTTCAAGCGCGAAGCGTTCGAACTGTTCCAGGCGATGCTCGAGCGGGTCAAGGCCGAAGTGGTGCAGCGCCTGGCGCGCATCCGCATCCAGAGCGAAGCCGAGGTGGCCGCTTTGGAAGAGCAGCAACGCAAGGATGCCGAACGTCGCGCGCTCGAGTTCCAGCACGCCGAGACCGCCGCTCTGCCGGTGGCCGAGGCGGCCGAAGTCACGCTCGGCGCGCCGGTGCGGGTGGGCGGCATCGGTTCCTCCGCGGTGCAGATGGTGCGCGACCAACCCAAGGTCGGACGCAACGATCCTTGCCCGTGCGGCTCCGGCAAGAAATACAAGCAGTGCCACGGCAAGCTGGCCTGAACTGAAGTCCGTGCGCGACACCGTCGTGCACGTCGTTGCCGGGGTGCTGCGCGATCGCGAAGGCCGCATCCTGCTGACGCAGCGGCCCGCCGGAAAGCACCTCGCGGGGCTGTGGGAATTCCCGGGCGGCAAATGCGAGCCCGGCGAAGCGGCGCCCGCGGCATTGCGGCGCGAATTGCGTGAAGAGCTCGGCATCGAGACGGGCGCGGCGCAGAAACTAATCGCGCTGCCCTGGCGTTACGTGGAAAAATCCATTCTTCTCGATGTATACAATGTGCTCGATTTCTCCGGCACGCCGCACGGACACGAGGGCCAGCAGCTGCGCTGGGTCGCATCGAGAGAACTGCGCGATATCGCCATGCCGCCCGCGGACCGGCCGGTGATCAGCGCGCTGCAGCTGCCACGCCACTACGCGATCACGCCGGAACCGGCCGAAGACGCGGATTTCCTGCCGAAGCTGCAACGCATGCTCGAATGCGGTGCAAAACTCGTCCAGCTGCGCAGCAAGACGTTGACGCGCGCCGCTTTGCCGCCGCTGCTGGCGCAGGCCCGACGTCTCGCAACCGCGGTGGGCGCGCGCTTGCTGCTCAATGGCCACGCAGATCTGGTTGCCGAACTCGGACTCGACGGCGTGCACTTGCCGGCTGGCGAGCTGATGCGCTGTCGCGAACGCCCGCTGGCGGCCGATCGATGGGTCGGTGCGTCCTGCCATGACGGGCGCGAGCTCGCGCATGCCGCCGCAATCGGCGTCGACTTTGCCGTGCTCGGCCCGGTCAAGCACACGTCGACGCATCCGTCGCAGACACCGCTGGGTTGGCCGCGCTTCGCGCAGCTGTGCACGGCAGCGCCGTTTCCGGTGTATGCGCTCGGCGGCTTGCACCACGAGGATTTGTCCGCGGCGATCGACGCCGGCGCGCAAGGCATTGCCGGGATCAGCGCATTCTGGCCGACAACGGCCGACGCGCCCTAGCCCATGTGGCGAGCGGCAAGCTCGAGGTAGCGCTGGTGCAGGCGCGCGGTCACCGCGTCGAGTGATTTCAGTGGCGCGCTGTTGTCGACGATGTCGTCGGCCGCCGCGAGGCGCTGCTCGCGCGTGGCTTGTGCCGCGAGCATCCCGGCGGCCAATGCCGCATCGATGCCCGGCCGACGCGTCAGCCGCTCGATTTGCACGGCGACCGGAACATCGGTGATCAGCACGCGATCGACCCAGCGGTAGTCTTGCCAATTTTCGATCAGCAGCGGAATCGCCAGCACGCAGTACGCGCTGCTGCAGCCGCGGACGTTCTCGAGCAGGCGCGCGCGGATGCGTGGATGCAGCATCGCTTCGAGCTGTTGCCGCGCACGCGGATCTTCGAACACCAGCGTACGCATGCGCGCGCGATCGAGCTCGCCGTCCGCGGCGATGAAGGCGCGTCCAAATTGCGCGGCGATCTCCTGCAGGGCCGGCTGACCCGCTGCTACCACTTCGCGCGCGACGACGTCGGCATCGAATACCGGCACGCCCAGTTGCGCGAATCGCGCCGTAGTCGCGCTCTTGCCCGAGGCGATGCCGCCGCTCAGGGCGAGCACGAGCGTTTTTTTTCCGGCACCGGTCATGGCGCGGGAATCACGGTCTGGCAATCGTGGCCGAAACTGGCGCGATCGAAATCGACGCTGCCCATCGCGTTCACCAGCCGCTGCCTTGGCATGAATGCGGCATCGACGATGCTGCGCGAGCGGTCGTGCCCGGGGAAATCCAGGCCCGCCAAGTCGGCCAGCGATTCGAATGTGTTCTCGGTGCTCAGGCGCGCCGCGGCATGCGCGCGCAGCTGCTGCACGCGTTGCGGATAGGCTTGCGCATAGGCATCGGAGTACCAGTAGAGCGCCGGCACCGCGAAGTTCGGCCGATCAGGATGGCCGTGCCCGAATTGCCGGCAGGCTTCGTTCGGCAGGTCCTCGCCATGATCGGAGGCGTAGAACAGCGCCGCGACAGCACCGCTCGAACGCAACTCGCCGATCACGCTTGCGATGAAGTGATCGGTATACAGGATCGAGTTGTCGTAGGCATTGAGGATCTCCGCGTCGCTGCTCGACGGCAGCGCGGCGGCCGGCTGGAACAGCCCAAATGCCGGAGGATAGCGATAGGTATATCGGCTGTGGCTGCCCATCGTGTGAAGCGCCAGGAATGCATTGCCCTGCGTATCGTGCAGCACGCGGCGCAACGCCGGTAGCAGCACCTCGTCGTAGCCGCCGGGATCGCCCCAGCTGGCGACATTGAAGAACCGCACTTCGTCGGCTTCGTACGCGTAAACCGACACCGGCGAATCATAGCGGCTGACGGCGACCTGGTTCGACAGCCATGCGGTATGGAAGCCGGCTTCGGCAAACACGCGCACGATCGATGGTTCGGCGAAATCGGCATGGGCGTCGCTGCCCGGCTTGCGTGTGAGCAGCACCGGGATAGCCAGTCGCGATGACGACCAAGGTGCGATCACGTCTGCCAGCGGCACCAGGTTTGGCGTTGTACCGAGTTCCGGATTGGTCGGCCGCGCGTATCCGAACAGCTGCCAGTGATCGCGGCGACTGCTTTCGCCGATGATCATGACGTAGATCTCGCGCTGCGCCGCGCGCTTCGCTGCCACGCCGAAGCGGAAGTCGCGCAGGCGTTCGACTTCGATATGCAGCGCGCGCGTGTTGCCGTAAGCATTGGCTGCGCGCAACAACACGCCGAACGGATAGCCTTTCTCGATATCGGCAGCATAGTCGCCGAACGCGCCGAAGCCGGCGCCCAGGCGCTGGCCAAGATCGCCCGGTGTGCTGCCGAAGCCATGCACGATCACCGCGAGCGGCAACAGCAGCACGCCCATCGTCGCGTGGCGATGCGAACCTCCGCTCCACGCCAGGCTGCTGTGCCGTGCCTGCCTAACGGCAACGACCGCGATGCCGAATGCGATCAACACGCACGTCACGGCCGGCAGCGACAACAGGGGAAATTCGCGGATCTCGCGCGGATTGGATTCGACGATGGTGGCGAGTATGTCGGCGTCGGTCGGATGCCCGTAGGCGAGAATGTAGGCGCACTCTGCAGGCGCAAGAACGACGAAGGGCAGCAGCAGCAACAGTGCAAGCCACAGTCGCTTGCCAGCGAACGCGAACAGCGCGCACAACAACAACAGCGGCAGCGCCACGCCGTCGAGCGCACTGGCGAGTCCCGGCGCTCGTCCTAGCCAGCACACACCGGGTGCAACGAGCAGCAACAGGCAGGTACAGGTCAGAATCCGCGCGTTGCGTGTTCGTCCTGCGCGCGATGATGACGGCGGAGGATCGATGCTACCTTTCATGCGGCCAGAGCATCTGGCATTTCGACGAGCGATCGGCGCCATCGAAATCCACGTCGAACAGCGCGTGCGCCAAGCGTTGATGCGGCTGCCACTGGTCGCTGAACAGGCTCCACGTGCGATCGTGTCCCGGAAAATCCAGACCGGCCATATCGATCATCGATTCGAACAGGTTTTCGGTGGTGATCTTCTCGACGCTGTGCTGGCGCAGGCGCGCCAGTTCGGCGGGAAACGCGCGAGCGTACGAATCCGAGTACCAGAACACGGCAGGTACCATGAAATCGTAAATCGTGCCATTGCCATGACCGGCGAACTTGCATTCCGGCGTGATGAGATCTTCGCCGTGATCGGCGGCATACCACATCGTCGAGACGGCGTTCGATTCGCGCAACACGCCAGCCACCGCGGCGAGAAAATGATCGGTATAGAGGATCGAGTTGTCGTAGGAGTTGGAGCTGCGCTGCGCATTCGCCAGCACGTAGTAATCCGGATCCGTCAGGCCGCGCAGGGAAGGCGTGAAACGCTCGAATGCGGGTGGATAGCGAAAGGCGTAGTTGGCATGGCTGCCGAGTGTGTGCAGCACGATGAACAGCTTGCTCGCAGGCGTGGCCAGCGCGGCCTTGAGCGGAGCAAGCAGCACATCGTCGTAGTTGCCTGCCTGGCCCCAATCCGCCACGTTGTAGAACGCCACGTGCTCGGCATCGTGCGCCACCACGGCAATCGGCGAATCGAACTCGCCGACAGCCAACTGATTCGACATCCAGTACGTTTCGAAACCGGTCTCGGCAAACGCGTGCATGATCGATCGTTCGTCGAACGACGCTTTCGTTTCAGCGGCGCGCTTGCGCGTGACGAACAGGGGCACCGACATGCGCGATGCTGGCCACGGACTGATCATGTCGTCGAACTTGATCAGGTTCGGCAGCGCCTCCAGTTCGGGCGTCGTGGCACGCTCGTAGCCATACAGGTGCCAGCGATCGCGTCTGCCGGTCTCGCCGATCACAAGCACGTAGATCTGACGCTCGCTGACATTCGCCGTCTGCCGCGCGTGGAACTCGAATGCATGCAACTGGTCCACGCTGCGGCGCATGGCCTGCCACTCGACGTGATAGCGATACAGGCGCACCACCACGCCGGCCGGAAAGCTCGGCTCGATCTTGCGCATCCACAGCGGCACCTCGGGCGAGAGGTTCGATGCGGCGCTCGCGCCGCTCGCCGTCGCGGTGGCATTCGTCGCTTGCGGCGGATGCGCCAGCGCCAGCACGTAGGGCATCGCCGCCGCCGTCACGCATGCGGTGAGAACCCACACGCGCGATCGATGCGTCCACGTATAGCCGCTGCGGTAGAGATATACCGCGGCGACGGCTCCGAACAGCACGCAGGCAACCACGGCTGCCAGCAGCGGCCAGATCAAGGCACCGAGAAAGTCGATCGCTTCGCGGCTGTTGGATTCCAGGATCGTCGCGATGATCGAGTACGACGTCGGGTCGCCATAGCGCACGATGTAGGCCGTTTCCACCGGCACCAGCGCGAGGAATGGCAGGCACAACGCGGCGCTTACCCATGGCCAGCGTCCGAGTATCGCAAACAGGCCGGGCACGATGATCAGCGCCGGCATCACCGCGGTCATCAGGATGTAGGGCGTGCTGTGGGCAAGGTAAAGCCGGTCGCTGCAGCCCAACCAGACCAGATTGGGCAGCACTACGAGCAGGGCAACCGTAAAGAGCAGCAGCGCGCTGGTGCGATTGGATCGTGCTGTGTTCACGTGTCGTTCCGGCGCTGCCGCGAGCCCGCGTCGAACATCATGCATGACCCCACAGCAGTCTTGTATATGCGGCTAGCAAGGTGTCCCCGGCGACGAACCACGTCCAGCCCGCCGCAGCAATGAACGGGCCGAATGGAATCGGCGTGGCGCGGTCGTGGCCGCGCATGAACAGAAAGGCGCCGCCGACTACGGCGCCGATCAGCGAGGAAATCAGTACGATCGGCAGCAGCGCGCTGGGCCCCATCCAGGCACCCAATGCGGCGAGCAACTTGAAGTCGCCATAGCCCATGCCTTCCTTGCCGGTCAGCAGCTTGAACGCCCAATAGACCGCCCACAGGCTCAAGTATCCGGCGGCCGCGGCGATGACGCTAGCGCGCGCGTCCACGAACAGTGGCACGAGCGACAGCAGCAAGCCGAGCCACAGCAGCGGCACTGTGAGCTGATCGGGGAGCAGCTGCGTACGCACGTCGATCCCTGCCAATGCGATCAGCGTCCACGTGAGCGCGAGCCCGGCGGCCGCCTGCCAGCCAGGTCCGAATTTCCAGAGGATGACGGCCGAGCACACGCCGGTGAGCAACTCGACCAACGGATACTGAATCGAGATCGCAGCCTGGCAATGCCGACACTTGCCGCGCAGCACGAGCCAGCTCAGCAGCGGAATGTTCTCGAACGGACCCAGCGCGTGCTTGCAGTGCGGGCAATGCGAGGCTTCCCAGACCAATCCTGGCGGCGCCGCGTCTGCGGGCGCGTCCAGCTCGAGCAGTTCGCGGCTCTGTTCGCGCCAGGCGTGCATCAGCCGCGCCGGAAGGCGCAGGATCACCACATTGAGGAAACTGCCGACGATCAGCCCGAGCACGAACCCGAGCGCAATGCTCGCGCCCGGGATACCGATGAGATCCGACACGCTGTAGCGGCGCGACTATCCGACGACTGCCGCGAGCTTGAAGATCGGCAGGTACATGCCGACCACCATGCCGCCGACGAGCACGCCGATGATGACCATGATAAACGGCTCGAGCAGGCTCGACAGCGCGTCGACCGCGTTGTTGACTTCCTGCTCGTAGAACTCCGCCACCTTGAACAGCATCTTGTCCAGCGAGCCGGATTCTTCGCCGATCGCGACCATCTGCACGACCATGTTCGGAAACAGGTTGGTCTGGCGCATGGCGAGTTGCAGCTGGTGGCCGACCGCGACGTCTTCGCGAATACGCTTGACCGCATCGTTGTACACCGGGCTGCCTGTGGCGCCGCCGACGGAGTCGAGCGCTTCCACCAGCGGCACGCCCGCGGCGAACGTCACGCCGAGCGTACGCGAAAAGCGCGCGATCGCCGATTGGTGCAGGATCTGTCCCACCACCGGCAGCTTGAGCACGGCACGCGCGCACAGGTGCGCGAACTTCGGCGATCGCTTGTACAGGAATACCAGGCCGAACAGCACCGCGGCAACGGCAAACAGCACGACATACCAGTAGCTGGTCATGAAGCGCGACATGTTCACGATCATCTGCGTGAAGGCCGGCAACTCCGCGCCGAAGTTCTTGAACACGTCTTCGAATTGCGGCACCACGAAGATCAGCAGGATCGCGGACACCAGGATCGCGACAGCGAACACGATCGCCGGATAGAACATCGCCTTCTTGATCTTGCCCTTGATCGCCTCGATGTTTTCCTTGTACGTCGCGACGGTGTCGAGCACGGTGTCGAGCACGCCGGCCGATTCGCCCGCGCGCACCAGATTGCGGTACAGCTCGTCGAACTGCACCGGATGCTTGCCCATCGATTCGGCCAGGGTCGAGCCGCCCTCGATGTTGGTCTTGAGGTCGGTGAGCAAGGTCTTCATGCGCGGATTGCTTTGCCCGCTGGCAATGATCTCGAGGCCCTGCACCATCGGCACGCCCGCGGCCATCATCACCGCGATCTGGCGACTGAACACGGCGATGTCGCGCGCCTTGATCGTCTTGCCCGCGGCGCCGAACAGCGACTTGCCCTTGAGCTTCACCGACTGTGGATTGATACCCTGGCGACGCAGCTCCGCCTTGACCAGCGTCGCGTTCTTCGCGGCGTACTCGCCCTTGATCTTGACGCCGCGCTTGTCGATGCCGACCCAGTGGAAATTCTGCATCTGGCTGACTTGCGCGCGCGCTTGTCCCAACTGGGCAGTCGTGGACTTCGCGGTAGCGGTGGCGGTGGCCATGATTAATCCTTGGTTACACGGTTGATTTCAGCGAGACTGGTGACGCCGTTCTTGAGCTTGACCAGGGCCGACGCACGCAGGTCCCGAATGCCGGCCTTGGCCGCGGTTTCGGCAATCTGGATCGCATTGCCGCCGGCAAGGATGATTCTCTGGATGTCTTCGAACATCGGCATCACCTGGTAGATGCCGGTGCGTCCCTTGTAACCTTCGTTGCAGCCCGAGCAGCCGACGGCCTCGAACAGCTGAATGCCTGCGTTGATCTCCGCCTGCGAAAAACCCTCGGCCAGCAACGCCGCCGGCGGCAGGGTCATCGCCCGCTTGCAGTCGTGCAGGCGGCGCGCCAGACGCTGCGCGATCACCAGCGTCACCGAAGAGGTGATGTTGAACGGCGCGATGCCCATGTTCATCAGACGCGCAATGGTTTGCGGAGCATCGTTCGTGTGCAGGGTCGAAAGCACCATGTGGCCGGTTTGCGCCGCCTTGACCGCGATTTCCGCCGTTTCCAAGTCGCGGATTTCGCCGACCATGATCACGTCTGGGTCCTGACGCAGGAACGAGCGCAGCGCGGCCGAGAACGTCATGCCGCGCTTTTGGTTCTGCTGCACCTGATTCACGCCGGGCAAGCGGATTTCGACCGGATCCTCCACGGTCGAGATGTTGCGCCCCTCGGTGTTGAGAATATTGAGCGCTGTATACAAGGATACCGTCTTGCCGGAACCGGTCGGGCCGGTCACCAGCACCATGCCGTACGGCTTCTCGATCGCGTCGAGGAACAGCTTCTGCTGGTCTTCCTCGTAGCCCAGTTTCTCGATGCCGAGCTTGGCCGCCGAACCGTCGAGAATACGCAGCACGACCTTTTCGCCGAACAATGTCGGACAGGTGCTGACGCGGAAGTCGACCGACTTGGTCTTCGACAGGTTGAGCTTGATGCGGCCGTCCTGCGGCACGCGCCGTTCGGCGATGTCCAGGCCCGACATGACCTTCAGGCGCGAGGAAATGCGCGGCGTCAGTTTGACCGGCGGCGAAGCGACCGCGCGCAGGATGCCGTCCATGCGGAAACGCACGCGGTAGTTCGCCTCGTACGGTTCAAAATGGATGTCCGAAGCGCCGCGTTTGATCGCGTCGACCAACACCTTGTTGACGAATTTCACCACCGGCGCATCGTCGCTGCTGTTCGCGTCGACGCCGCTGCCGCTGGACCCGTCGTCGTCGAGGTCGCCGGCTTCGGCCATGTCGAGCGACTCGAGGCCCTCGGCATCGTCGAGACCTTCGATCGTCGTGCCGGACTGGCTCAGCGCCTGCTCGATGGCGCGGCTGAGTTGCTCCTCGCTGATCAGGATCGGTTCGATCGTGTGGTTCGACTGGAACTTGATCTCGTCCAGCGCACGCAGGTTGGTCGGATCCGATACGCCGACGAACAGTCGGTTGCCGCGCTTGAACAACGGCAAGGCCTTGTGCTGCGTGATCAACTTCTCGCTGATCAACTTGATCGGCGCCTGCATAAGATCCAGCGCCTCGGCATCGAACAAGGGCACGCCGAACTCGGCCGACGATGCCATCGCGACCTGCGTTCCGTTCGCGAGCGCGTGCTCGATCAGATAGGTGCCGAGCGGAATCTTCTGCTTGGCGGAGGCGTCGACGGCCTTGCGCGCGTCGGTATCCGTCAGCGTGCCTTCGACCACCAGCCGGCGCGCGATTCCTGTAAGTCCCGCAAGAGCGGCAGGATTCATCTGCGTCGCCATAAGAATCCTCGGTAAATCCCCGAAACTATTGCCGAATGTACCGCAAATCGCCCGCCGAATGAATCCCTTTCGCAAACTGGCGTCGCTGCGGGCTTCTGGTAGGCTACCGGCGGCCAGTTGCGCGCCCCGCGCGCCGCTTGCCGCGCTCCAGCCTACGGGGAACCCGTGCCCGAAAATGTGATTAGCATCGTATTGCCCGCGAAGAACGAGGCCAAGGCGCTGGCGAGGTTGTTGCCGGCTCTGCGCCAGGCGCAGCCGCAAGCGCAGATCATCGTCGTCGACGATGGCTCGAGCGACGAAACGCCGCAGGTCTGCGCGGCGCACGGCATCACGCCCGTGCGGCAGGTCTATTCGATGGGCAACGGCGCCGCGATCAAGCGCGGCGCACGCGCCGCCAGCGGCGACGTGCTCGTGTTCATGGATGCCGACGCGCAGCACGACCCGGCGCATATTGCGCGCCTGCTGGCGCGCCTGGACGAAGGCTACGACATGGTCGTCGGCGCGCGCGACTGGACCGGCCAAGCCGGCGTCGGCCGCGGTGTCGCCAACGCGATCTACAACCGGCTGGCCAGCTGGATGACGGGCTTTGCGGTGCGCGACCTCACCTCCGGATTCCGCGCGGTGCGCGCCGACAAGTTTCGCGAATTCCTGCATTTGTTGCCGAACGGGTTTTCGTATCCGACCACGATCACGATGGCGTTTTTCCGTTGCGCTTACAGCGTGGCGTACGAGCCGATCGCGGTCGGCCCGCGCATCGGCAAGAGCCATATCCGGCCACTGCGCGACGGACTGCGCTTTTTGCTGATCATCTTCAAGATCGCCACGCTGTATTCGCCGCTGAAGCTGTTCGTGCCGGCGAGCCTGGTGTTTTTCCTGCTCGGTTGCGCGAACTACACCTACACCTTCCTGAAATTCGGCCGCCTGACCAACATGAGCACGCTGATGTGGAGCGCCGCGGTGATCGTATTCCTGATTGGACTCGTGTCCGAGCAGATCACGGCGCTGACCTACCAGAAGGGAGCGGTTCGTGACTGACGCACGCGGTGCACGCGTGCGCATCCTGGTCGTGACGCGCAACTTTCCGCCGCAGATCGGCGGCATGGAGCGCTTCATGCAGCGCATCGCGGCGCAGTTGGCGCAACGCTTCGACGTGGCGCTGTGCGGTCCGTCCGGCGCGCAGGAATTCGCGCCGCCAGGGATCGAAGTGCGCACCTGTGCGATCGGTTCGCTGCCGTTGTTCGTGCTGCGTTCGGCCTGGCAAGCGTGGCGCATGGCACGGCGCTTCAAGCCCGACCTGGTGATCGCCGGCAGCGGCCTGACCGTGCCGATGGCGCGCCTGGCCGCGTGGTCGGTGCGCGCGCCGCTGGTTGCATTTGTATACGGATTGGACCTGGTGGTGGACAACGCCTTGTACCAGCGCTGCTGGATGCCGTTCGTGCGCCGTTGCGACGGCGTCATAGCGATCAGCCGCTACACGCGTGACGCAGCGATCGCGCGCGGCATCCCGGCGCAACGCATCGCGATCGTGACGCCCGGCGTGGACGAAGTGCCGGCGCGCGCAGACGCCGCCGCTACGTTTCGCCGTGAGCACGCGCTCGAAGACCGTCCACTGCTCATCGCGGTTGGCCGGCTGACGCGACGTAAGGGCTTGGTCGAATTCGTCGAGCATTGCCTGCCGCGGATCGTGGCGCAGCGCCCCGACGCGCTGCTGCTGTGTGTCGGTGGCGATCCGGTCAGTTCGCTCGCCGCCACGCGCTCGGGCCTCGCGCAGGCGGCGCTCGCGAGCGCGGCGCGACTGGGCTTGAGCGACAATCTGCGCATGCTCGGCAGCGTCCCGGACGCGACGCTCACGGCTGCGTATCAGGCGAGCGACGTGCATGTTTTCCCAGTGCTCGATCTGCCCGGCGATGCGGAAGGTTTCGGCATCGTCGCACTGGAAGCGGCGGCAAACGGCATACCGACGGTCGCGTTCGCCGTCGGCGGCGTGCCGGATGCGATCGCGCCCGGTCGTTCCGGGATGCTGCTGCCGAGCGGCGAATACGCCGGCATGGCCGATGCGGTGCTCGCGATCCTCGCCGATCCTGGCGGGCGCGCCACCCGGCGCCGCGCCTGTCTGGAACATGCGCGCGAGTTCGCCTGGGACCGCATTGGAGAAAAGCTGCAGCCGGTGGTGCTGCAGTTTGCGCGCGCCGCGAGCGGCGCGGTTCGCGCAGGAGCGCAGCGATGACCGATGAAAAAAATTATACAAAGATAAAGCGCTTCTACGACCGCGAGTACTATGGCGGTCAAGAGCATGCCGGCGCGTTGCCATGGCACTATCGCGTGATTGCAGGCCGCCTCGGCGACGCAGCGCGCGGCGAGGTACTCGATGTCGCGTGTGGCAGCGGGGAATGGCTGCGGCTGTTACAGGCGCGCGGCGCGCGCGTCAGCGGCGTGGACATTTCCGAAAAGGCGATTGAAATCTGCCGCCGCACGCTGCCCGACGGCGAATTTCACCAAGGTCCGGCCGAGAGCCTGCCGTTCGCCGACGCGCGCTTCGACCTCGTCACGTGTCTGGGCTCGCTCGAGCACTTCCTCGAACCGGAGCAGGCGCTGCACGAGATGCTGCGCGTCGCCAAGAGCGACGCAATGTTCCTGCTGCTGGTTCCGAACGAGAACTTCCTGACGCGCCGGCTCGGCCTGTTTCGCGGCACGCAGCAGGTCAAAGTGCGTGAGGTGGTACGCACGCCACAGCAGTGGACGGCGCTGTTCGAACGCGCCGGCCTGCAGGTACGGCAACGCTGGCGCGATCTGCACGTGCTCAATCGCCAATGGATCCTGTCGCGTGGACCGCTGCGCGCGCCGCTGCGTCTGGTGCAGGCGCTGGCGCTCGTGCTGTGGCCCGTGGCGTGGCAATACCAGATCTATTTCTTGTGCGTGCGCGCGCGCGCGTGAGCGAGCGCAACCGTCTCGCGTTTGGGCTCGCGCGACGCTTGTTCGCGCTGCTGGCCATCGCGGCCATCGCGGCCTACCTGTGCCTGCATCGCGACCAGCTTGCGGGGCTGCTGCAGCAGGCGCGCGTATCGAACCTCGTCCTCGCCGGCGTGTTGTTCGCGCTGCTGCATCTGATCATCGCCGCGGGGTACTGGTCGGTGCAGGCGGCGGTCGGCGTACATCGACCGTTGAGCAGCGCGCTCGACAGCTACATCACGCGTCTGCCGGCGCGCTACATTCCCGGCGGCGTATGGCATGCATTCTCGCGCTATCTCGATTTGCACGAGCGCCAGCAGGCGGATAAGCGCAGCCTGCTGCGCGTGTTCCTGCTCGAAAACGGCATCGTCGGCGCGACGGGTTTAGCGCTCGCGGCGCTGGCATTGGTATCTGTGCAGCCCGCAGAGCACTCGTATCCGGCCGCTGCAGGCCTGGCCGCAATGCTGCTCGCTGGCCTGCTGGTGCTGGCACTCGTCATGCGCGGGCTGCATCCGAGGCCTGCGCCGCGCGCGCTCGGCGTGGCGATCGTGCTGCTGTCGTTGAACTGGCTCGGCGTCGCGCTTGCATTTGCGCTGTTCTTTTCCGGGCTTGCCACGACCTCCACCTGTTCCTTGTCGGTCGCGGGTGCCTCGTATCTGGCGGCGGCAAGCCTCGGCTTCGTTGCGGTGTTCGCGCCGCAGGGCTGGGGTGTGGCGGAATTCGTGCTCGCGCTGTTGCACCCGTGCGCGGTCAGCGCGCCTGTGGCGGTCGCCGCGCTGACCGGTTTTCGCATCGTCGGCGCCCTGGCCGACAGCGCATTGTTCGTGTCCTGGCGCGTGCTGCACGCGTTGCGCCGCAGTGGCGCTGCGCAGGATTAGTCCCGCGGCAATCGAGCCTGCTCGGTGTCGCGCCTGCGCGCGTCGAGTTCGGCTTTGCGCAGCCGCCATTCGATGCGTTCCAGCAAGCGTCGGTTCGTTGCCATCAGGTCGGACAGGAAGCCGAGCATGAACAGCAGGAATCCAACGGTAACGCACATCGCCGAGAAGATCACCGACTGTACGTGACCATTGCCTTGTCCCAGTGCCGCGTAGACGAGGAAGCGCAGACCCGCGGCAATCCCGGCGAATTCGAACACGGCGCCGAGGATCCAGAAGAACGCCATCGGTCGGTAGGTCGCGAAAATGCGCACGATCGTGCTGATCGAGCGGAACACATAGTTGCGCATGCTCCTTACCAGTCGCGACGGACGCAGATCCGGATTCGTGCGCACCGGCACCGACAACACGCGCATGTTGCTGCGCCCGGCCTGGATGATCGTTTCCAGCGTATAGGTGTATGAATTGAACACGTTCAGGCGCAACGCCACATCGCGCGTGAGCGCACGGAATCCGCTCGGCGCGTCGGCGACGCTGGTGTTCGAGGCCATGCGCACGACACGGCTGCCGAGCGTCTGCAGGCGCCGCTTGAGCCAGGAAAAGTGCTGCGTCGCCTCGATCGGACGCGCGCCGACGACGAATTCGGCGCGGCCCTCGACGATCGGCGCGACCAGCGCGCCGATGTCGCGCGCGTCGTACTGGTTGTCCGCATCGGTGTTGACGATGATGTCCGCGCCCAGCGCGACCGCCGCATCGAGGCCGGACATGAAGGCCGCGGCCAGGCCGCGATTGCTTTCGTGTCGGACGACGTGTTCGACACCGTGCCGGCGTGCAACCTCCGCGGTGTCGTCGCTGGAGCCGTCGTCGATCACGAGCCATTCGACGCGTGCGCAACCCGCCACTTCCCGTGGCAACGCGGCGAGCGTGACCGGCAGCGAGTCCGCCTCGTTGAAGCACGGAATCTGGATGATCAACTTCAGTGCGGTCTTGGCATCGTTCATCACACAGCGCCCATCAGGGGTTACCCGGTTCTTGCGGCGGCGTTCGCGACGGATTCTCGCCGCTCGCCTCCTGCAGGGATTTCTCGAGCTTGCCGATCATGCCGTCGAGCGCGCCCAGGTGATTCATCCCGCGCAACTGGTCGAGCTCCTGCTTCGCCGCATCGAATTGCGCGGTGAAGATCAGAAACTCCACCAGGTTCGCGTGGTACACGGCAACCTGCGGCCGCGCCGCCACGGTGCCACGATACATGCGTTCGGCCAACGCCGTGTCGCCGAGCTCGAGCAGCGCGAATTCGCCGTAAGCAGCCATCAGGTTGACGTTGCCTTGCGACTTCGTCAATGCCGCGGTGAACGCGTCGAGCAGTTCCGGTACCTGCTTTGGACAATCGCCGCGTTCCTGACAGCGAAACAGGAAGATCACGGCGTCGATGTCGGTCTGCGTCGGGGTGCGTTCCCGCAGTTCCTGCGCGATCCGCTCCCACCAGACGTGTTCGATCGGCTGATGCAGCCGGGCGGCGAGGTAGATCAGCGCCTGCAGCGAGGCGATGCCCTGGCGATCCTGGCTCGCATTGCGGCGCAGAATCGTCATCGATTGCTGCAGCAACGGCGAGTCGTCGTCGTGTGCGCCGTTGATGAGCGTCTGCGCCAGCATGTACTGCGCGCGCGCCGACGCGGGGCGCTTGAGCGCTTCGCTGTAGGCCAGGCGCAGCGGATGCGACCACTCGGTTGCGCGCAGATATGTGGTGAACGTGAACAACAGGAACAAGCATGATGCGGCGGCTGCCGCCACCATTCGTGCGCGCACCACGGGTTCGAGCGCGAGCAACGCCGCAAGCGCCAGCAGCAGTCCGATCGACGGGAAATAGTTGCGATGCTCGAATACCAGCTCGAGCGGTACGATCGTGGCCGTCATCGAGTGGCCGGCGAAATACCACAGCACGCCGAGGCAGAACAGCGGCCGACGCCGGCGCTGCCACAGCGCCACGCCCGCCGCCGCCAGCAGCGTCGCAATCGCCAGCAACGTCGTCGGCGGCTGCAGCAGACCTTCCGACACGGCAATGTCGTCGTGATAGAAGGTCAGCGCGTCGAGATTCGGCAGCAGCGTCCAGTGCACGTAGTCGATCAGTACGCGCGTTTCGGTATACAGGCGCTGCAGCATGGAAAACTGCCGGAAATTCGTCACGCCGCTGAATGCCCACGTCGACAGCCACAGCACTCCGGCGACAAACGGCAGCAGCAGCAGCACGACGTGTGCCTGCACCGCGGCACGGCAATAGCGGCCGCTTCGATCGCGGAAACCGGTCACGGCGAACTCGACACACGCGGTGTACAGCGGCAGCAAGGCGGCCGATTCCTTTGCCGCGAGGCCGAGCAGCGTGCACGCGATGAGGCTCGCCCAGAGTCCGCCGCCGCTCGCGGTGCCGTTGTGAACGCGCAGCCGGAAACGCAGATAGAGCCATAGACCGAGCAGTACGAACAGGTTTGCCAGTGCCTCGAGCCGCTGCGCGACGTACGCGACTGCGGTGAGATTGATCGGCAACAGCAGCCAGGCGCCGGCGATGAGTGCGGCTATCAGCGCATCGCCCGATGGGTCAAGTTCCGCCTTGTTGCTGCGCACGCCGCGGCGCAGCCGGAACAGGGCGCGCAACGCGAGAAACAACAGCATGCCGTTGCCGAGATGAATGGCGACGTTGGTTGCCTTCAGCCAGTACGGGTCCAATCCGGTGAAATAATAGTTCGCGGCGAAGCTCAGCATGCCGAGCGCGCGAAACTGATTCGTGCCAGCCTGTGACGTAGCGGCGCGGACCCAGTCGCCGAGAGCGAGCGTGGCGACATGGACGTCGGCGTTGTCGAGGAAATAGTAGCCGTCGTCGAAGACGAATCCGCCGCGCAGCGCCGGAATGTATACAAGTACAGTAAGCGCCATGAAGACGGCCAAGACCAGCCATGCGCGACGCTCGGGATGGGCGCTGCCGCGCCCGCGCGCGGGCATCATGGGGTCGCGTTGACCGACAGGTGCAAGCTGACAGCGTGGTTGGTCACGGTTCCTCCGCGGCAGCAGGCGGCGGCAGGCCTTGCCCGCTCATGTCGATCATAGTGGATTCCGCGGCGTGGGTTGCGCGTGCGCCTGCTGCTCGAGCAACTGGCGCATGTGAGCGAACTCGTCGCGCCAGTAGCCGATCCGCTGCAGCAGGCGTTCGTGCAGCGCGTGCACCGACCAGCCCGTTGCCGTGATCGCTTCCGGTGGATGCGCCAGCGCAAACGCATTCAGGTGGGCGAGGGCCAGCTCCGGTCGCCCTGCGTCGCTGAGCAGCGCTGCCTGCTGCAGCGCGATGGCCGGTTGCGGCAGGGTGTCGAGAGCACGCTGGAACGCAGCGCTCGCACCGGTCACGTCGTCTCGCGCGAGCAGGATGAGGCCCTCGATGTGCGTGAAATCCTGAACCCTGCCTGGCGCGGCGGCGAAACGTGCATTGCGCCGCACGGCATCGAGAATCGCTGCGATCGCATCGAGCGTGAGACCGGGACACGAAGCGCTGCGTGCCCGATCGACTGCCGCGCGCAGCCAGGTGAAATCCAGCGCCGCGGCCTTGTCGTCGTGCTCGACCGCCTCGCGCACTTGTGCGAGCGTCGCTTCGCTCACGCCGCCGAGGCGGCACTGTGCGTCGACCAGATTGAAGGCGAGCTGTGTCTCGTGCGGATGACGGCGCAGGGACCGCACGAGACGCTGTTGCGCGGCAGTGTTGTCTCCATCTGCCATTTCATACTGGGCCGCGTAAGCCTGCGCGCGCGCCGAGTCGGGATTGCGCTCGGCCCATGCGAACGCCAGCTGTCGCGGCTGTCCCCAGGTTTGCGCACCCAGGTACGTGCTTGCCGCGAGGCCGAGCAGCAACAGCAACGCAGCAATCAGACGCACAGTCCGCAGCGGCGCTGCCGCGCTGGTCAGAGCCAGGGCGACCGGCCAGAATGCCAGCATCGCCGGCAAATAGTTGCGATGCTCGAAGTACAGTTCCAGCGGCACGAACGACGACTCGAGCACATGGCCCGCGAAAAAAAACAGCAACGCGCACGCGACGGCGGGCCAGCGCTTGCGCACGCGCCACGCGCCGACGACTGCCGCAGCCACTGCCGCGATGCAAAGCCATGTGGACGCGGGGTCGAACAGACTCACCGATGCGGCGAAATCGTCGTGAAACACGCCATGGGAAATCGGATGCGGCACGAACAACAGGCCGAGGTAGTCGAGCAACGCGCGCGGCTCGGTCAGCAGGCGCTGTCCGATGGACCACGGCCGGTCACGCGCCGCCTTGTCGATGAAATCAGGAAGCGCCAGCAGCAGTGCCACACTCGTCAGCACGAGCGGAATGCCGAGCAAGGCGCGGCGCGCGCGCACAAATCCCGCATTGGTGCGCAGCGCTTCGTTGTGCAGCACCGTCGCTTCGACGACCAGCAGCAACAGCGGCAACAACAGTCCGTTGGCCTTGCACAGCGCCGCAAGCGCAGTGCAGCCGATGGCCCCGATGCACAACCAGATCAACCCGCGCCGTTCGCTGCCGGCGAGCCAAAGGCGGCTTCCTCGGAGCCAGGCGAGCAGGCCCAGGAGGCTGAAACACGCCGCCAGCATCGCTTCACGCTGCACTACGTACAGCGTGGTGGACAAGAACATCGGGTGCAGCAGCCAGGCGCCGGCGGCGACGATCCCGGCGAGCCACGCATGACGGTGAGCGAGACCGCGACGCAACCCGAGCTGCACGATGACGAAGGTGAGCAAGATGCCGTTGCACAGGTGCAGCAGGACGTTGTCACGAAGAAACGGCTGCGGGTCGGCCGGCCAACTGCGAGCGTCGAGCAGGAAACTCAACATTGAAAGCGGTCGCCCGAGCGGGTCGCCGAGTGCGGAGGTCAGGTAAAGGGCCAACGTCGTGCCGTCGCGCACGCCGCCATAGTCGCCCAACGCGGAGAGATTGACGTAGTCGTCGAACAGGAAGCCGCCGCTGATGCCCGGATGCAATGCATACAGAGCCAGCGCCGTCAGCGCGGCAACTGCGCACCAGCGTAGCAAGGACGGAAAACTATTCATCACAAAAAAAGGGCCGCGTAGCGGCCCTTTCTTGTTCGCATATTCTGAAACGAATCAGTTGTTGCCCGAGCGGCAGATCGTCGGCAGCCACTTGTTGGCAATCGACGAAGAGCACTTCCACACGGTACTGCCGGCGGTTGCGCCGAACGTCGGCGAGAAGATCAGCGTCGAGGTCACGATCGCGCTGTTGGCGCGCTGCGGACTGGTGTTGCCGAATTGCGCGGTGATCAGGCCGCTGGCCACCGTCAGCGAGCTGACGAACTTGCCGGTGATGGAAGAGGCGGCGGCAAGGCCCGCGGACGCGTTGTCGGTCGGCGCGACGCCACGATTGCTGTAGTACTCGGCGACGGCGGTCTTGGCACCGTCAGCCAGCACGGAACCTTCCGACACCTGGGAGCGAATCACGTAGTCCTGGTAT
>Ga0157378_10000800_pt1 | contig 29301 bp, 26 predicted proteins | sample M65metaG_FD_115309 | JGI IMG/M metagenome (GOLD analysis project Ga0157378, IMG submission 115309) | Miscanthus rhizosphere microbial communities from Kellogg Biological Station, Michigan, USA - M6-5 metaG | ecosystem: Host-associated > Plants > Roots > Rhizosphere > Soil | place: USA: Michigan... | reverse complement strand
CGATGGCGGGAATCTCGCCTGCGGTCGGCACGCATAAGTTCACGTCCGGCACGCAATGAGCAACGTACCTGGTCAAGATTCAGAGGCTTGTAAAGCACAACGTTGGCCCCGGCATGGGATGTGTCGTTCAGCGGAGTGGAAGCTCCCACTAAAGCAAACAACACAGAACGTTGTTGCGGCGCAGCCATTCTCGCCAGTTTGCCAATCTGCGCACAACCCTCCAGATCAAAGTCAAGCACCAGAGCGGAATACTGCCCACGCACGGCACGCTCCATGGCATCGGCACAACGGTGGCAAGCGTCGTGTCTGATTTCCAGTTCGTCGAGAAGGCTTTCCAGAACTTTCAAGGATTGCCGCTCCGCACACACCAGCAAGGCATTTGGCCCCATGAATTGCAGACTATGAGAGAAACAGAGGAAGGGTAAACGTAACAGCGGTAATATTTTGCAGGTTACTAAATTCGTGGAATCCCTTACTGGGAGCGGCTTTTAACCACTCCCATCGGAACCACACTAAGCGGCATTTTTTGTTTTCATGCTGCGATCGGCAAACAGAGAAATCATCGCCCGGTTGAAGGCGGGGATGTCGGAGGGCTGACGGCTGCTGACCCAATTTTGGTCGTGCACCACCTCATCATTCACCCATTGCCCACCTGCGTTGCGAATGTCATCTTGAATGGTGTGATAGCTAGTCAAGGTATGCCCTTTCACCAGCCCCGCCGATGCCAGCAGCCACGAGCCATGACAAATTACAGCAATGGGTTTTCCCGCCTCCTCCATTTCTTGGGCGAAGGCCTGCGCGCCTTTTTCGACGCGGAGCGCGTCGGCATTAAGGGCGCCGCCGGGCAATAGCATCGCATCGAAATCGGCGGCCTTCGCTTTATCCAGAGTCATATCAACTTCAACCTGGTCGGCTTTTTCATGGTGTTTCATACCTTGGATCTTGCCTGATTTGGGCGCAATGACCGTAGTTTTCCCACCGGCCTCTTGCAACGCCTTACGTGGCTCGACTAGTTCAACTTGTTCAAATCCGTCGGTCGCGAGAATTGCAACCCTCAATCCCTTCAACTTTTGTTCTGCCATGATTCCTCCGTGAAATTGTTAGGCGCTAGATGAGTACTCTTATTTTTCTTGAATTTCTTCTCCCACGCATCGGGAAGATGCTTGAATCAAATGAAGAATGTGCTGTATGAGATAACCAGGAGGCCTCATGGCACCCAATCATTCACCCGGATTTTTGAAAATCGTGAAGGACGCGAAACAGCGCATTCGTGAAACCACCGTCGACGAAGTCAAGGCGAGACTCGACCGCCACGAAAAGTTCGTGATAGTAGATGTTCGCGAGCAGAGCGAGTTCGCTAAAGACCACCTTCCCGGAGCCATTCATCTCGGCAAGGGCGTGATAGAGCGCGACATAGAAGAACGGGCGCCGGACCCAAAAACGCCGCTCGTTCTCTATTGCGGAGGAGGATTTCGCTCCGCTCTCGCTGCCGACAACTTACAGAAAATGGGATACACCAATGTTCTTTCCATGGACGGGGGTGTGCGGGGCTGGCGCGAGAAAGGATTTCCCATGGTTAAAGACTGAAGATTGAGTGAATTACCGTCTACCCCGTTGGTAACTTGCGAGCCGAACTTCGGGAATGCAGGATGGATGGGAGAAGCGTCCGCCTCCCGGGCGACCTAGTTTGCTCAATAGATAGGGTACGAAGATGAAGACTACGGTGCTTTTAATTGATGACAGTCGCTTTTTAAGAAAGGCCAACGAGTTGGCGCTTTCACGGTCGGGATATACCGTCCTCGCCGCCAGCGACGGAGAAGAGGGCTTGCACATCGCTTGCGAAAAAGTCCCCGACCTGATCGTTCTGGACATGATGTTGCCGAAGTTGCCCGGCCAGCAGTTGCTGCACGAACTGAAGAATGATCCACGCACTTCCGGAATTCCGGTGATCGTGCTCAGCAGCCTGCCGCAGATCAATGCGGAACGACTGAAGAGCGAGGGCGCGGTCGCCTACTTCGAGAAAGCAAGTCTGGGAATTGATACTGGTTCGGCGCGACTAGTGGAAGAAGTTGGCAACGTTCTGGGATCTCGCCGCAGTCAGTGCGCCGGGACAGAGTTCAGCAATTAGAGGATCCGTGAATAATCTGGGAAGTTCAGGTAACGCAACGGCAGCAGCATTTACCACAGATGCTTTACAAACGCTGCTACAGGCGGGCGCAGGCCCCGAGCCTGTCTGTAAAGAAGTGGCCAGCATTTTTCATGTACGCCTTACAGAAATTGCTCTGCTTCATCTCGATAGTAAAGTGCTCAGGTTCCTGTTCCCACACGAATTGAAGGCAATGGGAATGATCCCTCTGTCATCACCTTCCATTGCAGCCCACACCGCATTGAGCGGAGAGCCAGAAACCTTCAACAACTTCGCGGAAGTAAAGCACGCCAGCGTTTTTGAAACGGTGAAGCTGGGAAGTTCAGCTGAAAAACAGGCTATTCAAAAGATGATGTCTGCCCCGGTATTGGATGAGCATCACAATGTGCTGGGAGTGCTTCAGGTCTCGCGTAAAGGCTCGGACCTTTCCAGTTCCGGACCCGATTTTACCGTTGCGGACATCAAGTTGGTTCAAGCCGCTGCCAAAGTGCTCTCTAAAGCGTCCTTCCTGCAACCATCTTCGAAGAAATAGATTTCCTTAAAGTTAGGGTATTCATAGACTGATCAATCGCCCGCTTTTCTGCGGAGGTTAGGATGCGGCATCTTCCCTTGGCGAGTTCTCCCAATGCCAGCGGCCCAATGGCAATACGAATTAAGCGCAAGACTTCGATCTCAAGCGCATTCAACATACGGCGAATATGGCGATTCTTACCTTCATCCAGCACAATTTCCAGCCATGTGTTGTGTTTGCCTCTACGGATGACTTCAACCTTGGCTGCGCGGAGCAAGTCTCCCTCGTTGGCTCGAATTCCCTTCCGCATCGACGTCATCTGCGCGGCGCTTATATTCCCTCTCATCTGCACGTGATACTTCTTCGCTAGATGTGTTTCAGGAGCCAGAATTTGGGCCGCCCACTCGGTGTCATTGGTTAATAGGAGTAGGCCTTCGCTGGCTTTGTCCAGCCGCCCCACCGGTCCCACGAATGGAATGCCGGGAAACAGCGCCGCATAGACAGTTGCGCGGCCCTTTTCGTCGGAAGCGGTGGTCACCACTCCCCGCCGCTTGTTCAGCACCATATAAATCTTTTCTGCAGATCGGATTGGTTGACCTTGAACCTCGAAGCGATCTATCTCCAAGTGCACCGGAAACTCAGGTTCGCGGTGCACCTTTCCATTCACCGTTACCTTACCTCTACGAATCAACTCAAAAGCACGCGAGCGGGAACAGAATCCCAATTTGGAAAGCGCCCGCGCGAGTCCGACGTTCCTTACTTTCACAGCACAACGGTACACGATTGCAGTACCGGGGTTCCCGGTACGGTAAACTTCCAACATGATTGACTCGCATCGTTTGTTGCTCTTCGTGGGAGCCGCTACGCTTCTGGCCATAGCTCCCGGCCCGGGAATGCTCTACGTTTTGGCCCGCACCATGGCTGGGGGAAGACGAGAAGGCGTGCTGTCGTCTCTGGGGACATGCGCAGGAGGAATGGTCCACGTGGTGGCCGCGGCGACGGGCCTGTCGCTGGTCTTGGCCGCTTCCGCGACAGCATTCGCAGTTGTGAAGTATGCCGGAGCTGCTTACCTGATTTACCTGGGGCTGCGAATGGTCATTGAGTCGAAAACCAGCGAACACGTTGAACTTCCCGCCACGCGAAGAAGTCCGTTCTGGCAAGGCATTGCGACGGAAGTCCTGAACCCCAAAACCGCTCTGTTTTTTCTTGCGCTGATTCCGCAATTCGTAGATCGGCACCACGGCGCCGTGCTGTGGCAATTTCTTCTGCTGGGGACCGTCTCTGTCACTCTGAATACGTCGGCTGATTTGATCGTGACCCTGCTGGCCGCGCCCATCGGTGCCCGCTTGCGGGCATCGGCAGTTCTCCGCCAGAGACAAAGCATGGCGACGGGTTTCACCCTGATTGGCCTTGGAGCATACGTTGCCGTTGCCGACAGTCATTAACCCCAGTCCGCATTCTTTGCGTGACTTTCCGCTATCACAAAACGAAAATGGTTCTTCTATCTTTAACCAGGAGAAGCTATGCGCCATTCGTTCCGCTTTTGCTCGCTTACCCTCATCATCGCTGCCCTTTCGATCCAACTTCTTGCGCAGGCTGCCAAGAGCACGACTCCTGATCCGGACGAACTCGTCATTCATGAATTCATTCTCACCATGGCGAAGGTGCAGAAGTTTTCTGACGTTGCCAAGAAGATGAACGAGATCGGAAATAGCGATCCGGTGATGGTGGCGGAGATGAAGAAAATTTCCGACAGCGACACTTCCAATGTGAACAAGGCAGCGCTGCTCGAAAAATCTCCGCACCTCTCCGCGTTTTTGAAAACGAACGGAATTACCGCTAAAGAATTCATCTTCACGCCCATGACCGTTCTGACCGCGGCGCTCGCAACCGCCGCTCAAGACCTGAAAGCTCAGCCGCCCGACTTCGTCAATCCGGCCAACATCCAGTTCGTCCGCGACCACAAGGTGGAACTCGAAAAATATAATCTCCTGGGCGGAGAGAAAGAACCCGAAGGAAACCAGGATAAGGACAAAGATCAGGATGACAAACAGTAGAGTTCTATAATCACTCCATGAAGAAGGTCGTCCATGCTGTCTGTCCTCATGATTGTCCCGACGCCTGCGGAGTGCTTGTTACCGTGGACGACGGCAAGGCGACCAAAATCCAAGGCGACCCCGGCCATCCTGTAACCCGAGGATTTCTTTGCGCCAAGGTAGCGAAATATCTGGATCGGGTTTACTCCCCGAGCCGCGTGCTCTTCCCCATGAAAAGAGTTGGCGCCAAGGGCCCAAGGGCTGAAGGGGAAGCCTTGCCGTTCGAGCGCATCGGTTGGGACCAAGCTTTGGACGAAATCGCGGCACGCTTCCAAAAAGTCGTAAACCAATTTGGCAGCGAGGCCATCCTTCCCTACTCGTACGGCGGAACCCTCGGCATTCTCAATGGAGCCGGGATGGATCGCCGCTTCTTCCATCGCCTGGGAGCCTCACAGCTTGACCGCACCATTTGCTCTGCCGCGGGTGATGCGGGCATGAAGTCAGTACTCGGCGGATCCCTCGGCACCGAACCTGAGCAGTTCAGCCATTCCCGATACATCATTGCCTGGGCTGCGAACATTCATGGCAATAACGTTCATTTGTGGCCATTTGTCGAAGAGGCCCGTCGCAAGGGCGCCAAGTTGGTGGTAATCGATCCTTACCGCACGCGCACGGCGCGCTGCGCCGACTGGTATCTACCCATCAACCCTGGCACAGACGCGGCACTCGCACTAGGGATGATGCACGTCATCATCCACCAAGGCTTGCACGACACCGATTACGTCGAGCGCTACACCCTTGGGTTCAACGAACTACGCGACAAAGTTCAGCAATACACTCCCGAACTGGTTGCGAAGTGGACAGGAATCTCTGCCGAAGACATCGTGAAACTGGCGCTAGAGTATGCGACGATGCGACCAGCGGCAATCCGTCTCAATTACGGCGTGCAGCGGTCCGAAAACGGCGGCATGGCCACACGCGCTATCGCCATGCTGCCTTGTATCACCGGTTCGTGGAAGGAGGTGGGCGGCGGCCTTCAAATGTCTATCAGCGGCGCCTTCGGTTTGAACCGCGAAGCCATCAAGCGTACCGACCTGATGGAGAAATCTCTGGGACGCCCTGCTCGCATAGTCAACATGGTGGAGTTGGGCAAGGCGCTCAATGAGCTCAAGGATCCACCAGTACAGGCCATGTTCGTTTACAACTCCAACCCCGCAGCAGTTTGTCCCAATCGCAACGAGGTGGTGCGCGGTCTGCTTCGACCCGACTTGTTCACCGTGGTTCACGAGCAATTCTTTACCGACACAACCGATTTCGCCGACATTGTTTTACCCGCAACCACCTTCTTCGAGCACAAGGAGTTGCAAACTGCTTACGGTCACTATTTCCTCCAGGTATCTGATCAGGCAATCGAACCGCTTGGCGAATGCCGCTCGAATGTGGAAACCTTTCGTGCACTCGCACAACGTATGGGGTTCGAAGACACCTGCTTTAACGATTCCGTCAACCAGATGATCGACCAGGCGCTGGTGTCGCCCAACCCGTGGCTTAAGGGGATCGACCGCGGGAGGTTGGAGCGGGAGAGCCAGGTTCGCCTGAACTTCGGGGATCAGCCTTCGGCTAAAGCTAACCCGTTTCTTCCCTTCGCAAATGGGAACTTCCTTACCAAGAGTGGCAAGGCCGAACTTTACAGTGAAGCTCTGAAGGCTCTAGGTCTCGACCCGGTTCTTGATTTCATTCCACCGACAGAGTCCCGCCACACTCACGAGGCAGCCGCGTTTCCCTTGGAACTGCTGGCGCGTAAGCCAGACAATTTTCTGAACACCACGTTCTCAAATCTTCCCACCGTGCAAGCCATGGAAGAAATGGGCCTTTTAGAGATGAGCGCGAAGGACGCCAACGCTCGCGGCATACACGACGGCGATAATGTGCGAGTATTCAATCACCGTGGCGATATCCTGCTGAAAGCCCGCGTGGATGGGGTAGTTCAGCCGGGAGTCGTTTCCGCAAAACTCCATTGGGCCAAATTTACACAGGGAAACCGGAACATTAATGTGCTCACGTCCGAAAAACTCACAGACCTAGGCAACTCTGCGACCTTTTATTCCGTCTTGGTTGAAGTGGAGCTTGCTAAAGCAGAGTTTGTAAAGAGGTTGTAATCGTGCTCTACTTGGACGCTCCTGACTGCTCTACCGTATAATTGCGGTTTTCCTAATCCTATAAGCTTGAGGTAGTGGCGATTCTTCGTTCTCGTCAGGAAAGCCCTGCTTTGCAGAAAAGCAGGCGCCACCGGATGCGGTTTTTGTTCTCTCAGTCGAGTTCATCTCCTTCATTTGCAAATCCTTGCAGAAAGATCGAGAGGACCGCTCTGAGCCTGTTTCTGTGTCTGTTGCTGCTTTGCATCGTCGCTCTCGGCCAACAGGACCTGATCACCGACATTCGCGTCCACGGCAACCGCCGCATCCCGGTCGATACCGTCAAAGCCAGAATCTTCACCAAGGCAGGAGATGTGTATGATCCGGCTGCCGTCGAGCGTGATTTCAACTCTTTGTGGAATACCGGCTACTACGAAGACATCCGTTTTGAACGTGAGCAGACCTCCAAGGGCTGGATTCTTCACATTTACGTCAAAGAACGGCCCAACATTCGCGAAATCACTTACACCGGCCTAAGTTCGGTTACCACCAGCGACGTATTGGACCGCTTCAAAGAAGCTAAAGTCGGACTTTCTCAGGAAAGCCAGTACGACCCCACGAAAGTTAAGAAGGCCGAAGTCGTGCTGAAACAGTTGCTTTCAGAGCACGGCCGGCAGTTCGCCACCATCCGGACCGAGATTCGCCAAATTCCACCCAGTTCGGTGGGGTTGACGTTCGTAATCAAGGAAGGACCCAAGGTAAAAGTCGGCAAGATCCGCTTCGAAGGCAACAAGAACATCCGCAGCCGCGACTTGCGGGCCGCGATGAAGAACTTGAAGCCGATTGGAATCCCGCATTCCATCTTCCTCGAGGGGCTGTTCGCTAAAACCTACGACGCCACCAAACTCGAAGAAGACACCGAGCGGGTCAGGGATGCCTACCAAAACCAGGGCTACTTCAAGGTCGCAATTCAAGATCCCAAGACTGAGATTCATGACACCGGTAGTAAAGGCTTCCACGTACCGTTGATTGGACACGGACCCGGGAAAGCCGTAGACATCACCATGCAGATCGAGGAAGGCGATCGCTACAAACTGGGTGGCATCACCTTCAAGAACAACAAAGCAGTGGCCAATGTTGCCGCCTTGCGCGGGCAATTCCCCATTAAAGATGGCGAGGTCTTCAGCCGGGAAAAGGTTGGCAAAGGCCTGGAAAATCTGCGCAAAGCTTATGGAACATTGGGATACATCAATTTTACCTCGGTTCCAAACACCAACTTCGACGAAGATAAAAAGCTGATATTCCTCGACATCGACCTCGACGAAGGCAAGCCTTTTTACGTGCGTCGGATTGAGTTCCGCGGCAACACTACAACGCGCGATAAAGTCATCCGCCGCGAGATCGCCTTAGAAGAAGGCCAGGTTTATAACCAGCATTTATGGGAATTGAGTCTGCTTCGTCTCAACCAGTTGGGTTATTTCGAACAGTTGAAGCCAGATGACCAGACGATTACGGAACGCCATCTCGACGAGAAGGAAGGCTATGTTGATCTCACCCTCAAGGTAAGAGAGAGAGGCAAGAACAGCATCGGCCTCACCGGAGGCGTCAGCGGACTAGCCGGTTCATTCGTCGGCATCAACTACGCAACCAATAACTTCCTGGGTTTGGGGGAAACGCTGAGCGTGCAGATAAACCTCGGCAGCCGCCAGAGAGATTTCGTCTTCGGATTTACCGAGCCCTATCTTTTCGAACGACCCTTGAATCTCGGATTTACCGTCTACACCCGGCGTTTCAACTACGACCAGGCGAGAGAAACTTCGATACTCACCGGGCAGCAATTGAATCTGCCTTCGGCTTTGCTTCAAAGCCTGCAGAATTACACCCAGTCCAGCAAGGGCTTTTCAGTCTCGGGCAGCTATCCTCTGCGGAGATCCTTCAAACGCCTCGGTCTTAGTTATTCCTACGACGATTCTTCTATCACTGCGGTCAGCGACGCGTCCAAATCACTGTTCACGAATCTTGCTTTCCGCGGCATCAACGGTCCCAACTCGTTGGAAGGCATCGTCACCAGCCGGATCGTTCCGAGCTTCTCGTTCAACACTATCGATGCCGCTTATAACCCGCACCGAGGCACCAGCTTTTCCCTGGCGGGTGAATTCGCGGGTCTGGGCGGGACTGTGCGCTCGGTACGTCCGGTGGTATCGGTAAAACACTTCACCCCGGTGCAGAAAGGGCACAACGCCATTGCGACCAATTTCACCGGGTCGTTCATCACCGGATACGGTGGCGTGGTGGCTCCTCCCTTTCAGCGCTTTTATATGGGCGGCGAGTACGACCTTCGCGGCTTTGACATTCGTTCGGTATCACCTGTTGCCTATTTGCCCGATCGGAGTGCAATTACTCTGGTTAATCCGGACGGTTCCAGCGTACCGCGTGATCCCAGCAATCCACTTCGCGGTTCCTATACGGTGCCGATTCCGGTCGACCGCATTGTTTTTCCGGGGGGCGACCTCAGCCTCGCCGGAAACCTGGAGTACCGGTTCACCGTATTTGGCCCTCTGGTGGTGGCACCGTTCATGGACCTCGGGGTCGACCCGATTTTGCGTAAGTCGCAATTACGCATTAACTCCGGACAGCTTGCCGACATCAACAACACCCAGTTCGGTTGCCCTGCCGTCGATATCGGCCTGAATTGCCTGGGTGGCCAGCTCCATCCCTTTAACGACATTCTGCAACCGGTTGACAACACCAATTGGGCTCCCCGAATGTCGACTGGCGTCGAGTTCCAGGTGATGCTCCCGGTTATCAATGCGCCGTTCCGTATCTATTGGGCGTATAACCCATTGCGTTTAGACACCACCAGTGTCCCGCCGGTACAAGTCACCCGTGATATGTTTCCTCCTGGAGCAGCCGGAGACTACACCTACAATTTGGCGGTCAATTCGTTCTCTCCTACTTACCGGCTGCGGGAACCACGAAAAACGTTCCGCTTTACGGTGGGAACCACTTTTTAGGCAATGCGAGGTTTGACGGCAGGCCCGCCGCTTCCTATAATGCCTTCATCCACACCCTGTAAACTTAAGAGTAGGGTGGCACCACGCCTTCAAGGTGGCGCTTGGTAGACCAGCATGACTTCCCGTGATGTGCAGAAACCTGAGTGAACATGGGATGCGCGGTCCAGTATTATCCGTGAGAAATCCCGGAACATCCCTTAAGGAGTCCATACCAACCAAATGATTAGCAAGTCTGTGCGATTTATCGTGGCCACCGCGTTCGCCGTTGCGACCGTGGCGATGGCCCAAACTCCCAGTGCGGCAGCCCCGCTACCTTCCGCCCCTTCCGCAGGCCCGGCGGCGACCGGCACGGGCGGCACCAGGATCGGAACCATCAATCTCGAGCAAGCCATCTTCGCGACCAACGAAGGTCAGCGTGATTTCGAAGCGCTAAGCAAGAAGCTCGAACCCAAGCAAACCGAGTTAAAGGGCATCAATGACGAAGTCGATGGACTTAAGAAGCAGCTCAACACCCAGGGCGACAAGATGAACGATCAGGCTCGCGCCACCCTGGTGAAGCAGATTGAGACCAAGCAGAAGAGTCTCGACCGCCAGGTGCAGGACGCGCGTGAAGACGCCCAAGGCCAGCAGAATGAGATTGCGCAACGTATCCTGCAGAAACTAGCTCCCATGCTCGTCACCTACGCCCAGGACAATGGCTTCGGCGTGATCCTCGATACCTCCAACCCCTGGCCGAACGGGCCGGTAGTTTGGGCAGGACAGGCCGTGGACGTGACCAAGGCCATCGTGGACGGCTACAACGCGAAATCAGGCGTTCCGGCTCCCACTCGCCCCGCAGCAGGTACTCCTGCGGGAGCGACGACTCCGAAGCCAGCCGCCAAACCGGCAACCACAACTCCGACCCCTAAATAGATCCGACACCTGGGTTGTTGAATAGTTCCATGAAGGCCGCGAAACTGCGCGGCCTTTTTCATTTTTGGCGACCTCCATCAATTCAATCTTGACATTCTGAGCCAATCGAAGAATCGCACTGTCGCGTCTTGCCGGGGGCAGAGATCTTTCCTCGCAAAAGAGCGCTCCTCCGGATGACAACTCTCAATTTCGGAAAAAATACCTAACCTGCCCCACCCCTCGGTGTCTGTACAAGCAGTGGAGGACACTATGTTTGCCGACTCTTTCTGTAGTCCATCTTCTCTACCTCGATCCCGTCGTGGATGGTTCACGCTTGCGTCCTTCGCACTACAAGCGTTGGGTCTGAGCGTGCTGCTGGCTTTGCCAATCTTCTACACCGAAGTCCTGCCGCAAGTGCGTCTCCGGGATTTGCTTCTTACCCCGCCGCCAGCATCGGCACCCGCGCCTCGCGTGCCTCATACCACGCCGCCCGCGCCGAGCAACATGGCAGACGGGAGGATGATAGCTCCGGGCAGCATTCCTATCCACACAGTCATGATTCAGGATCCCGAACCTGCTCCAGACATCCCTTTGGGCGGATCGGACATAGGCGTGTTTCAAAGATTCCATGCCACAGAACTATCCTGTCTGACAAATTCCTTTTCGCATTTACCGCCACCCGCCGCCTCCGCCCCGGCCCCGACACCAACCCGTCGTCTCTCCCGCTGGATGGAAGGCAATTTGATTCGCAAAGTGCAGCCACTCTACCCGGCGTTGGCAAGAAGCACCGGCGTCCAAGGGTCGGTATTGCTGCAAGCGGTCATTGGCCGCAATGGAAAGATTGAACATGTGCAGGTGGTCAGCGGACATCCCTGGCTAACCAAAGCGGCGGTCGATGCGGTCGCACAATGGCTGTACCGTCCCTACTACCTCAACGACCAACCGGTAGAGGTCGAAACGCAAGTCACAGTGAACTTTATTCTTGGGCGCTAGAAGGGGAAGCACTGCAGTAACCAGGAATGTACCGGTGTGGCCACTATAATCGGGCTAAATGGCTACCGCTGAAATCGTCAGGCGAGTTGCGACCCGGCCCACGTGGGCGGAAGTGTCGCTGGCCAATTTGCGTTACAACTTCCGTTCCGTGCAGAACCACGTCGGCCCGGGCGTGACTGTGTGCGCCGTAGTGAAGGCGGACGCCTATGGCCACGGCGCTCTCGAGTGCGCGCGCACACTCGAAGAGGAAGGTGCGACCTGGCTTGGGGTGACCTCTCTTGATGAAGCGATCCCGCTGCGCGACGGAGGTCTTCGCACCAACATTCTTCTAATGACCGGGTTCTGGCGTGGTGAAGAGGAAGAAATCATCCGCCTCAGGCTGACGCCCACGGTTTGGGAATGCGAGCAGATCGATCTGCTTGAGCGCGCCGCCGCAAAGTTAGGAACAGCGAAACATCCCATCCACCTGAAAGTGGACAGCGGCATGGGCCGGCTGGGAGTAGCAGTCGAAGAACTTCCACCAATCTGCGCGAGGTTAAAGAAGGCCCCTCATCTGGTTCTGGATGGACTCTCGACTCACCTGGCTTCGTCAGAGGTGTTAGACGCGCCATCGGTGCCAAGCCAGCTAAGTGCATTCGCCGAAGCTCGCGGCCTTCTTACTCATCAGAGATTGCAACCGAAATACATTCATGCCGCGAACACCGGCGCGGTAATTTCGCGCTCGGAAACCTGGAACAACATGGTCCGCCCCGGAATTGCGCTTTACGGATACTATTTGCCTTTCGAGCGTGCCGGACGCGAGGTCAGCGGCAGCAACCTTCGGCTCGACGTTAAACCGGTGCTCACCTGGAAGACGCGAATCCTCTCGCTGCGCGAAGTCCGCGCCAATCAAGCTCTGGGATACGGCGGTACTTACGTCACCAAAGCTCCGGCCCGCATCGCGGTCCTTCCAGTTGGCTACGCCGATGGATTGAACCGTAAACTATCGTCCCAAGGCCGCGTGATCGTCCGCGAACACTTTGCCCCAATCGTAGGCCGCATCTCGATGGACCTCACGCTGGTGGACGTAACCGACCTGGACGGAGTTGCTGTTGGCGACGAAGTGATCTTGCTGGGATCGGTCGATGGACTGAGCGTGGACGCCCGCGAGCACGCCGCCCTCTCTGACACCGTCCTCTACGAAATCCTTTGCGGCATCTCCAAACGCGTCCCCCGCAAACACCAGACGTAGGTGCCGTCGCATGCGCACTGTAAAACCTTAACCACGAAGGCACCAAGGAATTTCCGTAGTGAACTCTCATCTGCTTCTTGGTTGGCGCATTTTGAAGTAGCTCCGTTCCCCGAAGACAGAGACCGTTCTTCCCACACGGTTTAACGGGGATATAATGTCGCACACGAATGTCTCTGCCTCCCGGCACAAAATTAGGACCGTATGAAATCCAATCGCCCTTGGGTGCCGGTGGCATGGGCGAAGTCTACCGGGCCCGCGACACGCGCCTGGATCGCACCGTCGCGGTCAAGATCCTGCCGGCGCATTTGTCATCCAATCCGGAGGCCAAGCAACGCTTTGAGCGTGAGGCCCGCGTCATCTCTTCGCTGAATCACGCACACATCTGTACCCTGCACGACGTCGGCGACCAGAATGGAACCTCCTATCTGGTGATGGAGTACGTGCAAGGAGAGACACTCGAAGCCAGACTGGCAAAAGGCCCACTGCCGCTCAAGCAAGCCCTGGAGTGCGGCATGCAGATGTGCGACGCACTGGAAAAAGCTCACCGCGCAGGCATTGTGCATCGCGACCTGAAGCCCGGCAACATCATGCTTACCCCCTCCGGGGCAAAGCTGCTCGATTTCGGGCTGGCAAAACCCGCAGGAATGGTCGCGCCGGTCTCGTCCCATGTGACTCCTTCGAGCCCAACGATGCATATGTCAGCACTTACCTCTCCAGCGGGGTCGCTGACTCAGCAAGGCACAATCGTGGGGACCTTTCAATACATGGCGCCTGAGGTTCTGCAGGGCCAGGAGGCGGACGCTCGCAGCGACATCTTCAGCTTCGGTGCCGTGCTATATGAGATGGTGGCCGGCAAGCGGGCTTTCGAAGGAAAGAGCCAGATTTCGGTTGCGTCGGCAATTCTGGACAAAGAGCCGGAGCCGATTTCGAAAGTCCAGCCGATGGCCCCGGCCGCGCTGGATCACGTGGTTATTGAATGCCTGGCAAAAGACCCGGAATCGCGTTGGCAAAGCGCCGCTGATGTAGCCCGCGAGCTACGCTGGATCGCAACCGGCGGTTCTAACGTCACCCCAGGCAAGCCACGTCGTAGGCGGCGCCGCTGGCTAGAACGCGCACTATGGGCTACATTGGCCATTTCGTTGGCAGCGGCGTTCGTTTCCACCGGCCTCAAGGAACATCCGCCGGCCCGCACCCTGCGGTCCTATCTGCCCGCGCCTCCCGACGTGGGCTTTGCATTCACCGGAGATTCTTCTGGCCCGCCGGCCATCACACCGGATGGCTCCATGATTGCTTTCTGTGCTCACAATCAGAAGGAGCGGTCTTCCCTCTGGGTTCAGCCTCTGGGTGAGCTAACTGCCAAGAAACTGGAAGACACTGAGGGCGCTTCTTTTCCTTTCTGGTCTCCGGACGGCAAATTCATCGGCTTCTTCGCGGGCGGCCATCTCAAAAAAGTGCCCTCAGCCGGTGGTCCGGTGACTATGCTCGCTGACGCACCAAACGCTCGGGGCGGTTCCTGGAGCCATGAAAATGTCATCATCTACGAGCCGGACTATCGCGACTCACTATGGAAGATCAACGCCTCAGGGGGCACTCCGGAGCCGCTGACGAAACTCGATACTGGGAATCACACCACTCATCGGTGGCCGGTTTTTCTGCCCGACGGCAAGCACTTCCTGTTCTTCGCCACCAATCACTCCGGCGGATCCCAACAGGGAATTTACATGGGGAATCTGAAAAATGGTACGTACAAACATGTAATTGACTCCGACTCCGGCGGCCTGTACGCATCGGGTTTCCTCCTGTATCACTTGCAGTCGCAATTGCTGGCTCAGGAGTTCGACTCTGCCACGGGAAAGCTCTCCGGCGACCCCATTACTGTGTTGAACGCGGTGGAATACGATGCCGGTACGTGGCACACCACCTTTGCCGTGAGTCAGAACGGCCTTCTGATTTACGAACCTGGATCCAAGGGACTTGGAAACGACCTGGCATGGCTCGATCGCAACGGAAAAGTGCTGAGCAAGGTTGGTGATCGGGCCTTTTATAAAGGGAGCGGTCGCATTTCGCCCGACGGCAAGCGTCTTGCCGTAACCATGGGCGAACCTCAAGGCGACGTCTGGGTATTCGATTTGGCCCACGGTGGCCGTACCCGGCTCACCTTTGGCGGAGGAACCCACTTGGCGCCGACGTGGTCTGCGGATGGGCAACGAGTCGCTTATGTGCAACAGGCCGGTTCGACCGTCATGTCGGGAACCTCGTTGCGCGCCCGGTTGGCTAACGGTGGAGGACAGGAGGAAATCCTGATGCAGCCCACTCCGGCGAACCCGCCGCTAACCCTGCTTTCGCCGCAGTGGTCGCCGGATGGCAAGTATCTATTGCACCTCGAACAGAACGGTCCCAGCGGCGCCCGCCTGGTGGCTCTGTCTGAAAGCGGAGACGGAAAATTGTTCGACATCGTTCAGGCGCGCTCTCCCCAGGGAAGAATCTTTCAATTCCGGCTTTCTCCTGACGGGCGCTGGTTGGCCTACAGTTCCACCGACTCCGGGACCGAAGAGCTCTATGTCACACACTTCCCCAGCGGCGAGGGCCGGTGGCAGGTTTCACAGGCGGGTGGCACCTATCCAACCTGGCGGGCGGACAGCAGCGAAATCTACTTCTTTGGACTGGACGGCTCCCTGCACTCTGCCAGCGTGAACACTAAGGGCCCTGAATTTTCCTTAAACGAAATACATACGCTCTTCCCCATCGGGTTCTCTGCACCGCTGGGCAATCCCTACGATGTCAGCCCCGACGGACAACGCTTCATCTTCAGCATGCTGCCAGAAGGTGTGTCGTCACCCATGGTGATGGTCACGAACTGGATGGCTGATCTGAAGAAGTAGCTTTTGACTGGGGATCCAGAACCAAGCACTGAGAACCAGAAATCTCCCAATGCTCGTGCGACTTCAGGCCTCTCCATCGATTAGCAGAATCGTCTGCAGCAAAACGTTGGCCCCGTTGGCGCAATCCTGCCAATGAGTGAGTTCTTTGGGCGAATGGCTGATGCCATCGACACTGGGAACAAAGATCATCCCCATGGGACCGACCTTCGCCATCATCTGGGCGTCATGACCGGCGCCGCTGGGCAGTCGTATGGTTTTCAGCTCAAGGCGCGACGCGGCTTCTTCAATTTTCTTCTGCATTGCCGGATCAGCCACTGCGGGAGCGTGCTGCTCCACCTTCTCCATCACGATCTCAGTCCCGGTTTCTTTGGCAATGTCTTGCGCGAGTTTCCGGATATCCTGTCCCAGCACTGCGATCTTTTCTGCAGAGAGATCGCGCAGTTCGATGGAATGTTTTACGGTGCCGGGCACTACGTTTGGAGCGTTGGGGAACACTTCCAACCTGCCTACTGTGCCCACCTGCCGCCCCGGTTCTTGCATTACTACATTTTGCACCGCTTCGATCAGCTTGGCGGCTGCGAGAAGCGCATTGCGACGCTCCTTCATCGGGGTCGTTCCCGCATGATTGGCGAAGCCATGAATCTCGACCTCGTAGCGGTCAATGCTGACAATTCCTTCCACCACACCGATCGGCACGTTGGCCTTGTCGAGGACGCCGCCCTGTTCGATATGCAATTCGAGGTAGCACCGGATTGCGCCGGCAACGAGGCGCGCGTCGGCCAGCCGGGTTGGATCGCCGCCGAGTTTGCGAATGCCGTCCGCGGTTGAGATTCCGTTGTTTATGCGTTTGAGGTCGGCAGCTGACAATAGCCCTGCCGCGGCACCGCTTCCGGCGAAGGTGTTTTCTTCATCTGTCCAGATGACCATCTGCAGCGGATGCCGCGTGGTGACACCGCGTTCCTTCAACGTGTGCAAGACCTCAACCGCGGACATCGATCCCACGTCCCCGTCGAAGTTACCTCCACTGAGCACCGAGTCAATGTGTGAGCCAAACAGAATTGGTTTCAGGGCCGGGTCAGACCCCGCTGTTGAGCCAAAAATATTTCCAGCTGCATCGATGCGCGGCCCTAAGCCAAAACTTCGCATAAGCTGCATCACGTAATTTCGACCCGCGACTGCAGCGTCTGAAAAGCCACTGCGGCTGACGCCGTCAGCAAAGCTGCCACCCTCTGGACGCCCGAAAACACTAAGGCCTTCCAGGCTCTCCCGCAGCCGATTGGCATTAACGCGCAACCCACGACCAGTTCCCTGGGCAAAGTCAAATTTGGAAGCAGCCACAACCGTCGAAGCGGCAGCTAAAGCGCAGAGGAATTCGCGGCGATCAATCATCGGAGCCACGATCTTAGACTCCGCCCTGAGTTCCCGCTACTTCATTTTGCAGTGGCGAGAGTGTAGGCTGACCCAATCGTCTGGCCAGGCTTCGGAAAGCTGTGGAGAATCGTCATGAAGATTTTCAGTTCCATCATTGTCGTTGTGCTCTCGGCCAGCGGGTTTCTATGCGCAGAGAGCCAGTCGCAGATTCGCGACCGCCTCGTCGGAACCTGGAAACTGGTTTCCGCGGAATACACGATGAAGGACGGATCGCAACGCCCCTATGGAAACCTTGGGCCCCGAGGAAAGGGATTTCTCATCTACGCGGCAGATGGATACATGTGCGCTGACCTGGTGAATCCCGATCGGCCTAAGTGGGGCGACGTAGTCCATCCGACGATGGAAGAAAAACTATCGGCGGCGGAGGGTACCTTCGCGTACTGCGGGCGTTACGAAATCGACGCAGCCGGGAAACAGATCGTTCATTTACCCGAAGTCGCCTCGCGACCTGATTACGCCGGCTCGCGTCAGGTTAGACCGTACAAATTTGAGGGTGGCCGTTTGGTGCTCAGTGACGTGGAGACCGAAGAACCCGGGGCGGTTCGCTGGAAAGTTATTTGGGAGAAAGTACGATGAAGAACTTGATTACTCGTCGTGACGCCATAAAATGCGGCACCGGTGCCGCAATTTCGGCGGCCGCCACTCCGCTATTGTCGTCGCCCGTTTTTGCTGATGCGGCGCCAAACGCAACCGACGATATTTGCTTCATGCGCGCGGTCGATCTTCTGGACGCACTCCGAAAGAGGCAGCTCTCAGCCCGCGAGGTCATGCAAGCTCACCTGAAGCAGATCAATCGCGTCAATCCCAAAGTTAACGCGATGGTCACCATGGTCCCGGAAGACGAGTTGATGGCCCAGGCTGCTGCCGCCGACGAAGCTCTCGCCAAAGGCAAATGGCTCGGTCCGCTTCACGGTCTCCCGGTTGGCGCTAAAGACCTGCACGAAACCAGAGGAATTCGCACCACCTTCGGCTCCCCCCTTCACAAAGACAATGTCCCCGACTTCGATTGCCGAGTGGTGCAGCGTGAGAAGGAGGCCGGCGGAATTGTCATCGGCAAAACCAATGTCCCGGAATTTGGGCTGGGATCGCAAACCTTCAATCCCGTCTTCGGCGCTACCCACAACCCGTACGATCTATCCAAGACTTGCGGAGGCAGCACCGGCGGTGGATGCGTAGCGCTTGCCACCGGCATGGTTCCCATCGCCGATGGCAGCGACATGGGCGGATCGCTTCGCAACCCGCCTAACTTCTGCAACGTAGTCGGACTGCGCCCATCCCCCGGCCGGGTTCCCGACGTGCCCTCTCACCTGGGATGGTTCACTCTGTCGGTTTCCGGTCCAGTTGCCCGCAACGTTGCCGACTGTGCGCTCCTGCTGAGCGTGTTGGCAGGCTACGACCATCATTCGCCAATTTCCATTGACCAACCCGGGGCTCAGTTTGCTCAGCCGCTGGAGCGCAGTTTCAAGGGCGTGCGCGTGGCTATGTTCAAAGATATGGGGCTTCCCTGGGACCCGGAGGTCAAGAGCGCGGTTCAGGCCCAGCGCAAAGTCTTCGAATCCCTGGGATGCATCGTGGTCGATGCTGAGCCCGACTTCACCGACTCCAACGAATGCTTCCTGGCATGGCGGCATTGGTCAGTTGAGCTTTCGTTCGGCGACCTAATAGCCACGAAAGGTGATCAGTTGAACGAATACATCCACTGGCACGTGGAAGAAGGCCGCAAGCTCACTGGTTCTCAGCTTTCCCGCCTCGAAGCCAAGCGCACGGCTTTGTTCCAGCGGTTGACAAATTTCAAGGGCGAGTTCGACTTCTTCCTTATGCCGGTGAGCCAGGTCTTACCTTTCGATGTGAACCAGCACTACCCGACAGAAATTGCCGGGGTGAAGATGGAAAACTATCTGGCCTGGATGAAGTCGGCCTATTACATCTCGACAGCGGGAAATCCAGCGATGTCAGTTCCCTGCGCGTTTTCCGAGAACGGATTGCCCATCGGAATTCAGATCGTCGGCAGGCACCACGACGACTGGGGTGTGCTGCAGTTGGGCTATGCCTTCGAGCGGGCCACCGAAGTCGGCAAGCGCCGCCCGGCCGTGTAGGGCGGACGCTCCTGTAGCCCGCGCAGATTGACGGAACTTTCCGGCTCCGGCAATTTGGGTGAGGGTTCGCCCCGCGGGCGGGCGAGGGTACCGCCCCCCATTTTTCGGGCTACTTCTTCTCCATGGAATTCGCTTTGGCCGCTTTGCCCTTTAGCTCAATCAGAGTCACTTCCATCGCTTTGTCGCCCATGTTTTCCGGCAGATGAACGCCTGCGGGTGTAAATTGCGAATCGCCCGCTTTAACTGTGCGCGAATCCTTTTTCCCGTCCGGATAACTGAACTGCACGCTGGCATCGGTCATGAACACTGCAACCGCGGCGGGATGGCTATGCATCACTGACTTCTCATGCGGGCCGTAGTGGACTTTTAGAACCCTCACCTGATCATTTTCGGTCACAACGGAGTAGTGCTTGGGGTCCACTTTGACGGCATCCTGTGCCGAAAGCGCTGGAACTAAACATGCACCCGCCATAACGCCACACAGCCACAGGGATACTCGCATGTAGATCTCCTACTTTGTTGGATTTGCCGGAAAAGGCACCCAACGCTACTCCGAAAGGTGATTGATGTCAATGCTTGGAGCTTGGATGAGAAGTGCGCCATACGGCCAGCCCAAACACTCGTCCCGAAGCGCATTGACAATGGCCTTGTCCTGAAAGCACTCGGAGAAAACGTCGTTTGTTGAAGTGGTTGGACATTGGGCTATTGCTGCTGCTCGGCGCATACCTCATTGTGTGCTTTCTCTCATCCTGCTGATCCGCGTATCTCGCGGCGAGAGTACTGGTTACGACCAACTCTCACTTCTACCCGAAAGGTGGCGACGCTGGGCGCTATCCGAGAAGACCAAAAAATAAGTCGCGACCCTAGAAATCAAATTGACACACATTACCTCAACCCCAAGAAAAGAGCAGCCAATCTCTATGGTGATCGTCTGTTTTCTCTTGGTTAGACCCATTTGTCAGCCTCCCCGTTCGCTGGCCAAATGCCAACCACCAACTCCTAATCGCACCCATTCGCTTGCCGCAGCAAGCCTTTCTTACCTGAAATTGCTATATTTTTGTTGAGCTTATGCGCACCCGCTACGCCAAATGGATGTACGAATGGGAGTCGAAACTCACCTCGGTGGACAACAACCGTGTTGTCCGTCCGCTGGAGTGGGGTCTCGAGTACGCCCATGCCTGGCCGTGCCGCAATGGCCACGGGCCGGGGTATGTGCCCCGCGATCCCGAGGAGTTTTTCCGCGATTACAATCGCCGGGTCATTGCCAATAGCGACGAGTTTTACGCGTATAAGGTCCCCACGGACTTCCGCTTGGAACAGCGTGAGCTGAAGGTATTTAGTACCCGCGAAGTGCCGGACCCTGAACTCGAAGCAAAGGTCCGGGGAAAGTACGGGACATTCCTGCGCTTTACTTCACCGGTAAACACCGCGTACCTGGAAAACAATCTGGTAAACGCCCGCTGGTTTCCCGCCCGCGGCCGCCGAGCCATGGTAGTTCTACCTCATTGGAATTCCGATGCGCTGGCCTATTCCGGCCTGTGCCGGGTGTTGAACATGATGGGTATCGCGGTATTGCGGCTTACCATGCCGTATCACGACATTCGAATGCCGGCCGAGATTCGACGCGCCGACTACGCCGTCTCCTCTAACATCGGACGCACCCTCGATGCCTCTCGCCAAGGCGTGCTGGACGTACGTTGCTGTCTGGATTGGCTGGAGCAGCATGGCTACACCCAGCTTGGCGTTCTGGGCACCAGCCTCGGCTCGTGTTATGCATTCCTGGCAGCGGCGCATGATTCTCGTATTCGAGTGGCGGCGTTCAATCACGCTTCGACTTACGTATCCGATGTGGTATGGCACGGACAATCCACCCGCCACATCCGCGAGGGACTCGAGCCCCACCTCGACGCCGACCGCTTGCGCGCCATGTGGAGCAGCATCAGCCCGATGTCTTACTTTAAGCAGTTCGCACGCTGGCCGAAGAAGTCGCTGATCATTTACGCCGCGTACGATCTGACTTTTCTGCCCGAGCTGTCGCGGCAGGCGATTGATGCCTTTGCCAGCCACGGAATCGACCACAAGGTGTCGGTGCTGCCCTGTGGTCACTACACGACAGGTGAGACGCCATATAAATACATGGATGGCTGGCGGCTGGCATCGTTTTTGCGGACCGCGTTCGAGCGGTAGGCACTCAGCAAAAAAGCAAATTCCTCACGTGATAAAGCCGCGCTTCGGAATAACAAGAGCTTAAGTTTCCAGTAAGGGTCTTGTCATTTCGATCAACGGGAGAAATCTGCTTTTTAGGGGGGCAGCGGCAACCGCCCCACCACCTTTGCACAGCCTTATCCCCCGGCCGCTTGCTAAAATCATTCCATGAAAGTAGCCCTCGGCTGCGACCATGCCGGCTTCGAACTTAAAGACAAGCTCAAGCAGCATCTTGCCGATGCCGGGGTCACCGTCAACGACAAGGGAACCAATTCCACAGCTTCAGTCGACTATCCCGACTATGCTCAGCTGGTGAGCAACGAAGTCGTAAACAAGAAAGCTGACTACGGAATTCTGGTTTGCGGCAGCGGCATAGGAATGTCGATAGCCGCCAACAAAATTCACGGAATTCGCGCCGTCAACGCCCATAGCGAAGTGGAGGCTCAATTGAGCCGTGAGCACAACGATGCCAACGTGCTGGCCCTTGGCGGCCGCCTGCTGGACGACAAGACAGCTTTCAACATCGTCGACCGCTGGCTGGGAACGCCGTTCCCCGGTGGAGAGCGCCACAAGAACCGGATTGGAAAAATTGAAGCCCTGGAAGGAATCAAGTAGTTCAGGAAATGCCCACCATGAAAAATTCCGCGATGTCTCGCTCCCTGTTTGAATCCGATCCCGAGGTGGCCGCGGCCATCGACCATGAAGCTCAGCGCCAGCATGAAGGCCTCGAGTTGATCGCCTCCGAAAACTTCGTCAGCGAAGCCGTGCTCGACGCCATGGGATCGGTGTTCACAAACAAGTACGCCGAGGGATATCCCGGCAAACGCTACTATGGCGGATGCGAATTCGCCGATGTGGTCGAGAACCTGGCCCGTGACCGCGCCAAACAGCTCTTTGGAGCCGAATATGCGAACGTTCAACCCCATGCCGGATCGCAGGCCAACATGGAGGCCTACGCTTCTGTGCTTCAGCCCGGCGACACCATTCTGGGATTGAATCTCGCCCACGGCGGCCACCTCACACACGGCCACCCTCTGAATTTTTCCGGCAAGACCTACCGCATCGTTCCCTACGGAGTCACGAAAGACACCGAAACCATCGACTACGACGACCTGGAAAAAGTGGCCGAAAAAGAACATCCCAAGATGATCATCGGCGGAGGCAGCGCCTATCCGAGAATCATCGACTTCGCCCGCATGCGTCAGATCGCCGACAAGGTCGGGGCTCTGTTCCTGGTAGACATGGCGCACTTCGCTGGATTGGTCGCAGGTGGCGCACATCCCTCGCCGGTGCCACACGCCCATATCGTTACTTCGACAACTCACAAAACATTACGTGGCCCTCGCTCCGGCATGATTCTCGCTAACGAAAAGTTCGGCCCTGGCATCGACAAGACAGTCTTCCCCGGAATGCAAGGCGGACCGCTGATGCACATCATTGCGGCGAAAGCCATCTGCTTCAGGGAAGCCATGCAGCCCAGCTTTCGTGAGTATGCAAAGCAAATCGTTGCTAACGCTAAAGTGCTGGCTGAGACGCTGGCGGCGGAAGGCTTCCGTGTCATATCCAGCGGCACCGACACGCATCTTCTATTGATCGACGTATTTTCGAAAGGCATGTTCGGCAGTGAAGCCGAGAAAGCTCTCGGCGAAGCCGCTATCACCGTCAACAAGAACGCCATTCCCTTCGACGCTAACCCACCCATGAAGCCGAGCGGGGTGCGCATAGGAACTCCCGCGCTCACCACCCGCGGCATGAAGGAATCAGAAATGCGCCAGGTTGGCCGATGGATATCCGAAGTGTTGCAGCATCGCACCGACGCGGCGGTACTCTCCAAAGTTCGCCGGCAGGTGCTCGAATTGGCCGAGTCTTTCCCACTGTATCCCGAGCGCAGGGCACACGCGCAATTAGAAGTCCGCGCCTGAAGGGTTAACGGCACTGGGTGCAAGGGTGACTTATCATTAACCTGTGAGAGTCGCTCTCGATATCCGGCGGATGACCGACTTCGGTGTCGGCACATACACGCGCAATGTAGTGCGGGCGCTCGGACGTATCGACCTTTCCAACGAATACTTCCTTATCGGCCCACCCGCCAAGGTGGCGGAGATGGGCGTGCTCCCGCCGAACTTTCACAGCGTGCCGCTTGAACAATCCGACACCACCGTGAAAGGTTATCTCGGGTCACGTTCCATCCTGAAGCACTTGCAGTGTGATCTGGTGCACGTGCCCCATCTGTTCTGGATGCCGCGCTACCTGAGCTGTCCCTACGTAGTAACGGTCCACGACGTCTTCGATCACATGGCTCGCACCCGAGGACGTTCCGGCTTTCGCAGGTCTTTGCATTTTCATCTGACGGGCCGGGTACTGAAAGGTGCGGCGCGCATTTTCGCAGTCTCGAACTTCACCAAGGACGAGATCTCCAGCATCTTTCACATCCGGCCCAGCCGTATCGAAGTGATTTACAACGCTATCGATGAGCGCTTTCTGCATGGCCACACCACGGAAGCCGATCGCAAGCTACTGGAGCAGCGTTACCAGATCAACTACCCGTTCCTGCTCTACGCCGGCAGGATCAGTCCACACAAGAACCTGGTGAGGATCATCGAGGCCTTCTCCGCCCTTCGGGCCGAGTTGGAGAAAGAAGGCAAATATCCCGACCTCAAGCTCATCATCATCGGCGACGAACTTTCGAAGAATCCGGACCTGCGCCGCACCGTGATTCGCGGCGGCGTGCAGAACGATGTGCGCTTCCTGGGGTTCGTTCCGATTGAAGTGCTGAGAATTTTCTATGACGCCGCCAAGATTTTTGTATTTCCATCCTTATATGAGGGCTTCGGACTGCCGCCACTCGAAGCCATGGCGCACGGGACGCCGGTGCTCGCCTCGAACACGTCGTCTTTGCCCGAGGTCGTAGGAAATGCTGCGGTGCTAGTGAATCCCGAAAATGTCTTTGAAATTATGCGTGCCATGCACCGCGTTCTCTGCGATCAGGGATTGCGCGAGCGTATGAAGCGCCGATGCTACGAACAGGCTAAGAAATTTTCCTGGGACATAGCAGCACGGCAACTGCTTGACGCCTACCGCGCGGTTGCCGACAAGCAACACCGCTCTGCCCGTATTGTGCAAGAAGAGAACGTAGGAAGAATAGTAAGCGGCCCTTAGCCGCCACAGGCCCGTAGTGGCATCACTGCCCGGAAACAGCTAGAGTCTGCAACGCGTGGCGCTTTAGCATCCACGAGGCCCGTCAGCTCAGCTGGCGCTGAAGCGCGACCTCAATGCCGTCTATCCTTGCATCCTTTCACCAGAAGTCCGACGCTTCCACCCTGGTTCCCTAGTGATGAGGTTGTCGCCAAACCTACGCCGCGTAGCCCCGTGGAAGCGTGGCACTTCAGAGCCGCGACCGCCGCCCCAGAACGGTGCTTTAACGTCGGAGGAATTTTAAGCTTTGAGCAGCGTCTGCCCGGGGGAATTCAGCCCTAGACGATGCAACTTGGCGGCGAGGCGGGTCTTATCCTGGTCGGAGGAAGCTGCGGCGTGGCGTTTGCGTAACTTGGAAATTTTCTCATTGCGAGTACGGCGACGGCGAATTTCGGGACGACGGCTAGGTGCTGACATGCAGAAGAAGCTCCTGATTGGTTACTTTTGAGTGCAGGCAAATTATAGTGGCTCTGAGGGTTACAAGCAAAGTTTCGCCTTGCGCATATTCGCCATCGCCGAAACTCTAATCACCGCTATTCATTTTTTTCATGCTTGGTGCGGGCGGTTATCTTGACATGCCCCTCGCTCCCCAATAGCATTAATCCCACGATGCGAGCTTCCTGCCAGACGATGTGTGCATGTTGTTGTATGGCCCCATCTCCCTGGCAAGTGAGGCTGCTGCCCTAAGAATCCTCTAGAAACGACACGGATTTCAGCCACCGCCAGGAGAGATACCTGGCGGTGGCTTTTTTGTGCCCAAAAGGATTCGAAGGATCGCAGGGAACTTATGAGTTTGTTTCCGATGTTTCTGAAGCTCGAAGGCAGGCCGTGCTTAGTGATAGGCGCTGGGGCTATCGCCCAGGAAAAACTGCCCAGCCTGCTCGAAGCTGGGGCAAGAGTAAAAGTGGTTGCGCCGGAGGCGACTGGGCCCATCGAGGAACTTGCCCGTTCGGGAAAGATTTCATGGGAGCCGCGGTCGTTCGCAGCGTCGGACCTCGACGGGGTCTTTCTTGTGATTGCCGCAACTTCCCTCCCGAGTGTAAATGCTGAGGTCTTCCGTGCGGCCCACGAACGCAACGTTCTGTGCAATGCGGTCGACGATCCTGAAAATTGCGATTTCTATTACGGATCAGTCGTTCGCCGCGGCGATCTTCAGATCGCGATTTCAACTGCCGGCCATAGTCCCGCACTCGCGCAACGCCTCCGCAAGCAGCTCGAAGTGCAATTCGGGCCGGAATATTCCGATTGGCTACGAGAATTGGCTGCGACTCGCGAGGATTTGTTTTCTCAGGACATGGATTCACAGCGTCGCAAATCCCTGCTGCACGCCGTTGCCAGCCAGGAAGCGTTCGAGATCCGACAGAGCAACCTGCAAAAGAGGGAGGGGCTTCGGCATGCCCGGTAAGGTTTATCTAGTCGGCGCAGGACCGGGCGATCCGGAGCTCTTAACGCTCAAAGCGTTGCGCGTGCTCAAGGCCGCCGACGTGGTGTTGCATGATGCTCTCATCGGTGCGGAAATTCTGGCGCTCGTACCCCATCGGGCGATCCTAGAAAACGTTGGCAAGCGCTGCGGTCGGAAGAGTGCCTTGCAGCAGGACATAAATCAGTCGCTGATCAACTATGCCCGGCTCGATTTGCAAGTGGTTCGGCTTAAGGGCGGCGATCCCCTCATCTTCGGCCGATGCGGCGAAGAGATCGAGGCCCTGCGACAAGGCGGCATTGATTTCGAAATTGTCCCCGGAATCACTGCCGCGCTTGGCGCGGCCGCTTCCGCCCACATCCCGCTGACGCATCGCGATATCGCTTCGTCGTTGCTGGTCCTCACCAGCCATCGTTCGAAATCGGGAAAAACCGATCCCTGGCCGTCGCCACTCCCCACAAACGCCACACTGGTGATTTACATGCCTGGTCAGGATTACGAAGCCACAGCACAAAAGTTGGTTGACAATGGCCTGGCCATCGATACCCCATGCGCAATTGTTTCGCAGGCGACCTCTCCCGAACAGTGCGTTCATGTAACCACGATTGAGCGGCTTGCGGCTTGTCCTAAGCTGCCGACACCCAATCTGCTGATCGTGGGTGCGGTGGCGGTGTTAGCGGATCACAAATCTTTGCCTCAGGATCAAGATTTTTTCACGCAGGAATATCCCTACGAGGGGATCGAGGAGCAAGCTAAGTGGCAATCCAAGTAAGAGAGCAGTTGCACGATTTGAAGCTGCAGGCCGAAAAGTGGAGCGCCGAGGAAGTCCTCGGCTGGGCTTTCAAGAGTTATCCCGGCAAAATCGGGATCGCCTCAGGGTTTGGTGTGGAAGGCATGGTGCTGATCGACATCGCCTCCCGCATCACTAAGAATCTGCATGTCTTCACCCTCGACACCGAGTTCTTGTTTCCCGAAACCTACACCCTCATCGACCGGGTCGAGCAACGCTATGGAATCCAGGTCGAGCGCCTTTATTCAGAGTTAACGCCGGAGCAGCAGGAACGCATTTATGGCCCCGCCTTGTGGAGTCGGACACCCGATCAATGCTGCGATATGCGAAAAGTCGAGCCGCTACGCAAAAAGCTAGCCTCCCTCGATGCATGGATCGCGGCCATCCGCCGCGAGCAAAGCAGCGCCCGCGCCGACGCAGGCAAAATTCAGTGGGACAACAAATTCCAATTGGTGAAGGTGAACCCTTTGGCCGACTGGACCAAGCAGGACATCTGGAACTACATCTTCCAGCATGACGTGCCCTACAACCCTTTGCACGACCAGAACTACCCCAGCATCGGATGCACCCATTGCACCCGCGCCGTACTGCCTGGCGAAGACAGCCGCGCCGGACGCTGGGCAGGCTTCGCGAAAACCGAATGCGGATTGCATCTTGAAACCTCGGAACAGTCAGTACCTTTGATTCAAATCGGCGCAGCAGTCGGAAACGACTAGCCTGGCCACGATGATAGTGAGGGCGCCCCATTCTCGACGTTCCCGTTTTTGGGAAACGCAGGGTGGGTTTTTTTCATGCCAAGCAATCCCCGCCCTGGTCGCAAAAACGTGACAACGACGGGTGCGCCATCACGGTTGCTTTTTACCTGTCGTTCGCGCGTCGTCAGTTATAATCCGCACTACTCATGGACTTTGACCAGCTAACCACGTTTATGGAAGTGGCGAAGCTCGGGAGTTTCTCGCGCGCCGGGCAGAAGGTATTCCGCTCGCAATCCGCGGTCAGCGCGCAGATTCGCCAACTCGAGCAGGAATACGGCGACCGCCTGCTCGACCGCTCTGGTAAAGACGTGACCCTCACCCCTGCCGGACGCGTACTCTTCGCCTACGCCGAACGCCTTCTTCAAATGCGGGATGAGTCGTTGCTGGCCGTCGCCGATCAGGGGGCATCGCCGAGGGGAACGCTTTCCATCGGCGCCAATGAAGCCACATGTCTTTATGTGCTGCCCGACGTCTTCGCGAAATTTTCCAGTCTTTATCCTGGAGTGCAAATCAGCATCTACCGCAACTTCAGCTACAAAATCGTGGAGAAATTAGAGAACGGCGCGCTCGACGTAGGCATCGTGACTCTGCCGGTGAAATCAAGCAGCCTCAAGACGCACGCTATTTATCGCGATCAGCTAATGGTGATGGTCAGCCCGCAGAATCCACTGGCCAAGCACGATGTGGTTTCAGTTGCAGATGTGGCCAAGCAACCGCTGCTCTTGCCGAAAACAGGATACAGCCGCCGCCTGATGGACAAGTTGTTCCGTCCATACGCATCGCAGTTACAAATCCGTATGGAACTGCCCAGCGTCGGTATGATCAAGAGTTTTGTCGCCGCCGGTCTGGGAGTTTCGCTGATCAGCGCCAGCTTCGCCCGTGACCAGGTGCTGGCCGGACGCGTAAAACTAATCGGCATTCAGGATGAAGAGCTGTGGCGCGAATTGGGCGTTGCCTACCGCCGCGACCGCACCCTAACCCGCGCCACCAGCACCTTCATCAGCACTGTGCGCCAGTTAGCCGCCACCTCGAAATAACGACCTGGGGCCGACACGCTCCGGGTACTCTGGGTAAGACTGATATTTCAGACCGTTATCCAGGCAGACCTCGATCCGCCACGAGCTCGCCGTCACGGCACGAAGTCCGGAGAGCGTGGCTGAAAGCATGATCTTGCAGGACTGATTTTTCCACCGCGGATTGCCCAGGCACTATGAGTCTTGCGACCGATTTCTGTTCCCACCGCCCTGGGTGTCTTCTCGAATGGTGCGTCCTTCAACCGGGGCACGATTTTGCTGAATCACTACAATGCCTGTTTCAGGGACTACTGGTAATTTTGACGGTATTCGTGCACGAGCATTCCTGTTAGTTTCGGTCTCGCAACGTAGGCGAACCGCCCAGACTGATTATTTCGGCTGACCCCATTACTCTCACAGCGCGGCCACGAGTGACAGTCATTGGAATCGCCTCTGGCATTGCAAAGGGGACGTCATTGGAGCCAAGGTCGGCACGGTCCGCGGCGGAGAAGGCAGCACTAGGCGAACAAGCAGGCCCAGTCATCCCAGTCAGCTGG
>Ga0157378_10000798_pt1 | contig 29319 bp, 27 predicted proteins | sample M65metaG_FD_115309 | JGI IMG/M metagenome (GOLD analysis project Ga0157378, IMG submission 115309) | Miscanthus rhizosphere microbial communities from Kellogg Biological Station, Michigan, USA - M6-5 metaG | ecosystem: Host-associated > Plants > Roots > Rhizosphere > Soil | place: USA: Michigan... | reverse complement strand
CGCCCCCGGCAATCCCAACTTTGACAAAACCGGCTCTGCCACTATTCCTCTGATCGATCCGCCCAGAGACACCGAAGCTGCCAAGGACGCGAAGGTGGTAAGCATCTATACCTTCCCCGGCCCCAATGAAATACCGGCTGAGACCTGGGCCAGCGGATTCCGCACGCCCTATGGCTTGGCGTTTTCGCCCACCGGCGAATTGTGGGAGGTCGAGCATGGCCCAGCCGGCGGCGACGAACTGAACCTGATCGAGAAGGGTAAAAATTATGGCTGGCCGCTGGTTTCCTTTGGCCAGAACTATGACGGCGTGCCCATTCCCAAGCCTGACTCACGGCCTGAACTGGCGATGCCGGCAATCTATTGGGTACCAGTGATCGCGCCAGGCAACCTGATGTTCTACACGGGCACCCAAACCTTCCCGCAGTGGAATGGGAACGGCTTCATCGGTGGCATGAGTACCAAGACCCTCAACCGTATTGTCTTTGATGGCCATGGCGGCGCCAAAACCGCCGAGCGCTGGGATGTGGGTAAGCGCATCCGCGATGTGGAACAAGGCCCCGATGGCTCGCTGTGGTTGCTGGAAGACGCCAATCCCGGCGCCTTGATTCACGTGACACCCAAGTGATTCGACGGCGGAAAGATTAGCTACACCTTTCGAGGTTGTGGGGGCTCGCTTCCCCCTCGCCTGAACAAGAACGGGATCACCGCTTCGAGAGCAGTCGCATCCGAACCGGACGCATCGAGTTCAATTGAATCGATGCCCACAACTCCCGCGATTCGCACGCTGACTGCCGAGCCGTCGCGTGCAATCGTGATTGGGCCGAAATCACGAGCCTTGTAGTAGGTCATCTCGCTGGCGTTCTGGGACTCGGGAATGGTGGCCCGAATCGAGGCATGATTGCCGAAGAACCAGCAGAAGGCGGCGCCCACAAACATCGCCATCTCGGAGTCTTCCCCGAACGCCTCGGCAAATTTCTTGACGGCGGGGATCACGGCATCCAAGACCAGAGATAGCCGGTCTACCGGCGCCGGCGTGTTCGCTTCGCGCGCCGCCCGCCGAAGGGATTGTAACGCGCCCTCCTCATTGATGATGATCACTTCTGCTCCTTTCACAGTCCGGCGCCGCTATTTACGAGCACAGCATGGGGGACTCGTGATTCCACGGGCAGGCTCAAGCGCCGCATCGACAACTCTATCTAAGGTTCCAAATAACCGAAAGATAGGCATATAAATCGGCCCGTCAGACTTTATGCTTGGCTTGTCATGCTCTTCTTTTGGATTGCGGCGATTGGCGGTTCAGTCATCTTCTTCGTCGCCGATGCCCTGAATCCCCGCTGAAGCCGCGCCGCGAATTACGTAAATGTCCGGATCGGAAATGCCATAACTGGCGGAGGAAGAGGATTCGGATACAGCGTATATCTCATTCATGCATTTTCAAAAGCTTACAGTGCATGTCTTCATCCCAAATCGCCAATCCTAACAACCTATCTGCGATTCTAACACCCATCCTAACAGCGGCACTTGACAAGCTCTTGACGCCGATCCTGCGGGCGGTCCATCTACCTTCGTTAGAGAGTGGGAATGATCTAATGGGCGGGCGTACTTCATGCCGTCAGCATCAGCCACTTAACAGCGGCTTATCAAAAACGGGGTCCTGGATTTGCGAGGACACCTACACCGCCCGCGCAGCATGTCAAGTAAATCCAATAATCCGTGCTTTATTTTCCCTCTATTAAACACTTTATATAACGCGCGGCGTGACGATAGGTTATCTAAGCACTCTGTTTTAGTATGGCTACGTTTGACAAATAATCACCTCGTCCGCGATGCCGCACTGGCTGGGCTGCTCTACGGAGCTGGACTGGGGCGTGCGACCTGTGTGCACAATTCTGAGCCCGGGGGTATTCGATGGCTCGGAAAGCTCATTCCGCGAGGTCGCGAGGAACTTACGTCGAGCGAGAAGCGCAGGGTGAAGTCACACGGACCGTTCCACATGTAACCTTTCCCCGGTCACCACGCATCAATTGCGACGTTCCGGGATGGGTGCATTTTTTGAATCCACTTGGCTGATTTAGAATCCACTTGGCCGAGTGGTCTGTCCTTCGGACAAGGGAATCGAACGACAGACCTTGGTGAAGACAGACATCGGCCCGAAGGTGACCTCCACAGTGACCACGAAGCTAGGTTATCCGAAGTCTGTTGAGCAAGCCGGGAAACTGAACGCCAGACACAAGGGGCGAATAAAGGCGAGGTGAAATGAAAACTTTAGCTAGGCGCATCAAAACAGGCAAAGCCCAAGTCTTTTCAGAAGCGACGTGCGCCTGATTCTTCTTGCGCTATTAATCTGCCGCGCAGCCGAGGGGGAACCTGCCGCGAACTGGAGCTCCAATTACCCTCCTTGCAATCGGCACTCCGAGGTGACTCGGACGGGGCACTTGGATCTCGGAGTGCGAGTGGCTACCGTAAACCCATCTCTCGCCAAAGAGTTTCGGAGCGCCTTGGATTTCTGGGCCAGTGTCCTGGACCTGGATTGGCACGAGGACGACACTGAGAGTTGTTCGATTCAACTCCTGGATGGAGAGCGCGAGCTTTTCGAGTCTCCCGCCATCGCGGCGAGGTCCCATTTGCCTGGCCGGCTCCATTTTCAGGGCTGGATCGCGTTCAATCCGGGGAAGACACTCAGCAAGACCGAGTTATATCGGATAGGGGTACACGAGATCGGCCATATCCTCGGATTGCAGCATAGTTCAAATGCGATGTCGGTAATGTACGGTTTTGACCTGGAGGGCTCGGAATGGCTCGACGCCACTGATTTGGCGGCATTAGCGGCGCATCACAAGCTGCGCATCGCGACTCTCGACAAGCCGGTGAAGTTGATTCGGCTGCACTGAGCGCCGGCCGTATTAATGCCGCCTGCGCGCGAGTTTGGCAAGAAGTGTGGGGACTCACCGTCCGGCTTTCGTATTATGTGGGTCAGCTTGTCTAGAAGGTGGCCAGCCTCGGCGCCACCACAGCACAGGGTCGCTGCTTTTAAGCGTCAACTTCTTCTCAAAGGAAAAAGGATCTCTCACCTCTAGGCTGCATCCAGTCAAGCGAGGAACTTTCAAATGTCACGCATAGCTGTAGTCCCTTTGGCGATGTTGTGCGCCGCTCACGTTTGGGCAGACCAATCGGACATCGAACGCCTAACCACTTCAGAACAGGTGGTGAAGGAAATCATGGCTGCGGATGACAAAGCCATTCCGGGGAGTCTTTTCAAGAAAGCCTATTGCGCGGTAGTGATTCCCAACATGAAGAAGGCTGGATTTGTCTTCTCCGCGAAATACGGCCGCGGCTTTGCATCTTGCAGGAATCCAGGGGGAGGATGGAGTGCGCCGGCAGCCCTGCGAGTGGAAGGCGGCGGATTCGGTTTGCAGATTGGCGGATCGGAGACTGACCTCATTATGCTGGTCATGAGCGAAACCGGGATGAAAGGCATGCTGGCGAGCAAATTCACTCTCGGGGGTGAGGCGTCGGCGGCGGCAGGTCCAGTTGGCCGGGATGTGACCGCTCAGACGGACGCCACAATGCGGGCCGATATCCTCACTTGGTCGCGATCCCGTGGGGTATTTGGCGGAATATCCTTGCAAGGTGGAACATTGCGTCCTGATAGCGACGTGAATAAAGCCATTTACCATGCAGATCAGGAAAATAAGGCCATCCTCACTGGGAAAGTGAAGCCCACTAGTGACGCTGCAGGCTTCTTAAAGGTTCTCACCATGTACGGTGGTGAGCAGCAGAAAAAGTGAATCGCCTGGCGAGCGAGGATCCGGCAGCGTGAGTTGCGCTTAAAAGCGAAAACCTCGAATAGCCGTACCAATCCGTTACTTTAGGCAACGCCCCCGCTTCGCATGTGCTCGAGGCCCCTCAGCACGTCGCAGTGCCACCACGTCGGGCCTCCGAGTTTTCCGGGTTGAATCGCCGCGCAAACTCGATGCGCTCGACGTTGTGAATAAGGCGGTCGAGGACGAGCGAGAAAGCGTCAAGATTTTGAATCGGCGCGCCTGGGAACTGCATCGTGCCGGTGGATCGGGCTGGAGTGTGCCTATGCGTTCAGAATGGAAATCTGCCCCAATAATTTTCCTCGCGGCATGGACATGTTGCGCACAGAGCCTGCCATCTGCCGATCCGACGCTCGACGCGACGGGCCTGCCGGGATACCTGAAGGTGTTGCCCATGCCCGCACAGGAGCCGTGGAGCAGGATCACTTCCAAACAAAGATTCGAACAGTATACCTCGCTCACTTTCTCCCCCTTTGCGGCCATTGGAGCCGCCGCGGGCGGAGCGATTAGTCAAGCCATCGATAGTCCCACGGAATGGGGGCAGGGCTGGGGTGCCTACGGCATTCGAGTCACCAGCAGCTATGGTGCGAATCTTGTGGGCAACACCATCACTTACGGTTTTTCTGAGGTGGTTCATGACGACAACCGGTACTTCCGCTCGCACGGTGGCGGGTTCGGCACCAGGCTTGGGCATGTAATCGTATCTCCTTATGTGGCCCGGAACGATGAAGGACGTACCCGGTTTTCCACGTCCAACCTGCTAGGTAGTGCAGGCTATTCAGGCATTCAACTGGCCTGGTCACCCTCTAGTTGGCAAGGCGCGAGTAACGTCGGGATCAACTACTTGATCTGGTACGGCCAGATCGCGGGCGTTAACCTGGCACGAGAGTTTTATCCAAGTGTGGTTCAACATTTGCGGAATAAGGGTAAGGGCAAATCGACGAATGCGCCCTAGGCTGGTGATGAGACCGGCCACCCGCATCAAGCCGACCAAGGCCGGGATGGGCCGGATCGAAATGGGCGATCTGCTGACTTACCAGGCCACCCCGATAGGTGGCGTCATCCGTGATGGGAGTTCCATCGAACCAAGGCTTGGCGAGACTAAAAAGCAGCCGGTAAAAGGAGAACATCTTGAGAAAATCCCAAATCGCATCGATCGCAGTGATGTGGTGGCTGGCGATGTCTGCACATGCACAACAGCAGCTATTGCAGCCGGTGCGGCCATCGCCGTGGGAGTATGGAATCCCCGAGGGACGCACTCTGTTTCCGCACGATTGGCTGCGCGGATTCACGGACTTTGAAGGCGCGCCATCGCACAACGAACCCGACCTCGGGCGTTGCGGACCGACGCCGCCTGCCGATGGAGCGAACGTAAACTGCACAGCTTTTTCCCGGTACATGATCAGTGGCTATTTGGAAATGCAACCGTTCGGACGCACCTTCCTCCGGCACGCCTTTGTGTTCTGCCAGCCGAGGTTTTCGTTTGGCCGCAATGTCCCACAGATGAGCTACAGCGCTTCTTTTGAGCCCATGATCTACGAACGCAGCGTCGGCATAGGTGTCGAATTACCGATGCACTTCGAGTTCAGGCTCCTACAACACCGGTCTGACTGGCTAGGCCGTTACGAGGGTAATTTGGGTACGACCGATCTGAGGACTGCAGGGCCATATGGGCTTTACTCTACGGTCGGCCTGCGATGGTATTTCGGAGGCTACGGGCGTTCTCACGGCGGGGCCTATTTTTAACCCCTTTCTGCTGACGGAGATGAGCTTTTGTTGCGGAAACGTCACTTCAGACCGATGCAGGCCTTCACTGGCGATCTGCTGAGGACCGCAGTCACCGTTGGCCAACACGACAGCTCTAGACCCAATAGCTCAAGCCATTAATCGCGGGGCCGTGACATATAAGAACTCGATCCAGCAGGAGGGGACATCTACCGCCTGCAGGATCCATGACACTCAAAGATTCAACTGAACGCGGAATATGCGAGACAGCACGAATACGGTCGATAAGCCCGAGCAGATGTAACACCTGCGTCTGGTTTCGGGCGTTCTGGATTCCATTGCTTCCACTCGTCTCATTGGCTCCGGTCACGATTAGTGCTGCCAGCCTCGACCCAATCACTTCAAAAGCATGGGAAGAATACGTCCACCTTGCTGCGCAACGAATGGAGCAACGCCTAGGCGCCGGCAAGACCTTTCTATGGGCGGATGAGGCACCAGACCGTCTTACGAGAGTTCGGGCAGGCGAGGTCGTCGTCTCGCAAGTCGGCCCACAGAATCCCATAAGAGTGCGGTCTGGAATGATTCACGATTGGGTTGGGGCGGTCTTCATAGCGCAAGCAACGCTCAAAGATGTACTACAGGTGGTAGGCGATTACGCGCGATATAAAAACTTCTACGCCCCAACGGTGATCGATTCCAAAGTGATCGCTACTGGCACGGCGCAGGACCGGTTCTCGATGGTGATAGTCAACAAGGCATTATTTGTGCGGAATGCGCTCGATATCGATTACGAATCCCGCTATCTTCAGATAGATGAACGACGCGGATACAGCGTCTCCCATACGACACGGCTCCAGGAAATAGAAGACTATGGTATCCCGTCCCAGCGCGCCTTAGGCGAGGGGGAAGGCTATGGAATCGTATGGCGGCTGGCCAGTATCGGGCGTTATGTCCAGCGTGATGGGGGTGTCTATTTCGAACTGGAGGCAATGGGACTAAGCCGCGACGTTTCAGCTTCGCTCCGATGGCTGGCAGAACCGATCGTACGCCGTGTTTCGCGAGCTTCAATCTCGACGTCTCTTCGACAAACAGAAAGCGCAGTGCGTGCACACCTCGAACTCGCCAATCGCCCGACTTCGACTGGGGTGCCGTCGCAGTGACCCGCGCGGACCGATCTGGCTCTTTGGTCGCGCCCCGATCCTTCGCCGTATAACGGGTGCCGGCGTACTCCAATTGCGCACGCTGAAGCAAGCTTCAAAGCGGGGATTTTCTTACGCGCCTTCATACCAAGACGCTCAGCATTGTGTTGCTTACAGATTTGCTTTCCGCACCGGCCTCGGCACGGCGGCTCAATCAGCCGGACCCACACATTCCACGCACCAAAGAGGGCAAACCGGATCTCAATGCAAAGCCGCCTCGTGCGCCCGATGGCAAGCCGGACCGTGCTTACTTCAAAACCGCCATCGGAGCCGGATCAGAACGCTCGTCCGCGATTGTCTTCATTCCGATGAGCATCTGCAGGTGCTCCTGAACAGCAGCCCAATCCTTCGGAATTTTCTTGGTTGAAATAGGCGCCGCAGGGTCGGCGTAATAAGCGATAACATCCTGCTTGAGTCCGGCCGGAATTTGTTCCGTGGGGGTTTTCGTGATCCTGGCGAGCAACTGAGCATACGTCTTATCCGTCAATGGATACCCGCCTGGGACCACCCGCTTTCCCGTGTCGAGATCACGGTCTGCCAGACTCGCGTCGATCTGCATCTCCGTTAATCGCTTCAGCGAAACTGCTAGTGCCGCGGTAGAGAGATTAACGCTTGCGATATATTCCCGCTCTGTCTCGATCGTCGGACCTTTGACGTCGAGCATCTTGAGCATACCGATTTTCGGCAGAATTACGATAAGTCCGGCCAGCAGATGAATGCCGATGCCGGGCTTTCTGCGGTACTGGTCCCATTCTTCTTCCTTAGAGACTTGCGCAATCTGGCGCTTATATTCTTCGAGTTCCGGACCCGGTGTATCGTCGGAAAACCGCCCTTGATGCAGGACTGCTTCAGCAAAAGTGAAATTGGGCAAGAAACTCCGTGCACCGAAACGAAAAATTTTCATGGCAGGAAGGTGCCCGCCTACAATTTCATGAAGAGGGAGTCCGTAGGTCTGTTGAAACGCGGCGGCGAGTTGTTCGCGCGGTACCTCTAAGCCAATATAATGCACATAGGCCATAGGAGCCAGACGCAACTTGGCGGCCTGACTGGCGTCAAACGCCCACTCCACCTGGCTGTGCTCGTGCTTCCCTTGTGCATAGTTCACCGACGAACCGTATTTTTCGCGAAGTTTCGGGAACGTGATCGCGACCGATGGGTTGGTTGCCTGAGAGTGCCCGACGGTGTCGCCCACATAGTGCGACAACGCGCCGATGGCGAAAGCAAACTCATTTGCCGTGTGGGCCTGCTGAAAAGGATTCTGCACGAAGTCCCCCGAGCGGACATAGTGCGTCAGATTCGAAAACAACTCATTTGCAAAGGGATAATACCCGAAGTCCTGAATGACGCAGCCCCCATAGGCGTACGCATGGGCCTTTCTCAGTTGCTCGTTCGTGAGTGAAGGAAACCGCTTTAGCAGTATCGGTACGATGACCGTGTCCCAGGCCTGATCGATCAACTGATGGTGCGTCAAGACGCCATATGCTTTCAAAGACGAAGGCCCCCCCTAACATGAGGGGAATGCACAGTACGAGCGGAGCCAGCCATCGGCGGATCTTCAGCTTGATGTTGGGAGTACTTGAAGATGTTTCCGCTCTCATGCCCACATCGTCTCCTGTTGCGTCGAAACCGGCCGCGGGTTTGCCCAGCATCACGCTCGGCACCATAAGCGGAACGAAGAGCTTCAGTGACCGAATTGATTCTGAGGGTTCTTGCTCTCAAAAACGAGGATTCAGCCAATGATGCCAGAGGCTTAGTATTTTCGTCTGTTCGGACTAAAGCTTTTGAATCTGGTAGTGAGCGACTTGCATCGTTCCCTGCGGACACTTCCGTCCAAAGGGGAATTCCATGGAGAACTATCGAACAATGGCGGGTCTCACGATGTTGGCGTTTCTCGCAACGGTAAACCTTTTAATCCCAAACGTACTGAAAGCGGCGGACTCTGCTGAGATCACGAAGCTTTTTGCGGACGCCAAGGCCGAAGCGGCCGAATTGAAGGTTGATTCTGGCGAACTGGAATCGTTCACGCGCTCGAAGATGACATGGCGGGGTTATGGAAGCAAGCTCGAGGAGATAAAGATCCACATCAATAATACGGGTAAACTGCTTGTCAAACTTAAGGCCGCCGAGACAACCGGATCACCCTGGCAACAAGCAGCGATCAAACGGATCGAGCCCCTCTTGAAGGAATTGGCCGATAACACCACAGCCACCATCAATCATCTCAACGCCAACCCGGGGAAAATTCACACACCTGCCTTTACAGACTACGTAAAAGCCAACTCCGCGTTAGCTACAGACCTTGAGGCCGTAATCCGGGACTACGTGGACTACGGGAGCGACAAAGAGAAATTTGAAAGCCTTGGCTCGAAGTTAGAGGTTCAACCCTGAATGGCCGACGATTTAGTCGCGCACCTTGAATCCACACCAGATTGATGGAGCTAGCACCTTCTGAGCGCTCCCTACGAACAGTGAGCTTTCATCGGGACAAAAGCAAGCGCAAGCTCGGGTTACGCAGTGCGCCCTAATCGACCAAGTATGCCATCGAACAAAGATTGATTTAATACGCTTGCTCGCGAGTCGAACCGACCGTTTGAGAGAACGGAACCTGGAACTTCATCCAGGTCTTCCAAAAAAGATGGTATTTCCGAAGCTATCGAAGGAAATTCATGACTGATTCAAATGTTCACAACGCGATCCAATTTTGGACAGTGTTGATCTTGCTCGCACTGTGTGCCACTTTCCGAGCAGGGCGCGACGGCTTTAGCGCACTGGTAGCACCTAGCGTAGTTGGAACTATCGTTTAGTGGCTAGCTTGACCAGACTGTTGTCAGTCGGTCAATCCGGAGGCTCGAAGCGGCTTGGGTCGCGTACCGTCCGATGTGTTGGGGATCATCCCGGAATGCCGTTCGGATTCATCGTCCAACCCTCAGCCAATCACGGCCCAGCTAAGGGAGACCAGTGCTCTATCTAAGACACTGGCCTCGCTGCGATCCTTGGCGAACTCCTTCGCGTCCGAGAGGGGTAGCCCGACTGCGCAACAATGATGCACTGCAGAGCCCAAAAGATTCAGGAAACGGTTACCGCGATAATTGACAACGTCCACATTCGGCCCGCCCTACCCAGTTCGATGGGCAGTTTGAACTGTAAGAAGAGCGGCCTCCCACCCCGCGAGATCCACTTGAAACTTAAGTCGGGAGCGAGAACAGATACAGCAAAATTCCGGCAGCCACGAGCGGGCATCCAACCACCAGGAAGGCAACGAAGGCTAAGGGGTGGACAACCAGTAAGGAGCCCAGCTGGACTAATAATCCGGAACCCACGAGGAAGCTCGCCCAGCGAATTCTGCGTTCGGTTACGGAAGTGTCCACTACTAGGGTTTCTCCTTCCAGAAGGTAGCGTCCTTGAGCGATGCGATATCGTGTACGAACTCGTGGCAGCCGCTTGAAATGCACGAGAGCTTATTAGACTCGATCAGACCCAACCGTTCGGGAGTTTGGTTGTGCGTGGAACCTTGTTGAAAATTGCGCGCTCCCAGGTGGCAATGGAGGCACTCGCGGTTGTTATAGGGATCATACGGCTTGATCGCTTCTGGTTTAGGAATCGTCCCCAGGTACTGTACCCATAAATGCCTTAGCCCTTCCATCTTGGCTGTGACGGTTCCGAACATCGTGTAGTTGGTATGACAGGTATAACAGGCTCGATCGCGTGGGACGCGGTTGTTTTGAAAGTGGGCGGCCGGAATATAGCTGGGATCGTCGATATGAAGACTCTTGCCAAAGCCTTCCATAACGTGACAGGAGAGACAGAATTCCGTCGATTCCGCCCGGTCCATCTGCTCGGAGAAACCGGCCCACGCCGCCATCACCGGCAGCGCGAACAGGGCGACGAACGCCAGCATCTTGCCTTCACGAGAGCGCGTGAAATTGACGCGAAAGCCGACGAGCAGCGCGATTAACGCTGCGCCAAGACAGAATAACAGAATGACGGAGGCCGGCATTGCAGATCGCTGTTCCTATTTTCCGAGGCTGCGATAGTAATCGACCACACCTTTGACTTGCTCCGCGTTAAACTGCTTGCTGTAGCCCATCATGCCGGGGCTTTTGCCGTCAGCGACGATCTTGACCATTTCATCGGCGCTCATCTTACCTGACGCTGTTTGGGCATCCTGAACTTTCAATTTCTTGCCCATTGCGGTTTTCGCCATACCGTCGGGGCCGTGGCATGTGGCGCATTTGCTCATATACAAAGCTTTTGAATCTCCTTGCGCCCGCGCGTCTGCGGAGGCGAAGAGAATCAGAGCTGCACAGATCATGGTCAGTTTCATACGTAAATGTATCCTTTCGGGAAGTCTTCATCTTCAAAACGTTCGCGTCCAGGCGATGGTTAGCAGTTTCGCGCCGAAGTTGTTTCCGGTCACGATCTGCTCGATGTAGTAGGTACGTTGGAGTTGCAGAGTCAAGCGTCCGAAACGCGGGAAATCATAATAGATCGTGCCTGTCGCGTAAGGAAAACTTAAGGGGCCGGAGATAGGAGCTTCGCCTTGAATTTCGCCGAGGCCGGTAGACCGCACGTAGTTGCCAGTGAAAGTCAGGCCCAGGCGTTTAGTCGGGTTGGCCTTAATGCCGGCCTGCCAAACCCGGTCGACGGTCTGATCGCGCAGTGTGAGATTGGTGATCGGCGCCGGGCCGCGCACGAAATTGACTAGGCCGGACGCAAAAATGCTGTCGTAACTGAAGCCCGCAAAGCCCGAGAGGCGCGGATTGAAATCATAGTTTGCGGTCACGGCATTGCCGCGTATGGTGCTGTGGTAGTCAGTCAGCAGCAACGTCTGGTTCCGCACCACCCCGCTATCTTCGAGATAGAACTTTTCGGTGGGCCGGAACCGCACCGAGAAGTGGCCTCCGATATCAGTGTGCGGCGAGATGGCGGTATAGGCGGTGCCGGTGTTGATCTCCTGAATGTCGCCCCGTACCGTCAACATTTTCGTCGGCTGGTAGTAAAAGCTGGCAATCGGCCAGGCAGTCTTGATCCGCTTGGTGGTGAGAGGGTCGGTAATGCCGTCCTCGAGTTGTTTGATGTCCTCTTTGAGTAACCGGACTCCGGCTCTTATCAGGAGCGACGCGGAAGGGGTGAATGCCATGTCGAGATCCAGCGTGCTGGTGCCGACCATCCATTGATTTGAAGAAATCCCGGTTGCTACGGTAGCTCCGTTCAGGCTGCGGAAATTAGCGGCGCTGTCGGCGGTGAAGCGGGAATAGCGGTAGTCGAGAAGCGCGCTCCACCATTCGGTGATCTTGTACGTGAATCCTTGATCGATGACGTTGTTGGGTTCGGTCACCTGGGCGCGTGTCGAGAGCGAGACTGCGTACGGGGCGAAGGTCGTGCCGCCGCTGTCCGTGCGCGCCGAGCCGTCGAAGGCCATATCCAGCGAGGCCGGTCCTTGATAGCGGTAATACATGTAGCCGCCGCGCATTTCAAATCTGCGGGTCACCTTGCCGCTGTACGAGAATGCGCTCACCGGGGTGCTCAGTTTGCGGAAGTCGGAATAAGAGATTGCGTTCACCAATTCCATGGCAGTGTCGGGTTCGCCAATATTGATGCTGCGTTGCGGAGAAGTAGTGTTGGTGCCGTTCACCGCGTCGGTGAAGCTTTGATACCCCAACCGGTAATGGAAAGCCCAGCCCTGCTTGGTGTAATCGATGCCGCCGGTCACACGGTCGGTAGCTTCATTGAGGGGCGCGACTATCAAATAAGGATTGGCGCGCGCGAACGAACCCCACGTCGAGGAAGCCCCGAAATAATCGAGAGAGCGCGTGGTTTCAGTCATGCCGTCGCGCGTGTTGCGATAATACTCGAAGCTGAAGCGCAGGTTGTTGGTAGCATGGACCAGCAGGTTCACGGAACCCATTTTGCGGACGGTGGCCCAGTTGTGATTGCTGGTGAGGCCGTCGAGTCCGTTGGGGAGCGCGGCGAGATCATTCATGTTCCAGTAGTAATAGCTCTGGCGGAAATTGACGCGCAGGTCGTAAAGGTTCTTCTTGCGAACCGTTAACTGGCCGCTCGGATACGGGTCTCCACCAAGGCCGCTCAGAGTGAGCGAATAGTCGTCGGCGAAACGATTCTCGTCTTTTGCTTTGCCGAACAGGCTGAAGTCCAGCAGGCGGAAGCCGCTATTGAGGTCGAAAAGCTGCTGATAATTTGGCGCATATCCGCTGACATCGGTAAAGCGGTAGCCGGTAGTGACCGATCCCGTGTTTTCAAACCCGCCTAACACGACTGGCTTGCTGGTGTCGTCTTGTGCCAGCAAAGCAACCGGCAGCATGAAAAATCCAATGATGTTGAGTTTCTTCATGGGCTGGTCCTAATGCAGGTAAGCAGCATCGAAGTTCGATCCATGGATAGCCGTGTGGCATCGTGTGCAGGTGCCGTTTGTTTGGAAACTCATGCGGCTGTGGGGCACATTGTTCGCGATTGGATTTACGTGGCACTGCAAGCACAAGAAGCGCTCCTCGCGGCGTACCAGCAGCATGCGATTGATGCTGCCGTGCGGCGTGTGGCAAGTGACGCAGCCCTCAATCTTCGATGCTGGATGTTCGAAAACAAATGGTCCGCGTTTTTCCGCGTGGCATTGAATGCAGGTCTCCGAACCGTTGCGCACCAGTTCGGCGCGGTTGGAGGTGCCGTGCGGATTGTGGCAGTCCGAACAATTCATGGCGCCTTCGGGAACGCGATGGTGCGTGGGGAGTGCGAACTGGGCCTCGATGTTTCCGTGGCATCCGTAGCACAATTCCGGCTGCGGCTTGTTGAGCTGGCTATTGTGCAGCCAGCGACTCTCTTCCGGCAACTTCGGCACATTGAAGAAGTTCCCTTGCGCCGTGCCGAGGCGTTCCGCCTTAGGATTTCGCCCGGCCTCCACCAGATGCATGGAGTGGCAGCTACTGCAATCAACACCATGCTGGATGTGTGCGGAGTGCGTGAAGTCCTTTTGATCGCGACTGCTCTGATGGCACACCAGGCATCGCTCGGCATTCTGTTTTGGATTCCCGTGAAACGAGAAGATCAGCTTGGTGGCCGCCGCCGTCTTTGCGTCGTCGCCTTGCGAGGCCTCCTCGCCGTCGGCATGCGCCTTCCCCGGACCGTGGCACATTTCGCACCCGCTCACCGAGTCTTTTTGAACTGGCTTGATCGCGGCGTGATGCGTCTTATTGAACTCTCCGAATTCTGCGTTGTGACATGTCTGGCAACGTTCCGCTCCCGCATAGCCCGCTCCGGCGACTGGCACCATTGCCGCTACGCTAACCGACGTCGGATCCGGCGCCACCGGACGTCTCTGCCCAAAAGCTGCTGCACAGAGAAGAAACACCGCGAACCAGAGTTTGGAGGTGATTGGGCGTGGCATGCTTCACTGCTGCGATGCACGTTAAGCCCCGTAGGATGTATAAACCCGATAGCGCTGCAATAAAAGCGGAAATCAGGGGCTTCGCGATATGTTACGAGGACTCCGCCCAGTGCCGGCGACCTAGGGAGGTCACGACGTCATGGCATCCGGGCGGGACGCCTTCAGGGCAAACTAGAACGCTCGAAATCTGGCAGACCGGGTTCGAACGCGCACGCCGTGGTTGATCGCTCAGTTCCCAGCGCGGCCCCGGAGCTCACGCTTTCGGCCTCCCTCAGTTGTCATGAGAATGGGCAGCCGTGCGAGACCTGCGACTTGAACCCAATCCTTCCCTATCCCCAGTAGACGCCTCCAATTGGTCTTCGACATCCGGAAAGGACCGGGCGACTGAACCGTCTAAGCGTTTCTGTTGGCCTCGTAGCGCCGGAACCCGCTCATTTGGCAGGGCGTCAATCAAGTCACTTAACAAGGCCTTCATCCGGCGCACCACCTGCATGCTTTCCCGGCCGTAGTAACGAATTTCACTAAAGGCTAATTCGAGGAAATCGTCCCAGCTGGGAACTGGGATTACTAGTCTAAGGTGACCGGACCCGTCGCGAACTTCCCCGATTTCCAGGCAGCGCCGGCCGAGCCTAAGCAAAAGGTCTTCGATCTGGTCGAGCGCCTGGACCGCCGTTGACGGATCATTCACCGCTGGAGATAGCGCCCGAATCGCGATGTCCCTGAGCAATTGGATAGAGTACTTAGGATCTTGCTCAAACGTCCTCTGTGCGCCTGTACGGATAGCCTTCTTAAGGTCCCGCTCGTCGATCGCTTGACGTCCGCCACAGACCCGCAGCAAGGGCGTGCTCTCAACGACCGTGTCGCCGACTCCGGATAGGATCTCGATGACACCGTCCGCCTGCGCGGCCAGTGCCACAAGGCGCGCGACATCTAGGGATTGGATCGATCGCGGGGGACCGCTATATAACATCCTTTGCGTCACCACCAACCGTGAAAGCTCGCTGGCTCCAGTTAGGACAACAGACTTTCCCAGGGGCGGGTACATCAGGTCAATGATCTGCCGCGCAAAGTCGCCGGTGAAGCCCAAGACGCTGGCAATCTGCAAGTAGCTCAAGTTTTGCACGAGGCGAATAAACATCCCCACGCTTGCAAGGAGTAGAACGACCACCAGCCATCCGCTAAGCAACGGTACGTTGCCGGAACCGTTTCGATCCACCCAGGCCATCGCGCAGATCGCATACAGAAAGGTGGCAGTAAAAACACCGATCGCGTGAAACACTACCGGATCTCGGGACATCCACAGCACCAAGCGTGGAGAATACGCGGTCGCACTGAACTGAACCATCACGAACACAAGGGAAAAAACGATGCCGGTCAATGTGATCATTCCTGAGGCAATCGAAGAGTACATCGTTATCGCGACTGCCGAACTGACCCCGGAAGTCCATTCCGGCAGAAGTGACGCTTCGATTCTAGGAAGAGCTAGACCCAATGAAACGGCAGCGGTGGCGTACACTACGGGTACGGCCCACGTGGGTAGCAAAGGCTCACGCATTTTTCGAAAAATGACGGAGTTGTCGTATCCGTGCATAAACCGTCGTTCCAGAGTTGTTCATAGGCCACCACGCCTTGCCGGGACCTTCGGGTTTTGAGTGGGCCTGTATTTTCACCCGTATCGCCCCTACCTTCCTGCTATGTCGAGATTCCAATGCGTGGGGCGTTGATGTGTTTTCTTTTGTTCTGCCTCAGGGTTCAAGACAGAATTGCGTCTCTCGCAATCAGCGGGCGAGCACAAACTAGTGCGAAGCGGGAACCGGCTAACGGACCGCTTCGTCAACCTTTTCAAGTGGGACGTGGGCCACGAATACCGGGTCGCCAAATGAACTTTTCATGTTGTCTGTATGTTTTCCAAGAAACCACACGTTGCCATTACGTTTGTCCAGCAGCAACACACCCGGTTTTCCGTTGTAAATGTAACCTGCCGAAACGACACTGAGGTAGTCAAAGCGGCTGGAATCGGCTGAGACCGCCATCTCGGGCATCAAATAAGGTCGTGCGACGATCATCCCAAGCAACAGGACGATGATCAGCAGCGCCAACTTAAGCATCCGGTCGGATCCATCCATTCGCCACTCCTTTAGTCACCCTACATGTCGCCGGAGCCGGAACGTAAGTCGCCGCTCAGCGGAGTAATGGCACCCTGCGCGGTAGATGCGAACCGTCTATCACCAGTTCCAGAACTTTTCGTGAGAGGGCTAACAGTCGGCAACTGATAGAAACCACAGGCACGCGTCGCCACCTTGATGAGGGTGCCTTCTGTCCGATTCGATAGGGTTTTGCCGGCACGTAATTTTAAATCACCCAAGGTACTTGGCACATCGGCCATTCGGGCATGCGAAGGGACCAACGCTAAAAGGAAGATCTTATGTTCATTCATCGACTTGCCGTAAAGGGGTTGATCGTTGGCGCTCTTACGGTGGGCACAATTTCTATCTGCACTCCGGTACAGGCTCAAGCTGTAGCCGAGGCGCGACAAGCCCTAGCACACCGGCAACGCGATTGCACCGAATTCCAATGAAACGTATGTGCATCCGCCGAGCGCTTGTAATCGCGTCGATCGCTGGGATCGCAGGCGCACAGACCCCGGACGCTTCGGGAGTTCCAGGAACAGCGGAGCTGCTGAAAACCGTGGACCAGCTGATTGAGCTGAATCGCCAACTGGTAGATCAGAACCAGCAACTAACGGATCAGATTAAGGCGCTCCGGCAAGCTATGACGGCGGGGGTGCAATCCGCGCCCGGCGCAGTTCCTCAGAAGAGAGTAGCCGCGCCGCTAGTGGCGAAAGAAAACGCGCCGCTCGCCCCGAACAGGTCGAAAGTCAGAAACCTCCTGAAATAAGAAGGGGACCTACACGCCTAACATTGGTTACAAGGTTGCCAATACCGAGTATGGCGACATGAGCATCAGCATATATACGTAGGCCCGATACTTGAACCAGCGGAATCTCGACGCAATCTATACAGACGCCCATGGCAATGTAAAGAACGTTCAGAAGCGCCAGGATCTTCAGCTAAACAAATTGCAGATAGAGTTCCTCGGATGGGGGTCAAGGCGTGCAGGTCGTTCTGGCCGGCAACCTGAATTACACTTTCAGCAAGTACTTGATCCTGTCTGCGGGTATAACCACAGACCGTCTTCCGAACTGGCCTCGCGTTCGACGGTTTTTTGTTTCTCGAAGGCCGCTTACGAAATCAGCCTTAGATCGATGGCGTGCTTCGTCAATTCGGAAGTAGTGCTCAGTCCTAACTTTCTCTTGATGTTCACCAGATGAAACGAGACCGTCTTGATGGAGATGCTCATGGTTTGGGCAGTTTCCCCGGCGGTCAGGCCCTCAGCGATCAATTGCAGAGTCTCGCGCTCCCGTTTGCTGAGACGAGAAGTGGCGTCAGCAGGATGCTGCAACTTCCCCAGGAGTTCGGCCCAAAGACCGGAGCTGATATAAATGCGGCCTTTCAGGACGCTCTGAACAGCATCCAGAAGCTCTTCAAGCGCGTCGGATTTCAGCACATATCCGGTCCCTCCCGCCTCAAATGCGGCTCTGACGTACGCGGAGCTCGAATGCGCCGAGACGAATAGCAGCTTAATTCCGGGCTGACTCGCCTTAATCTGGATTGCGGCGTCGATGCCGCTCAAATGCGTCACCGTAATGTCCGAGACAATCAGGCCGGGTCTTATGCGTAGTGCCGCTTCCACCAGCGTCCGCCCGTCCTCCACGGTCCCGGCTATCTCGTAATGTGGTGCAAGTATTCCGTGGATGCCCTTGAGCAGCAGTGCGTGGTCGTCGCTAATAAGATGCGAGGGCGTTTCATGAACTTGACATCAGGCAAGGGAATTGACAGAACAAATTGAGTTTCAATGGCGTGGGACGCGGCCCCGATCTCTTCGCTGACACTCGGAGGAAGTTGTCAGGAGGAGCCGTGTTTGCGTGAAGTGTTGCACGCACCGCGCCCCAATCCTTCCATCGTATGAGGGGTTGCGCAGTGCCGGAAGCTAGCTTGCGGATAGCTAACCGATATCCGAATGATGGAAAAATTTAAATCCGGCGTATCGCCGGGGCTATCCAACTAACCCGGACCTTATGTCTCGAACCATTAGCGGTGATACGGCAAATTCGGTCAGCCCAAGCGAGATCGACGCGCAGTTGGAACGGATCTTCAAGAGTCCTGGCTTTCGGAATTCGCAACGCCTGCGCCGCTTTCTAGAGTTCACCGTACGCTGCGTACTGTCGGGAGCAATAGATCAAATTAAAGAGTCCGTGATAGGCCGCACCGTATTCGACCGTGGATCGCGCTACGATCCGCGAATCGATTCAATAGTGCGGGTGGAATCCCAGCGGCTGCGGCGAAAGTTAGAAGAGTATTACGCTACCGAAGGACTCCGGGACCATGTTTCAATCGCGTTCGAGCCGGGCAGCTATGTTCCGATCGTCTCCTATGCGGCACCTGAGCGCGGATCTCAGCGCGAGGAGGATGGAAGCGAGCGAGCCTCCTCCGAATTGAGTCCCCAGACCATTGCTGTCCTTCCCTTCGACAATCAATGTTCCGATCCCGAGCAGGAATATTTCTGCGACGGTGTTACAGAAGAAATCATTTTCGCGCTGAGCACTGTTCCCGGCCTCAATGTCATCGGCCGCACCAGCGTATTTGCTTTGAAGGGCCTGGCGCGAGATGCACGCACGACCGGAGCCCGTCTGGCGGCGGGCACTGTTATCTCAGGCAGCGTCCGCAAGGTAGGGACCCGTCTGCGGATTTTTGTTGAGATGGTTGACGCGGCGACCGGAGAAGTACGCTGGATTAAAAGCTTTGACCGCGTGACAGCAGAAAACCTTTTTGAAATTGAAGAAGAGATTGCGCATTCCATCGCCGGAGCTTTGCAAAAGACTCTGGCTCCCACCATGTCGCGGCGAATCGTCTCAGGCGCTCCCAATATGGAGGCCTATCTGCTCTACCTCAAAGGACGCCACAGATGGAATGACATGAGCGCGGAAGGCTATCGTTCCGCGATTCAGATCTTCGAACGCGCGATCACGCTGTTTCCTTCCTACGCAGCGGCCTATGCTGGGCTCGCCGATGCCCATAGCCATCTTGCGGTTTGGGGGGGAGCACGCCCTCGGGAAGCCTTCCCCAAGGCGGAGCAGGCGGCTCGCCAGGCGCTGCAGCTCAATCCCCTACTTCCGCATGCCTATTCTGCGCTTGCCACCTCCCAAGCGTTCTATCAATGGAAGTGGGAAGAGGGCACCGGCCTTGCGAAGAAGGCCACGGAGATGGAGCCTTCTTATGCCTTCGGTCAGCAGATTTACGGCTTGTGTCTTTTGGCCAAGGGCGAGTTGGATGACGCCCGGACATGTCTCGAGCGCGCGGTTGCTCTGGATCCACTCTCGCAGCGCGCGAACCGTCTTTTAGGAGCGGCGCTGTATCTTGAGCGGCGCTTCTCCGGCGCCGAAAACTGGTTACAGGCCGCCCTGACGTTCGATCCCCAGTCTTTGTATACGCGCTACCTGCTGGTTCACGTTTACCTAAACCAGCACCGCTACGAGGACGCGTTGAATCTGGCACGTACGTGCGAAACAAATCCGCCTGATCCCCTCAGTTTGGGTGCGCTGGGAGCCTGCTTCGGGTACCTGGGACGGAAGGAGGAAGCGTACGAAGTCCTTGCGAAACTTGCGGCATTGGCGAAATCCGGATACATTGATCCCCTAGCGGAGGGCCAGGTCCAGATTAGCTTAGGTAACGTCGATCTCGCTGTCGAATGCGTTGGCCGTTGCTTGGATGCGCGAACACTGTTTGCCGCTTTCTTTCACCTTGACCCGATGTTTGATTCGCTGCGGGAAATTCCGAAATTCAACGAATTGATCTCGAAGCTTAGGCAGTGATTTTGGTTGCCTAGGCTTGCTGTTCGGTGTGCGGCATTCCGGGCGTGGGATGATTCAGCACTGCGCGCTGATGTCTTCGAGTATCGTTCGTGGTCGTCGGCCAAAGGATCCGCCAGAGTTCATGAGTGGCCGGCCGGCAAGGGAACTTCAAGGGAAACTTGAGTGCCCTGACCTAGCCGTGCCGTGATATTTAGCTTTCCCTTTACCAAATGCGCGCGTTCCTTCATGCTGATTAGTCCGATCCCACCGTGGCCCTTGACCGACTTCGGGTCGAAACCGACGCCGTCGTCCTGGATCGTTAACACAACAGCCTCCTTCGTAAAGCCGAGACGGACCGAGACGTTCTCGGCGCCGGAATGCTTGGCCATATTCTGTAGACTCTCTTGTGCGACGCGGTAGATACAAGTCGCCACTTCATTGGGAATCGATGTGGGCGGACCACTGTTCTTAAAGTCCACCGCGACATTTGGATACTGCTCGGAAAACTGGCGGCACAAGGCATTCAGCGAGGCCACCAGACCCAAATCATCGAGAATGGCCGTGTGCATCTGGTACGCGATATCGTGGGTCTCCTGCGATGTCTTGACCACGCGCGCCCGGATCGCCGTAAGATGGGCTCGCAGATTCTCGGGAGGCAGAGGGCTGACCGCAAGATTGCCAATGTCGATGGCGAGGGAAGCGAGCTGGTGGCAGATCTGATCGTGCAACTCGCGAGATACTCTGCGGCGCTCGTCTTCGTGAGCCTTCATGAGGCTGGCAGCTAAGGCGCGTATTTCGTCTCGGCTAGTCGCCAAGTCCGATGCGAGCTGAATTTCGATGTCGTGGGCGCGCTTCACCGCTTCCTCGGCCCGCATGCGCTCTGTCATGTCCTCGATCATGGCGAGGCCGTACATGACCTCGCCTTTTTTATCGCGGATAACAGATCCAGTCAGGTCGATCCAAATGATTTCTCCGCTCTTCGTCACATACCGCTTTCGCAGCCGGTAGTAGGGTATTTCGCCGCTGAAAAGCCGGTCGGCAAGTTCCTCATCCGCTCTTAGGTCATCCGGGTGCGTGATGTCAGCGAATGTCATTTGGAGGAGTGACGCTTCCGGGTACCCCACCATTTGACAAAGCGCGCCGTTGACTTTCAAGAAGCGATAATCCTTTCCCACCAGCGCGAGGCCGAGAGGTCCTTCTTCGAACACTCCGCGGAAACGTTCTTCACTCTCGCGTAGAGCTTCCTCGGCCTGCTTGCGCTCGGTGATATCGGCAGTTATGCCAACTAGCCGAAGCATTCGGCCGTCACCGTCAAAAAGCGCTCTGGCATTCTGCTGGACCCTCACAACTCGTCCGCTGGAATGAATCACTCGATATTCGATTTTGTACGAATCTTTGGCGGGCGTCAGGGTCTTGAATGCCTGGATGAGGCTTTCCTGGTCCTCCGGGTGAATGCGCTGGAGGGAAGATCTACCCGACTCTCTGGTCGGGTCCCCATTCACGCCCAGTATTTCAGTGGCGTCGGCGGATCGCCGCACCTCATCGGTCTCAGGGTTCCATTCAAAAGCGAACATTCTCCCGGTTTCCAGTGCTAGACGGCATCGATCATCGCTTTCTTGGAGCGCCATTTCCCGGCGCTTTAGATCTTCAACTGTCTCCCGGGCCCGCTTCAACGCCTCGCTTAACGAACGAAGGACCTGGTTCACCGGCAAAATAGCAATCGCCGTAAGAAGCACAACCAGCATCCATGCGGCGACGGGCGAGCCGGGGACGTATCGACGAAAGGTTACTCCCGCGAGCTCTAGTAGCGTGATGATCAAAGCCACTGCAACGAACAGACCAGCGCTAATAAAGGCTACACGCTCTCCCACGAGCCATGCCGCTGTGACAGAGATTGCTACATAGAACATCGTTCCACGGTTCGTGATGCCCCCGGAAAGCATCAGGATGACCGTCACCATGAACCACATGCACGAGAGGAAGATCCAACTGGCGACCTTGACATGGCCTCTGCTCAGGTAAACGAGCGAAGCCAAAACTAAAAGCATGAACCCCACTACGAGAGTGAATCCTGCAGCTTTCCGGGGGGAGTAAAACGGCAGGACCACGGCAGAGAATAGTATCAGCCAGATAAGCACCCCGATAAGGAGAGAGTGCAGCGTCCTTGCGGCCAAAGTCTCGATCGCATCGCCGTCGAAAGTAGGCGGTTTAATCGCTCCTGTGAACCGTCGGAGTCGCAAAATGAAGCGCGGTGTCAGATACCCTCCGAAGCGGACCTAAGTGCCATGCTCGAGGCTAACGAACGAAACCCTCGAAGTCATCGTAAAGTCACAGTAGCCGTACTCTGCCACGCCGCAACCATCTGTAAGGCTGAAGAAACATCAACCTACGAGTATACCCGGTAGTTTTTACCAACCGGATAGAGAGTATATATTGACGAAGGATTGTTGGCGTCGGTTACCACCTCGCCTGCGGGGAGGGTCAGGTTGGCCAGCGACTGTCAATTCCAGGCGTACTGGTGCGAGGCCGCGCGGTTATTCCGGCGGTTTCGCAAAAAGATTCCACTCACAGGGTGTTTTCAGGCACGGGAATCGCCAAGGTAATATGAGTGCCATGACCATCTCGCGCGGCGATGGTTATTTCTCCATTTAGCAGCCGCACGCGTTCCTCCATGCCGATTAGGCCGAGCCCTCCGCGGCCCTTGGCCGCCTCAAGGTCGAAACCCGCCCCGTCATCTACGATCGTTAACGATACAACCCCGTTCGCAGCGGTAAGACCAACCGAAACATGTCTGGCTTTAGAGTGCTTAGCTGTGTTCTGCAAGCTCTCCTGCGCGACCCGATACACGCATGAGGCCACTTCACGGGGGACTGATGCCGACTTGGCCTCGCCGTTGAACTGTAGCTCCGTCTCCTGATGCTGCTCTGAAAATTCCTGGCAAAGAACCCGCAGTGAAGTCACCAGCCCCAAATCATCGAGCATCGATGGGTGCAGCTCGTATGCAATATGACGAGCTTCTTCAGAGGCTCTTACGATGCGGTCGCGCAATGCATTAAACACGCCTTGCGCCCTTTCGCGAGATGGGGGATCTGCCGCAAACCCGGCAATGTCACTGGCCAGGAAACCCAGTTGCTGGCAGATCTGATCGTGCAATTCGCGCGAGACGCTGCGGCGCTCGTCTTCCTGGGCGGTCAGGAGCCTCGCCGCGAGAGCCCGAACCTGCTGCGCTTGCGTCCTGGCAGCGTTCTCCAGTTGCTTCCGCTGCGTGATATCAGACACAAATGCGACTGCTAGCTTGCCCTTGGGCGTATCTATGACGCTCAGGCCGATTTCGACGGGAAAGGTCGTTCCGTCCCTACGGCGCGCTTCAAGACTTAGACCGATACCGGTAGGCCGGCTTTGCATGTTCGTAAACGCGCCTTTTTGGTGCTCCACATGAGCCGCCCGAGCGTATCCAGGAATCAGAATTTCGAGTGGCTGCCCCACTAATTCCTGCCGCTTGAAGCCGAACATCGTTTCCGCATTACCATTGGCGAGTGCGAGCGTCGCGTCCTCGCTCACCGCGATGACAGCCTGAGGAGCGGACTCGACCAAAGAACGAAATGTAGCTGCGCTCTCTCGAGCTTCCCCTTCGGCATGCTTCCGCTGGGTGACGTCTTCGTATGAGATAAGAATGCCACCAGTGCTTTCTCCCGAATCGCCCCATGGCGCCATCTGCCAGTTGATGCAATGTTCTGTGCCATCCGGCCGGAGGTAGCTATCCTCGTGCCCCGAAAGCGTTTCCCCCGACAGACTCCGGAGATGAAGCTCTTTCCAGTTCTCGGGCAGGTTCGGAAAGCATTCATAATGGCTCCTTCCGAGCACGTATTCCCGCGTCATGCACATGTCATCCAACCAGCGCTGGCTTACCTGAATACCGCGCATCCGCCGATCCAGCATGATGACGGCCATCGGCGCTCGCTCGACAAACGCTCGCAGAATTTGTAGTTCCTTTTCCCGCGCTTGTTTGAGATCCGTAATATCAACGCAGGAACCGATGTACCCGGCAAACCTGCCGCCTGGTTCAATGCGGGGGGCGCCGTTATCCAACACCCAACGGTACTCTCCATCTGCCCGCCGCAGCCGGTATTCCATCTGGAAGCTGTGGCGCGCATCGAATGATGACGAATAGATCTCCATGCAGCGCCCCAAATCCTCCGGATGCACATTCTCCGCCCAGCCGTTGCCCAGTTCCTGTTCGAGTGTCCGGCCGGTGAAGTCCAACCAAACCTTGTTGAAAAAGGTGCAGAGCTTGTCGGTGTCAGAAATCCAGATCATGGGTGGCGCTGTGTCGGCCATATTGCGGAAGCGCTCCTCGCTTTCGCGAAGCTTCGCCTCTGCCTGCTGGAACTCGACCTGCAGCTTCAGGGCTGAGGCAATTATTCGATGGATTCGCCCGGCAGCGATTAAAGCCGCAAGAGTGAATAGGCTGGCCATCAACCCCATGGCGATGTGGACCTCGTCACCCTGAACCGCGAGACGCACGGCAGGTGCAAGACCACTTGGGAGGATGAACGCGAGGTATGCCTCCGGCAGCGGCGCAAGGAGAGAAACGGCGCCGAGTATCATTCCGCCCGCAATGAAGACGAGCAGAACCTGATTCGCAAGGTGGCCTTCCGGGTAGAGCAAAAGAGGTGCTGCTCCCCAACCCGCTCCGGCCAGGCCCGCGCCAATGGCGAACGCGGCACCCCAGTTGCTCGTTTGAAGGCTCGCCGGCGCGGCGAGCCGATAGAGCCGCCCTAGAGTGAACCTCCCTGCAGACACCAGAAGCATGTACAGGGACCAAAAGCCGATGATCGAATGCGGAACGACTTCCCACTGAAGGCGGCCCAGGAGTGCTGTTGCGACTAGGTTGATCCCAACCCCTACATTTGCGGTGTCGTAGAGCAGCCGAACCTGCGCTGTTCGCATTCCGGAATCCCCTTGCACCTCTGGAAGTGAACAACTCGGGGACATAGAAGAGTACCGTTGAGCGTTTCTTACGCTATCACAGTTCCAGGTTCGCGAAAACGCTTTTAAAGAGAGGACTCGCGCTGGGAAACTTTGGGTGAAAGCTCAATCGTGTTGTTTGTTGTGTTGATGCCGATTGGTAGACACTAGCCCTATCTTTTCTGTCTCGCCATGTGAGAGCTTCGAACCCCAATCGGCACGACGATTCACTGGCGGCCGGCAATCCGAATAGCATGACACAAAAACTGAGCTCCTGGCTTAAAAGCACCAGAGTTGGTGGTCCACGGCCGTCCGCCAAGTGCCGATCATTTCTGTTTTCAATCGTTTATTAATGGACACGAGATTGCACATTCCCGACCAAAGAAGGGTGATTTGAAGAATCGCCAGTCGGCTTTTATTCATGGCACGTACAAAGGCGAAGCGAAAGGACAATGCGATGGAAGGTGTCCGTAACGATGCCGCTCTCGAGATTCTCGAGAACGGGGGCTTTGAAATAGGGGCAGCCGTAATGCACGCAGATGGACGAGTGCAAATTACGGTTAGCTCAAAGAACGATTCGGCGATGATTGATGTTGGGCAAGAACTTTGGGATTTCGCCGCGGGCCTGGTTACTCTCCGTGAGATCAATGCACGACGAAAGGCCGGAAAATAGCCCTCGCGACGCCCGAAAGCACAACAGCCGACCTCGAGGCCAGAGCGGGGCTCAATGCCACGATCAACGTACTTCTATTCGACGAGCGGAATCGCTGCGGCCAGCTCATAACGTACCGCTGCGCGGATTTTGTTCTCGATCTGGATGTAGCGTGCGGCCTTCACGGCGGGGAGTACGGCCAAGATCTTCGGCGTCATGGAGTTTTTCAGTTTCGCCTCGGCGTCATCGATCGCGAGGTACTCGTCCAGCAGCGTGTGCGCCTTTTCATTCGTAACAGGCCCTTTGTCGTACGCGTCGGCGTAGGCCAGGATTGCGTTGGCGAGCCGTTCGTTAATCTGCTGCAGATCTTTCTGGTAGGCCTCGTATACGGGCCAAAACTTGGCGCCTTCCGCGTCGGTGAGTTTCAGGTTCTCCGCCACAACCAATTTCTTGTCCGCCTTGATTTTCTGGCTGAGGATCTCCATGTTGGCCGTGGCCGCGTTTTGGGCCATGGTCGGCAGCACCAGAACAGTTGCAAGCACGAACGCCGTCATGCATTGAGCCATCTTCGTTGCTATTCCTCCAGAGTCCATCGTCGTGTTGGCGCTACCGCCTAGAAACAAATTAACGATGGCGATTCCAGGTGATCGGACTCAAAAAATGGCGCACAGCAGGACGGATTGTAGGTCCGCTATTTGCTGCGGTTGACTTCTCTTGAGTGGCCTGCTCTTGACTGAGCTGGATTCCCGGATTTCGCTTTTCGCGCGCCGGGGTCAGTCCTGGGGCACGATCCCCCGACTGAGATAGTCATCCAGTCTGTTATGTGCGCGTTCCCTCTGTCGCAGTGCAGCGGCCAGCTTGCGAGAGGAGTTCTGAATACGCTGAGCGCCGTCTGGGTGAGGGAGGCCGCTGGGGATGTCCCCAATTATGGATTTGAACTCAATGGAGGCGGTTTCAACCAGCAGCGTCGCTTCAAGAAGATCGTGATTTAAGGCGGAGCGTATGTCCTGATGATGGGACATCGCCATCCCAACGTCTAAGCAAGCGGGGCAAATCGGCACACCATACTCGCGTAACTCTGCTTCCTGACGTTTGCAGAATGCGCAATGTGCCATACGCTAGTCGTTAGACTATTACAACTGTGCATTGGTTTCAATGGCCAGAAACGATGTACAGGGTCCCCTTGAGCATCGCCAAATTTCTTGAGCCATAAACCCCCGGGAGGGATCTACCCGGCAAGGGAACCTTCAAATGTCGGATGAACAATGGGATGTACGGGAATTTATTCAACGTTTACGAAAAGGCGACTTCGAGGCCCAATTAGAGGACAGTCTCGATGTACTGAGCCCGGAGCAAATGCAGGACCTCCACCGCCTTCTACATGAAGCGGAGCGGCCCATTTGAGCATCTTAAAAAAATTAGATCGGATGCCCTTTAATCGGCATCTGCGATCCACACGGCTGGGCTTTCGTCTAACACTTTCCCCAGCCCGGGCGGGCGTCTCCCTCCGAGCGCCTGCCGGGACGGGAGTGTCCGTTCCAGAGGACGGGCGCTTCCGTTCCTCATCCATTTGCGGGGCTGGTTAATCAGAGGATCAACCCCGTAAATAGCCAGCCGTAGATCGTGCCGAGGACCTGAAGCGCCGATCCCCCGGTCTGTCGAGAAGAGCGGGAGCGCCGTTTTTGCAAACAGACACTCCCCTCGCTTTCGCAGGCACCTAGGGGAGATACTCTGCGTCAGGCGGGCACCCCGGCTTCGTGGAGGCCGCCGCTTGGCTGGACACCTTGCGTGAACCCGCCAATCATAGAGTGGATGCTTGCCAAGGGTTTCCGCTGTATTTTTCGCGCGTCACTTATTAAAAGATCTTCAGCAACGGTTAACTGGGCTTGTCAGGCTTCAGATCGTCTTGCGGTGAAAGCTCAATACTGCTCTCGTCCGGTATCTGCGGACCCTTGAACTCCGTTCTTTGCTCGGGCGGCAATGACTCTAGAGTTTCCTCCGACTGGCCGCCAACTTCACCCTTTCGAAAGCGTTCTATGAATTCCAGCACGTCCCAATTACGATACGCCATACCAGGCTCTCCTTAGAGGACAGACTTTCCCCAAGGACGGTTCGATACTTTTTATTCCGACGGCTTGCTGCCGCGCATATGATTGCAAAGGCGAGAGAACCATGTCCTTCCCTAACATGTAGTTTGGGATACCGGACGGACACATGCCCCCGAGAATCATGCAGAACTCGGTGTAGCCGATTTTTTGAATCTTCGCCGTTCCAATCGTATCAATCGGGGGATTTATGTCTACGCTCAACGCGCGGAAGTGTTTGCCGACAACATTTCCCCTAACTATTCGTGGCGGATTACTGCTAGGCATCGCGGTCGCGTGTGTCCAAGCGCAGTCGAACGGCGTATTGACTGGTAGAGTGACCGACCCCTCCGACCGGATTGTGGTTGGCGCGGAGATCGTCGTGCGCGACCACGCGACCCTCGCTCAGCGCTCGGTGAGGACGAATCGTGAAGGGATCTACGAAATACCTGCGTTGCCCGTCGGCATCTACGCTATGCAGGCGAAGGCCCCTGGGTTTCGGCTGTACACGGTGGAATCGCTAACGATGGATGTTGCCAGTACCGTGGTCCAGGACGTGCATCTTCAGGTCGGAGATGTTTCGCAGGAAGTCACGGTGAGATCTCAGACGGCCCCGATCGATCGAGCCACAACTTCCGTGGGGCACGTGATCGATGGCCGGACGGTTCAGGAAATGCCTCTAAACGGGCGCTACTTTCTGGACCTAGCCGTGCTCTCGCCTGGGTCCGTTACCGCGCCGCAGACTGGATTCTCGGCCGCGCCCAGCCGAGGTTTGGGGGCGCTGGCCATTAACACGGCCGGCAATCGCGAGGAGACGGTCAACTACATGATCAATGGGATCACCCTCAACGATCTAGTCTTCAGCTCGATTCTTTTCCAACCTTCAATCAGTGTCATTCAGGAGTTCAAGATTGACAACTCAACCTTCAGTGCGGAATACGGCCAGAGCTCAGGCGCGATTGTCAACTTAGCTACTCGCTCGGGTGCGAGCCGATTCCACGGCGAACTGTTCGAGTTTCTGCGCAACAATGCCATGGATGCCCGCAACTTCTTCACCTTTACTTCCACCGAGCCCCCACCATTCAAACGCAATCAGTTCGGCAGTAACCTGGGAGGCCCCATTTCCAGGAACAAGACATTCTTCTTTTTCTCATACGAAGGGCTCCGCCAAGTGCAGCAGGTTGATCTCAACAGCCTGGTCCTCAACGACGCGCAGCGAACGTCCGCCTCCAGCGGCGTGATCGCGCAACTCATCGAACTGATCCCGCGGTCCAACTTCATTGACTCTGCGGGAGCATCGCGCTTCGTCGGTTCAGCGTCCGCGCCCGTCAATGCGGATCAGCGGGGGCTGGACATTAGTCACATTTTCAGTCAGATCGATCGGCTGCACGGCTACTACAGCTACTACCTGACGCAGACCGTGGAACCCACCTTGCGGGGTAACACCATTCCCAACTTCGGATACATCCAACGCCCGCAAAGGCAGTTCTTGTCGCTAAACGAGACACACATCTTGCGACAGAATCGCGTCAATGAGTTGCGCCTTGGTCTGAATCGCCT
>Ga0157378_10000795_pt1 | contig 29361 bp, 17 predicted proteins | sample M65metaG_FD_115309 | JGI IMG/M metagenome (GOLD analysis project Ga0157378, IMG submission 115309) | Miscanthus rhizosphere microbial communities from Kellogg Biological Station, Michigan, USA - M6-5 metaG | ecosystem: Host-associated > Plants > Roots > Rhizosphere > Soil | place: USA: Michigan... | reverse complement strand
TCGTAGTTGTTTTTCCATCAGGTTTGAAATACAGCGCTTCACCAGTTTGCGGATCTACACCGGCATATTTCACGAGATATAAAGTGTTGATGGGTTGACCAACTCTGTTGACGAATAACCCCGTGATATTCTCTTGTTGTCCGTGCTGATCAAGTAATTTGTTTTTGTTGTGTGTGTAATTTGCTTCAACAGTCCATGAGAAATCTTTTGTTCTTATCACCTCAGCATTGAAAGAAACTTCAATACCCTGATTTTGCATTTTGCCAAGGTTGTTTGTGATCGATTGGAATCCCGATGTACGAGACAACTGTCGATCCAGGAAAAGATCTTTTGTAATGTTGTTATAGAATTCAATTGTTCCACCAAATCTTCCTGCGAATGTGGTAAACTCAATACCCGTGTTGAACATTACTTTTCTTTCCCAGGTGAGTGGCGTTTCAAGATTACTGAGGACGAGTCCACCAACTCCATTATATACAGTAGGACCATACAATTCTCTCGTAGAAAAATCGCCAATGCCCTGGCTACCTACAGTTCCATAACTTGCTTTCAACTTTAGTGAGTTGAGCCAGTCGAGATTTTTCAAAAAATCTTCTGTAACAATCCAGCCAGCACCTAATTGACCGAAGTTGGCCCACTGCCTGTCCTTCGACAATCTTGAAGAGCCATCTCTTCTTGCACCAAAATTCAAATAGTATTTCTTTCGGAAACCGTATGTACCATCGATGAAGTAAGAAAGCAATGAACTCTCCGATCCACCACCTCCTACCGTGGGGATATAACCGTTAGTTGGTGTTCCAGGTGTAATACCTGCTTCATTTTTAAATGGTCCAACCAAGCCATAACCTCCGAAAAGGAAATTTTCAATTTTTCTTTGAATGATTTCATTGTAAAGAGCAACACTTAATTCATGTTCTCCTACTGTCCGCTGATAACTTAAAGAGGTTGTTCCCGTGTACCTGAAAGTTCTTGAAAATGATCGGTCAACTTCACCATTTCCTCCCTGGGATTGTGAACCCTGATCCGTGGTACGATCGAGGTAAGTAAATCCTTCATCCTCTGTGAAATCAACTCCCCAAAGCGTTTTAGCTTTCAATCCCTTTACCCATGGCAATGCAAATTCTACATAAACATTTCCCACACCTTTTAACTGATCGGAATTACCATGATTCTCTAATAATTCCGCGAGGGGATTTGGTTGCCCTTGTAGAAAATCGGCCTGGTAATCTCCATTTGCATCGTAAAGATTTAAATATGGATTGAACCAACGAATCGCATTTAGCGGACTGCCGATATATTGATCATTCTCCCTTGTTCCTGTTACCCTTGAATAACCAAGGCTAGAATTAATTCCAAATCTCCAGTTGCCGAAAGTATTGTCAAGATTCACGCGACCAGTATATCGTTTCAGTCCCGTTGTAATCACAACCCCTTCCTGATCAAATATGGAACCCGAAACAAAGAATCTTGTTTTTTCATTCCCACCTGAAGCGCTTAACTGATGCTGTTGAGTAATTCCTTTTTGAAAAAGAATGCCCTCGATATCATAATTTAATTTGCTAAGACTATCTACTTCAGCCTGTGACCAACCAAATGGATTTGGTCCGAAATCTGGACGATCATAGAACTCGTATTGAAGTTTCTGCGCAGAATTCATCAACGCAAGATGATTCTTCGGCAATTGAGACCATCCATATTGAAAATCGTAGTCAATTTTTGTTTTACCTGAATAACCCTTTTTAGTAGTGATAACGATAACACCGTTGGCACCTCTTGAACCGTAGATGGCTGTAGAAGTAGCATCTTTTAAAACGTTGTAGGATTCTATATCTCCTGGATTGATGGAAGCAAAATCCGCCGAGTTGATTTGCACTCCATCAACAATATAAAGCGGATCGTTCGTTCCATTGATCGATCCTTTGCCGCGAATTGTGACCACAGCTGCCGCTCCAGGCTGACCACTTTGTGATTGAGCAAGTAACCCGGGCACTTTACCCTGAAGCGCTTTATCGAATGATCCTATTGGTTGCAGCTTGATTTCGTCGCCCGAAACTTTGGAAATCGATCCGGCAGTTTGTCGCTTATTCTGAAGCGTATAACCGGTGATCACCACTTCCTGCAAATTCTTTTGCGCAACCTTGAGTGTAACCGTTACCATGTCAGATGCTCCAACGGTCACTTGTTCATCAGTGAAGCCTACGTTAGAGAAGACCAAAACAGCATCGGCCGGAACTGAAAGCCTGAACAAACCACTTCCATCTGTTGTAGTTCCTGCTTTGGATCCCTTTACGTTGACGCTGACTCCTACGAGCGGACTTCCGTCCCTGGCGTCAGTTACCTTACCGGTTATGATTCTGTTTTGTGCGAAGGAAAAAGCTATAAGTAACAGGAAACTGCTCATGAGCAGTAAAGATTTTCTCATAGTCTTACATTAAAGTGAAGGTTCTTGTTTTCATTAACCCAGCATGTGGGTCATTAGTTACAGACAATAAAAATGATGGGATTGAGTCAGAAGATTATTCCTTTATTACTAAAACGGGAAAACTGGCGACTCAATGCTAGAAATTTTTATCTCAACACAAATTTTCGCAACGGAGCGTTTGTGCATATCAGAAAATGAGTGATGATTCAAGCACGATCTTGCAGGCCTCAGAAATAAAAATCCCGACTCGAAAGTCGGGACTTGTGATATAATAGAGGATTAAATCAATATCCGGGATTCTGTACGATTGCCGCGTTTTGCTGTGTTTCCTCCAATGGAATCGGCCAGATAAACCTAAAGTCATTATAAGGAATGGCGGGAATTGACTTTGTTAGCACAGGGTTAGTAGCGCAATTATAAGAAGCGAATGTGGCGTTTGCAAAAGTCATCTTCGCTGGAATACCACCAGTATTGAAATCTGCATCCAGGGCCAACCGATGAATATCGCCCCATCTTTTTCCTTCTCCTAAGAATTCAATTCTTCTTTCATCAAGTATCGCCCTGATCAATGCTTTCTTATCTACAAAACTGGCAACAGTGTAGGCCTGGGTTGCAGGATCTGCCAACGCCCTGTTGCGAACTGCATTCAACAACTCTACCGCACGCGTGCTAACCGCGGCAGCATTGCGGGCTTCCGCTTCCGCCAGCGTTAATAAAACTTCCGCATACCTGATTTGAGGAGCTGCATCAGTTCGATTGGTGATGTCCCTATACTTCGTCGAATAGTAACTCCTTCCATCCTGAGTTAACAACAATGTCCTCCTTTTATCATCGCATTTCCATGTTTGAAGGTTGTAAGAAATTGGACTGATTCTTACAAGACCTCTACCACCGAGCGTTGGCGTGGAGAGCATATAGGCTAATGCACCATTGTTGCCTCCATTGTCATTTGCATCATTCTTAATTGAAAAAACGGATTCGTCGGTAAGATTGTTGGTAAACGCTCCGTCAGCAGCAGCATTCAATTTCCATCCGCCTATCGGACTCACATAAGGAGCAGTTGCTGGAACTAATTTGTTTCCTTCAGTAATCACTCCGGCCCAATCGCCCTTATGCAACTTCACGCGCATTTTTAATGCAATGGCGGCGGCTTTAGTTGCCCGATAATTTGATGGAGTGCCATCGGAGGCCGGAATCTTCACAGCCAAATTATTTTCAGCGAAGTCAAGGTCTGCAAGAATTTTATCATAATTCTGCGCCACAGTTTCTCTTACCTGCTCTTTCGCTTTTGCAGCTGTGGCGTCTCCGTTAATTCCAAAATCACGATACATTATTCCGAGCTTGCTGCCATTTCCGTCTGCATAAGGTCGTGCAAAGTTGATCACCAATTCATGATGCGCCATTGCACGGAGGAAGCGGCATTCCGCTTCATATTGCAATGCCGTAGGCTGATCAATGATTCCACCTGTTGCAGCACCCTTGATACCTTCGATCGTTAGATTAGCTCGATTGATTAACGCATACAATGTTTGCCACATGAATCCATTATTCGGCGTAGTGGAATTGTAATTGGCTTCGTATGTTACCTGATAAAACTGCGCCTGGTTCAACATATCTTCTCCACGCATGTCGCCTTGTTCAATATTGGCGGCGCCGAAAGGATATCCTCTCACTACGTTGCCTACATAGAAACCGCTCTGCGCTCCATCGTATACACCATTAAGCGCAAGCAGCACGCGCTGGGGCGTGGAAAATGCAGTGGCGTCAGAGAAGGAAACATAAGGCGTAACATCCAACACCTTATTGCACCCGAGCGTCAACGCCGCCACCATTGAGAATGCAAGTATTTTTTTATTAAGAGTTATCATATGTCTGTATTTAAGAGAATGAAATTGAATTAGAATCCGATATTAAAGCCGATAGAAAATGATCTTGGCTGAGGGACTGTTCCATTGTCAATACCAAATTCAGAATAGTTATCAGGATCAATACCAGAGTAATCTGTTCTAATCCACAAGTTTTGTCCCTGTGCGAAAACTCTTAGCGATCTAACAATACCTTTCGTCTTTTGTTCGAGTGCTTTGTTATCGAATGCATAGCTCAAGACCACGTTTTGCAGGCGAACGTAATCGCCTTTTTCAACGAATCGTGAAATGGCAACTGACTGATTATTGACCTGGTTATTTTTTCCTATCCAAACTTTAGGAACATCGGTTTGATCTCCAGCCTTTGTCCATCTCCTGAGCACTTCTACTCCATTGTTCTGGAAGCCCTGATTCAGTAAGGTTTCCTGCCTGGTAAGATTATAAATGTCATTTCCTCCTGAGTAACGAAGGAAAATATCAAGAGTTATTTTCTTAAAGGTGAATGTATTTGTAAAACCACCGAAGTAAGTTGGAATGGTACTTCCGAGAACTACGCGATCAGTTGCTCCATCAAGAGTGGTAGCAGCACCGAGCGTTGGATCATCCTTTCCGTTGCTGACATTGTAACCATTACCTGCAATGTTTGACTGAACCAGCGTGTGTCCTGCGTCTTGTTTAAAATACAAAGGATTTCCATTACCACTATTTACGCCTGCGTAAACAAATCCATAAATAGCATTGATAGGTTCACCTACGCGAAGAATGTTAAAGGTTCCATTATTTGGTCCCTGCAAAATCACGTCCTGGTTATTCACGAGCGACAACACCTTGTTCTTCGCAGAAGTGAAGTTGAAATTGGCAGACCAATTGAAGTTCCTTGTTTGATAAATTGTTCCATCCAGTGTGATTTCAAATCCCCAGTTCTTCATATTTCCAATATTGCGGAAGATGGAATTGTTGGGAACACCATATGAACTTGGAAGCGGTGCGGCCAATACCAGGTCATCATTCCTATTCTGGTACCAGTCGAAGATGATATTCAGTCTCTTTTTGAAAAGGGTCATGTCAAGTCCTGCATCAATTTTCTTATTGGTTTCCCATTGCAACGCATTGTTGCCAACTGCATCAATCGCAATACCATTCAAACCTCCGTATGGAAACGGTCCATATGTGCTGAGGTACGGAAATCCAGTCAAGGTATTACCGACAATTGCGTAGGATCCGCGAATTTTAAATTCATCAATCACATTACCCAATGCAGAGTTCTGCCAGAAGTCTTCCTGTGAAATGCGCCAACCTGCTGATGCGCCAGGGAAGTTCCCGAACCGAACATCTTTTGACAGGGATGATTGTCCATCTCTTCGATAGCTGACTTGTAAGAAATATTTATTGTTGAAGTCGTAATTGATTCTTCCGAAATAAGAAACGAATCCTGATTTAAATAATCCACCGCCTGAAGTAAAAGTTGTAAATGAACCACTGATCAGGTTATTGCTGATGAAAAACGGATCGGAAAAGTTTTGACCTCTTCCATATGAATACTTCTCCTCATCCTTTTGTGTTTCCAAACCAGCAGTAAAGTAGAGATTGTGCTTGCCGAATGATTTTGCGTAGTTGGCATAATTCTGCCATATCAATCTATTCCTTCTGAGACTTATATTATCCACTCTCCCGTTTGATCCACGGCCATCACCATGCAATGGATCATAAGACAGGAAGTCGTTTGAACTTTGATAGTCAACTGAACCCTGGCTTCTGAAAGTAAAATCAGTGAAAGGAGTGATTTCAATATATAGATTTTCGAGTACGCGATATTTTTCAGATTGTTGTTTGTTCTTCGCGAGCGTATAGGCAATATTCACATAATTGTCGTCAATAGCGCGAAGGTTGGCATCTTGCCCCAACGCTGCTCCATCAGGAGTAACATTGAACCCACTGAATTTCTTATTAGCTGTATCATATACGCGCACATTTGGAAGATCGCGCAGGCCCGCCGTAATTGCACTGCCCAAAGCATTACCACCGTTGTTTTGGTCGTTATCATCCACTCTTGAAACAGCAAGAGAGTTTCCGATCTTCACCCATTTGTTCACCTTATGACTAAGGTTCATTCTTACCCCATAACGTTTACTATTGTTTGTTTTAATCATTCCATCCTGTGCCAGATAATTAAATGACAAATAATAATTGGTAGTAGCATTTGCACCATCCATACTGATGCTATGACTCTGCACAAAAGGATTCTGTGTATAGATCTGGTCCTGCCAATCTGTATTGGTGTTTTGCGCATTCATAAATGCTTGCGCAGGTTGACCTGCATTAGAATATTTTTCGTTGGCGATTGTCACAAATTGTTGTGCGTTCAGCAGATTGTACCTGGATGCAGGTTTGAAAGTGCCTACATACATGTTGTAGTTCACATTCATTTTACCTTGTTTGCCCTTTTTAGTGGTAATCATCAACACACCATTAGCTGCTCTTGATCCATAAATCGCCGTTGCCGCACCGTCTTTTAATATTTCAATTGATTCGATATCACTTGGGTTGATATCTGACAGTGCATTGGTGTTCGCAACTGATGACAAGCCGGAATTATTAGTAGTACCCGATACCGGTGTAGAACTTGTACCGTTTGCAACTCCGTTTATATTTCCGTTAGCCGGATTCGATTGCAACAAGCTTCCTGAAACCGCTGGAACGCCATCAATGACGATGAGTGGATCACGACCATAACTAATGGAATTCACGCCGCGAATTCTGATGCGAGGCTCTTGATTCGTTAAACCGCTTGGTACAGTCACCTGTACGCCGGCAGCCCTTCCCGATAATTGTTTGTCGAAGCTTGGCGTGACGAGGTTATTGATTTCAGAAACGTCCACTTTAGTTATCGCAGCAGTTACAGATTTTTTCTTTTGCGTTCCATATCCTACCACTACAACTTCCTGGAGTTTTCGTTCCTCAGAAGTCATGGCCAGGTTCACTGAATTACTGTTTCGGACGGAAACTTCTTCGCTGCCGAATCCTACATAACTAAAAACGAGAACTTTTGAATCTGCGGGCACAGTGAGAGAATAATTTCCGTTTACATCAGTTTGTGTACTGACTGTGGTGCCTTTAACGGAAACCGTAACCCCGGCCATTGGAGATCCATCCTTGCTATCGGTGACTCTCCCCGTGAGTGTTTTGCTTTGTGATAGTCCGGTTAGCGCTGCACAAAGCAGTAGCAAAAGAAAAGAACTTGCCTTTCTCATACAGAGTGTTTTTGATTTTTTCAGTTGTGCGACTAAAGCATCCCCCTGCCATTAATTATTTTACTGCAAACGATTACGTACAAACGAATTATCGTTTTGCAGAAACAACAATTGCGGCAAGGCGATAGTAAATGACAGTACAACTTCCGAAACTGACGCAACCATAACGGTGGATAATAACTCAATCGGGAAGAATGAATACCAGAGAAGAGTTTTGACGAACTGAAGTTTTATAAAACGTCAATTGGTGGATGAGTCATTTTTGAATTCAAAGTACAGTATAAAAAACGAACCTCCCCGTTGGGAGGTTCAATAAGCATATGCAAGAGTCATTAATAGCCTGGATTTTGCGAAATATTTGGATTAGCATCAAGCTCTTGCTGAGGTATGGGTTGCAAGCGCCTGAAATTGGAAACAGGAAGCGTAAGCGGCGTAATACCAACATAGTTATTATTAATGTTGACACGCACTACGTCCCTGTTCAGCCTAAGGAGATCGGGATAACGCAATCCTTCAAATGCCAATTCTTTTCTTCGTTCAAGAATAATGTCGTCTAACAATTGCGCTCCTGTTGAAGTATACCCTGCGAAGGATGGATCGCGTTGTTTGGCCACCATATTCAGGTACAGCTTTGCGTTTGTTTCATCATTGGTGCGATAGTATGCTTCGGCCAGCGTTAATAAAACCTCTGCATACCTGATCACTTTAGTATCATCCTTCTCACTTGAATTGGTAGTGTTGGGGAACTTGTTCACGATCTTTACGTTCTGGTTCGCGCGAACACCACTAATGAAAAGATTGATCCTGGCATCAGTAGCTGCATATTTGCTATACAGGTCATCGGAAGAAATCGCGTCCCCATATCCAGCCTGATCATAAAAATAGGCTAGTGCATTGCTACCATTGTTATTTACAACATCGGATGAGATTTCGAAAATGGTTTCCACCTTTGTGCTATTCGGTACCGGATTCTTCCAATAGTTGACCAGATTTGCAGCAGTGGTCAAAGTATATCCACCATTGGTAACCACATCAAGCGCGTAAGTTTTAGCGTTGGCGTAGTCGCCCATAAACAAAGCAACTCGCGATTGGAGTGCACGCGCAACGTATTTGGTTACATATGAAGAATTTTTGCTTGCGTTTAGCAATCCGTATGCATCACTCAGGTCCTTTGTTATTTGGTTATATACCTCTGATACCTTACTCCGAGCAGGCTTAAGAAACGCGTCATATGTAAGAACCAGTGGAACGCCTTCTGCGTTCGGATCAACTGTGTAGGGTTTCGCATAGTAGACTGCGAGATTCCAATACAACAATGCGCGCAGTGTAAGTGCCTCTCCTTTTAACTGGTTCACATTTGGTGTGGTGGTGAGATTGGCATTGATCACATTGTTAGCACGCAAAATTGCCGCATATGCAGATACCCAGGTTCCAGTTGCCTCGGCATTTGCATTCGTATATGTGTAATTGAATTGCGCTATATACCGATTGGAATTCGTTGTCGAAATAAAAACGTTGTCAGCGAGTATATCACCAAAGAATGGCAATTGTCGACCATAAAGATTAGTTCCACGCAAGGCTGAGTAAATCCCATTCACCGCAGCCTGCATACCACCTTCATCGGTTATCGCCTGGTCAGTTGGAACCTGATCATATGGATTCAGATCCAGGAATTCCTTTTTGCATGAGCTAAAAACAATTCCCAGCGATATCACAGACAGGGAAATTATTTTATTCAGTTTCATAATTTATGTTTTGAATGAATTCAATGTTGGTTAAAATCCAAGCGACACACCTATGGAAACAATTCTTGGAAGCATGATCTGCAAATCATTTGCTCCATTGATTGGTTGTTCCGGATCGAATGTGATGTCCTTGTCAAAGGCTTTTGTCCAAAGATTAGTTCCTCTTATATAAATTCTAACTGATTCAATCTTTGCCGCATCCAGCACTTTCTTTGGAAACGTATAATTCAGTGTGAGGTCTCTCAATCTGATCATATCACCTTTGTAATACCAGCGTGATGATTCGGCATTGGAGTTGCTGGTGCCACCATAAACATATTTTGGAATATCGGTTACGTCACCCGCCTTCTGCCATCTGCCCAATTGTTTCTTAATCTTATTAAGCTGCGGATTGAATCCATCGCTCCAGGAAATGAAACCCCATTGGTCATACACTGTGTTACCATATTGATAAGTGAATTGAGCGCTGAGTGAAAGACTCTTGTATGTAAAGGTGTTGCTGAATCCTCCGAATCCTTTTGGTGATGCGCTGCCGATGATTGCCCTCTTAGCGGTGGTCACACTTGGTGTAGTCCCTTTCATGGTACTATCAAGATACCATAAGGGAGCTCCATTAGTTGGATCTACACCTGCCCACAAGCGCGTATAAATTGATTGGAAGTCCTCTCCCACTCTGCGTATGTAAGGCAATGCAAGAATGTCCGCGTTATTACGAAGAGATGTAATCTTGTTTTTATTATACGCCCAGTTGAAGGAAATATCCCAACTGAAAGTTTTGGATTTAACAGGAGTAACATTCAATTGAACTTCTACTCCTTTGTTTTCCATTGAACCCACGTTTGCTTGAACGCTTTGGAAACCTGAAGTTGGCGAAAGCGGGTCGGCTAAAATAAGATCGGTAGTCTTTCTTTGATAGAAGTCGAGCACCAGTGCCGCTCTACCATTCCAAACGGTAACATCCATTCCAACATCAAATGGTTTGTTTACTTCCCAGGTGAGGTCTGGATTGTCTACGACGTTTGGATTACTACCGGGTTGTTGATTATAATTTGCGCCAAACGCATAGCTTCCTTTCCATGTATAATTGCCGATGTCAGCATTTCCGTTGGTGCCATATGATGCGCGAAGTTTCAAAGCATTCACAAATCGCACATCCTGGAAGAATGCCTCCTGATCAATATTCCACGCAGCCCCAACAGACCAGAATGTTCCGTATTTATTATTCGAACCAAATCTTGAAGATCCATCTCTTCTTAGGCTACCCGACAGCGTGTAACGGGATTGGTAGCTGAGCGAAAGATTTGAGAGTATTGATGTGAAGGAATAGTCAGCGCGAGCACCGGCAGCTGAGGTAGGCGAGCCGGGTGCAGGCAAACTAATGAGTGGGGTGGCTGGTAAACCATCGCCTCTCGCGGTGATCTGATATGTTTTCGATTTCTGCGCTTCGTATCCAACAGTCAGGTCAAGTCCAAGATCTTTATTGGAAAGAAAGTCGTGTCGATAATTCACAAGATTGCTCCATAGCCAATTTGAAACCCGCGTATCATAATTGTAAATGCGGCCGCCAACTGTTCGGGCATCACCGAAGAAAGGATTATAATATTGCTCTTCTTCAATATTGAAATGATCTACTGCAAACTTTGTTGTAAACTTCAGGTCTTTATAAAATTGATATTCCGCAAACGCGTTTGCAAGAATCTTTACAATGTTCGCTTCTGTTCTATCGTATTGCTCAATTGCAAGTGGATTGTAAACCTGGTTAAAAACGGTAGTACTATAATTCACAGTACCGTCCGCATTATAAGCATTTTGAGAAGGCCGGAGGAAGTAGGCGGAAAGAACAGGGTTCCTAAAGTTTCCGCCTTGCGACTGTGAATGTTCTTTGCTATATGATCCGGTTGAATTTAATCCGATAGAGAGACGGTCAGTAGCCTTATGCTTGATATTAAAGCTCCCAGAATACCTGCGAAAATCAGCGTCGATAGTAACTGCCTGCTGATCATAAAATCCAACTGAAGTGTAAAAAGTCGTTTTTGCGTCTCCTCCCGAAACGGAAGCTGTAACATTTTCGGTTGTCCCTTGGCGTGTTACAAGGTCAATCCAGTCCTCATTCGCAGTGTTATTATATCCCAGGCTATTTAAGGTATTATCAATTTGGGCCTGCGTTGCACCAGCATTAACCAGTCCTTCCCGCGTGAGATTAAAGTATTCATCTCGTGTCAATGGTTTGGATTGATCATTCAGGAATGCGAGGTTGCTCAGTCCAAATTCTCCGTCGAACCTTATCTTACTCTTCCCAATCTTTCCCTTCTTTGTATTGATGAGAATTACACCATTTGCCGCGCGCGATCCATATATGGACGTAGCGGCTGCGTCCTTCAATACTGTTACACTCTCGATATCATTCGCGTTAATACCAGCGAGTGTGCTTGAGGTATTACTGACCCTGGAAAAATCTCCTGTATTGATGGGAACTCCGTCTACAACATACAATGGAGCTGCGCCAGCGGTGATTGAACCAATTCCCCTTATACGAACTTGTTGAATACCTCCTGGCTGACCTGTAGGAGAAATAGATTGCAGACCGGCTACTTTTCCTTGCAGCATTTGATCAACAGAGGAGAATGGTTTGTTTTCAAGGTCTACTGCATTCACTGTTGATACAGCACCTGTTACTTTCCTCTTCGTTTGTTGTCCGTATGCAACAACTATTACTTCATCCAAATTCTTTGCGTCCGTCTGTTCTAATCCGATACTGAGCGTACTGCCGGTGCCAATGGCCAGTTCCTGTTTTCCATAGCCAACTGAAGAAAACACCAATGTTTTCGCCGTAGCAGGGACAGTGATGGAATAAGTTCCATCGTCATTTGTTTGTGTAGCCTGCGAAGTTCCTTTAACGGAAACGGTAACCGCCGGTAGCCCAACGCCGGTTTGTTTGTTAGTAACCTTACCTGTGATTGTTCTGCTTTGTGCAAACAGCAGAATCGTGGACAGGCATAACCACGAGAGTAGTAACAACCTTCTCATAGCAAGAAAATTTTGGTAAGAAATTTTAGTTAGACCTGTAAAATTCCCGCTGTGCTGTATCTGAAGGTTTGCTTTATTGCTGAAGCATGAAAAATTTGAATTAAGAGGAAGTAAATCGCTACTCAAGATACATTTCCAACCAGCTCATCTGCCCACTAAAACCCAAAACATGGGCTTAAACAAGGAAATATAAGAACTAAAACCCTATTAGAATTCGATGAAAATTGAGAAGCATGTGTTACTACTCTTTTGAAAAAAGTTGATTGTAATACTCCACTACTTGTTGAAGGCTCGCTGGATTTTTTTCTGGCAACTTCGAGTTGTTTATATACTGTTCCAGTTCTGTTTTTTTCTCTGTTAGCGCTTCAGGAATGTCTTTCGTTTTTTTAATCCGCGTTAAATTTCCGCCGTTGCCCAGATAAAAGAATTCCTGGTCGGTGATGCGTTGCTCAACGGATGATGCGCCATATGGTCTCGTCTCCACCAATTGTTTCCTTATGTATTTGTATAATGAGACTTTGCCATTTGCTAACACCTGCACCCAAACGTTTGAACCAGCATTATGTTGATCTGGAATTGCATCTACTTGAGTAAAATGTTGATCACCGTAGTTGACATTTGGAATTACCAGCTCCTTGATTCTGCTGCTGGTGACCATTTCGCGCCCTGAGCTATCCCTGAAATGTAAAGTATTATCAAGCAGATTGAGTTTAAATGTTAGTGGAATGTAAGCGTGATTATCACCAATTATCAACTTACCATCCTGCCATGAGTCGATAAGATAGGGAGTACCCGATACCAGGTTAGCATATTTATTGACAAGCATGGCTTGCCCGTTCATACTGAGAACAAAAGTTTGGTTACCCGGCGTGTAGAGTTGACTGGTTTTATTTTTCTGCGCAGCTGTAATGAGCGGCAATGATATGGTTACTAAAGCAAGTAAACGCTGCAACGTATTCATACTGATAAGTTGTTTCTTCAGAGTTAATAAATATTCCAGCGCTCTATTGCAAATTCAGGCAGATTAAATGAGGTTTCAGTAATCATTTCTCCAACTTGAATAGCCGGAAAAGAAAAAAGGCCTCACTTGAAAGTGAAGCCTTTTCAAAAATTCAGGAGGATTAATATCCTGGGTTTTGTTGGCCCTTCAAAGAAGGATTCGCATCAATTTCGGCTTGCGGAATAGGTGCAATCATCTTTGGATCATTTGCCGGGAACGAACAAGTAGGTGTGCTTACCTCAGTAGGCATGTTACAATAATTCCTCGTCATCGGAAGACCATTTCTCATAAGGTCGAACACGCGATGACCTTCGAACATCAATTCTCTTCTTCTTTCTGTAAGAATCGAATCTACCAGTTCAGTTCCGGAAATTCCGGTCAGGGCAGTCAAACCTCTTCTTGTTCTGATTTGATTAAGATCAGTAAGTGCCTCCGTTGGTCTTGCTGTTTTAGCGTATGCCTCTGCCCTGTTCAATATTACCTCGCTCAAGCGAAGAATCTTCGGGCTATAGAGACCTTGAATTCCATCCTGGCTCTTGAACTTGTTGTTCTGAAATTCAAGCGGACTGTTTGTAAATGGTCCGATATAATTTTTATATCGCTCATCGTTTGGATTGAAAACAGCAACTAAGTCTGGTGAAACTCTCACATCGCCATATCCTGGTTTTAAATAAATGTTACCAAGGTTGTCGCTTCCGAGACTTTCAGTTGAAACAAATTTTAAAGTGAAAATCTCTTCAGCTGTTCCCACTGTTGAATAAAAAGTAGGAAGTTGAGCAGCGGTGAGCAAAACATATCCTGCAGAGGTAACGATATTCGCTTCGCTGATTGCGTTGTTGTAATCTTCCTTATACAAATACACTCTTGAAAGCAAAGCTGAAGCAGCATACTTGCTTGCAGTCACCTTGTCAGCCGAGCTGGTATTGGCCAACAGCGTTTTTGCCTGATTAAGATCATTAATGACCTGAGTGTATACTTCTCCTACGGTGTTACGCGCAGGAGTTGCGTTGATGTCAGTTACCAATACAATCGGTACTCCCATCTGAGATCCGCCGCCCTGGTTATAGGGCTTTGCAAAAATTCGCACCAAATCAAAATATGCAAGCGCTCTTGTGAACAACGCTTGTCCTTTCGCCAGATTTTTTTCTTCCTGGGTTGCACTTACATTATCAACTGCATTGATAATGTTATTCGCTCTGGAAATAGTGCTATATGTGGCGGTCCAGATTCCAAGTGCATCAGCGTCAACTGCTGCAAAATTTCTCTGGAATGTTGGAATGAACCTGTTACTGTTTGCTTTTGCGAGGTAAACATCATTACTGCTTAAATCGCCGTACATAAACAGGTAGCGTCCGTAATAGCTTGCGCTGCGCATATTCGCATACATACCTACAACTGCTGCATTGATACCTTTTATACTGCTCAATGCCTGGTTAGTATTTTGCGAATCTTTCGGCTCAAGTTCCAATTGACGCTCGCATGCAGTGAAGATCATACCTGCCGCCAGCGCTGTTATAATTGAATATTTTCTGATTTTCATTCTTCGACTTTTTTTTGATTATAAAGAAATGTCCAAACCAACAGTTACACTTTTGTTAACTGGATATTTGAAAACATCGTTACCCGTCAGTGAAGTTTCAGGATCAACTCCCTTGTAGTTGGTAATGGTGATCAAATTCACGCCAGTCACGAAGAACCTTGCATTGGTAAGCTTAGCTCTTTCGATCAGGTTTTTCGGTAAGTTGTAAGAAAGTGTGACATTTCTTAACCTGATATAATCATTACTCTCAATCCACCTGGTAGATGCAGAAGAAGAGTTCTTGTTTCCTCCAATAACTGGCTTTGGTCTGTCGGCCTGTTGTCCGGGAGTTGTCCAATAATTCTGGTCTGCATTCTTGTAATAGTTCCATCCATAACGCAATCCATCGGAATCAATGAACGACATGTTCTGATCATAGATCTTACTTCCGGTAATTGCATAGAAGAAGAAAGCCAGATTGAAATTGGCATAACTGATGTTGTTATTCAAACCAAAAACGAATTTCGGCAATGAAGAACCTACGAATTGTCTGTTCTCTGTGCGGCTGGCAATAGCATAAGAATTTGTAGTTGTTTTTCCATCTGCTAAATACCACAGCGGATCTCCATTAGCGGGATCAACTCCGGCCCAAACAGGAAGGAACCATGAGCTGAGCGGCTCTCCTTCTCTTGTACGGCCAAGTGTTCCGCCTGCAATATCCTGGTGATTGTAGAGCGTAAGTACTTCGTTCTTGTTGTAAGAAACGTTCAGATCGGTAGTCCAATTGAAACTTCTCGATTTCACGTTAACACTGCTCAAGGATACTTCAAAACCTTTGTTCTCTAACTCTCCAACGTTGCGTTGAGCAGATGTGAAACCGGTTGTGCGCGATACAGGTACATTCTGCAACAATTCAGAACTTATCCTACGATATACATCGAAAGTTCCTCTCAATCTGTTTTGCAATACAGCCCATTCTAAACCGATGTCTGTTTGTTTGTTCTTTTCCCATGTGAGTTGCGGGTTTCCTGGAGTTGAAGGTGCACTTCCTGGCGCTCCGTCATAAGTTTGTCCGAAAGCATATAACTGTTGAGCAACGTAGTTGCCGAAATCAGCAACACCAGAGGTACCGTAGCTTGCACGCAATCTCAGATCACTGAATACTTTTTGATTTTGCATGAATGACTCATCAATCAGCTTCCATGATCCACCAACTGAATAAAACAATGCATATCTATTGTCAGATCCAAATCTTGAAGATCCATCGCGACGAATAGATGCACTCGCAGAATATTTGTTGTTGAAAGTGTAATTTGCTTGTCCCAGGTAAGAGAGGAATGCATATTCTGATTCACCACCACTTACTGCGTTTGGTGTACCGGTTACATTCAGCACTTGCAAACCACCATCTACAATTCCAATTCCATCGGCAGTGATGTTAGTGCTATTAAAGCGCTGGTATTCCATCAATGCGAGATAACTGAGCTCGTGCCTGTCATCTTTCAACTTTAAGGTTCCGCTCAGTGACGTTTGTGAAGTGAAAGTAAATGGATTGTTCAAGCTCTCAATAATTTCCCCACTCTTTGCAGGATCAGCAGCGTTGATACCATTACCTGTAGTAGGATCAAAGAAAACTTTTTCCCTTGCGTAGATAACATCCATCGCCAGGTTTTGTTTTAATGACATCCAATTAGTAAGCTTCAACTCACCGTTCAACTTACCCAACGCTCGGAATTGGCGTTGTTTGGAATAGTTGAGCGGAGAGGAGTACAACCAGTTGTCGCCAGTGATATTGTTACCACTTCCTTTAGAAAACTCATCTTCGTATCCGATGTACAAACTACCATCGTCTTTATAAGGATATAACCAAAGTGGGCTATTGGTCAAAGTTGCCAGAATCGGGCTCGAGAAATACGAACCACCGTCGGCATTTAAACCGTTAGAAAACGACGTGTTGATGCCCGCGCCAATTTTTAGTCTGTTGTTCACCTGGTGATCAACATTCAGATTCACGGTCATTCTTTTAAAACCGGAGTTGAACACTGTTCCTTCTTGATCGTAATAACCCATTGAAAGAAACTGTTTTGTTTTCTCGTTTCCTCCACTGATAGAAAGATCATAGCTTTGAATATTTCCATCTACTAACGCAGCATCAACCCAGTTAAAAGTTTTATCCAGAAGAGAGGTCGGCATATATCCGTCGATGAAAGTTTGAGAATATCCATTCAACTTCAACATATCCTTCTCATAATTATACACCTGGTTTGCGTCCATCATTCCCCATTTGCCCACGCTCGGTTTAGTAACCCCGTATTGGCCAACGAAGTTTATTTTGGATGCGCCAGATTTTCCTTTTTTCGTAGTGATCACTATCACTCCGTTACCACCTCTTGCACCATATAGAGCCAGAGCTGCGGCGTCCTTTAGCACAGTGACGCTCTCGATATCATTTGGATTCATGTTCGAGAGAATGTCGTTGTTCTGTGAAATCACACCAGCCACAAATTGACCCCGCTCCACAATGATCCCGTCGATAACATAAATTGGAGAAGCACCAGCGCTGATTGATCCCACACCTCGGATACGGATGTTGGAACTGGCGCCCGGTTGACCCGAAGTACTCATCACGGTAAGACCTGTTGCCTTACCCTGAAGGATATCATTGACGTTTGTAATCGGGGTGTTTTGAATATCCTTTGCGCCTACAACAGAGGCAGCAACTGTGGATTTTGTTCTGGCAGTTGTAGTGTAACCTGTTACTACCACTTCCTGCAGATTGTTGTCCCCTGCTTTCAATGAAACATTAATCACATCCTTACCGCGGATGTCTACTTCCTCTTGTGCCATGCCAACAGAAGTAACGATCAAAGTTTTTGTAGATGCGGGAACTGTAAGAGAAAAGGAACCATCCGCCTTAGTAGTGGTTCCTATGCTGGATCCCTTCACGAGCACAGAGGCATTTGCCAAGGGGTTTCCAGTAGCGTCGGATACCCGGCCGGAAATTACCCGGTCCTGGGCATAGAGTTGGAAGGCCAGGACAAGGCTTCCCAACAAAAGCAGCAAAGCTTTTCTCATGTAGAAACTTAATTTGATTGGTTAAGAAATTGAATAAAAAAAACGAGACGAATGAACGGTCTGCATTGACTGCTAAAGTTGCAACAGCGTTGTGTTAAAATATTATAACAAAAACCGAAGTTGATTTTTTTGAAACTGAAACCGGATTTCGGCGACCTGAATTTGCATCTTAAAGTCGACAGCGAACTACTAACCCTAGAAAAATCGCTACTGAAGTTGTATAAGTGGCTACTTAACCTGATGAATGAAGCAGCAAAAACAACAGAAATTGATTCATTTATGAGGGAACGCAGCTTCCGATGCATGCAGCTTGTTAAAACTTTCAATAAAATGTATGAGTGGCTATTAGATGAGATAAGTATGACGTTAAATAAGATTTGATCAAATACTTTTGAGACGGAAGTCTTCGTAGATGCTGGAAGTGTCAAAATTGATCCCTAACCCGGAGAAAAACTTTCTGGTCACAGAGAAAGTAAAGCCGAAAACACCTGCCATGAATTTCAACCCGGCCACAGCCTTAGTTGGGAAAAGGCTCAACCGCACGTTTAATTATGTGGTCATCCCTATTCTGGGGGTTGCCATACCTAACATTGCAGGCATTATTTCCAATGAACTTTATTCGAGTTGGGAACTTATCCTGGCTTATCTTTTTTTTATCGCTGTCGCCATACTGATCTGGAAGGGAAATGTTCGGTTGCTCTACTATATCCGAAAATATAACGTGGAGTTGTATGACGATTATTTTAAGATTGTCTTAAGTTATCTCACAGCAAATATTTTTTATTCCTTCCTGGTTTCCACGGTGGCGCTCTACGCCTGGCGCTGGATATCCAGAGAAACAACTTTGAGTCACAGCTCTATCCTGCTTGCGAGCTTATTTGTTGTAATCAGTGTGATCTTTATCAACAACATCTTCGAAATTATTTTACTCAGAAAGGAGATGGAGTACAATCGGATGCGGGCGCAAAAAATGGAAGTAGCAAAGGTAGAAGCAGAATTGGAAGCGCTGAAATCTCAAATCGATCCGCATTTTATTTTTAATTCCCTGAACACCCTGAGCTATCTCATCACGCGTGAACCGCAGAGTGCAAAATTGTATAATGACACCCTTGCCAAAGTGTATCGATATATTCTTAGTAATAAGGAAAAGGACCTGGTGTTACTGAAAGAGGAGTTGGAATTTATAAGCAACTACTTCTATCTCCTGAAAATTCGCTTTTCCGAAGCGGTGAATATGGTGATTGAAATCATGGATTTGAATAGCGAAGATTATCTCATCCCGCCAATTTCGCTCCAAACGCTGGTAGAAAACGCGATCAAGCATAATGAATTTAATGAGATGCATCCCCTCGATATTAAAATTGCGATTTCAACAAATTACGTTGTGATCCGAAACCCGGTTCGCCCAAAAGAAGCATCCGCCCCTTCCAATAAAATTGGATTAAACAACCTGGATAATCGTTACAAGCTCATCACCAGGAGAAACATTGTCATTGAGAATAACTTCAAATATTTTACTGTAAGGTTACCCATCTTAAAATTTTAAGCCATGAATATTCTCATTATTGAAGACGAAAAGCCCGCTTATGAAGCGCTCCTAAGCGAGCTCAAAGCCATTGAAGACAACATCAAAGTAGTTGCAGCATTCGGTTGTGTAAAAGACACGGTACAGTGGTTAAATGAAAATCCTAACCCTGACCTGATTTTTATGGATGTGCAGCTGTCCGACGGACCATCATTTAATATTTTCAAATCAACAACCATTACCTGCCCGGTCATTTTCACTACCGCCTATGATAAATACCTTACACAGGCATTTGAATACAACAGCATCGATTATATTTTAAAGCCAATCGACCAGGAAAAACTAAAAGGCGCAATGAAAAAGTACAAGAGCCTTCAACAACATTTCCTGGGCAATTATTCTTCTCTCTTTAGTTATCTCAATGGACAGGATAAAAAGAAAACGAGGATTATTGTAAAACGGGGAGTTGAATTCCAGGCTATACGTACGGAAGATATTGTCTACTTCTTCACTGAACACAAACTTGTTTTTCTTGTAGATAAGGACAACCGCAAATACATGGCGGAAGCCAATAATCTTGCGGAGCTGGAAGAAGAGCTCGACAACAATCAATTCTACCGCGCCAACAGAAAATACATCGTCAACGCTAATTACATTAAGCGATTCAAACCACTTGAAAGAAGTAAGATCAGTGTAGAAATGACTTTACCGCTCGACGAAGAGATTGTAGTTAGTCAGGAAAATTCAGGTGCGTTTAAGAAATGGATCAGTGAACTTTAGTTTCCGGTTTGAAGTTTGAAGTTCGAAGTTTGAAGTTTGAGCTTTCTGCTTGTTGTAAACAATTGTATACAACACCAAACCTCAAACATCAAACAGTTTTTCCTGTTAACAGTTTTCTTATTTTGTTGTGAAGTTCTTCGGGACGGAAGGGCTTATGGATAAAATCATCGAAACCTTTTGAGAGAAGGTCGATATGCATGTTGTCATATACAGCCGCCGTGAACGCCATGGCTGGGATGGAGCGATTTAGTTTTCTTATTTCTCTTAGCGCAGTGCAGCCGTCCATCTCCGGCATCTCAAGATCAATCAACAATAGATCAAAATTTCCTTTTTTAAATTTCTCCAGCGCTTCTCTTCCATTACTTGCTTCAGAAACATCGACGCCCCATTTCTGGAGGAAACGTCGGGCAATTGCCATGTTAACATGGTTATCTTCAGCCAGCAGAAGCTTTACGCCAGTCAGTGACAATTTCTCTCTCGGCTTTTGCTCTTCAATATAATTGCGCCACGTATGATTAATCTTCAATTCAATCGTGAAATGAAAACGACTACCCTTACCCAATTCACTTTCTATCTGAAGGATACCGTCGAACATTTCCACGAGTTTTTTGCTAATAGCAAGGCCCAATCCAGTACCACCATATTTACGCGTTGTGTCAAGATCGGCTTGCGCGAAGCTTTCAAATATTTCCTTTTGTTTGGAGAGATGAACGCCGATGCCGGAATCCTTCACTTCAAATTGCACGATCGCAGTTCTACTGCTTTTTCCGAGGCACTTGCATGAAAATGAAACGTAACCGTCTTCGGTAAATTTTATCGCGTTTGAAAGAAGATTGTTGATGATTTGTTGCAGGCGAACTTCATCCACGATTAATTCTGTGTCGAGCGCTGGGTCAATACTCGTCTGAAAAGTCAGTCCCTTGCTCATCGCAATGTTACTGAATTGCACCGCTGTTTTTCGGGCAAATGTGTGCAGGTTCATCGGCATCATGTTCAGTTCAACCTTTCCAGATTCAATTTTTGTAGTGTCGAGGATATCATTCACAATTCCCATCATGTGTTCCGATGAATACTTCAAAATATCCAGTTGGGGTTTTTGCGAAGCCAAATAATCGTCTTGTAGCAAAAGGTTTGACGCACCTATAATTCCATTAAGTAGGGTTCTCAGCTCGTGACTCATGTTCGAAAGGAATCGTGTCTTCGCGCGGGATGCAACCTCCGCCTTCTCCTTCGCCCTGATCAATTCAAACTCCGCTACCTTGATATCGGTAATATCTAAAACACGAATCTTGAAATACTCAACACTTTTGTAGGAAAATGAAATGATGCTCACGTACCCATGTAGCTGCCTTCCGTTTTTTGTATTGAATAACAACTCACCCTGCCAATTATTTGATTCGCTGCTAAGCGTTTCAATCGTTTGTAGGAATTTTTCACGATAGTGTTCCTCCAGCCAATCTTTGACGTTACTAAAATTGATCTGCTTCTCATTGTCAAGTTCAAACATTTCTACTGCGCGCAGGTTGCAGCTCGTGATTTCGAGCGAGTTTTTCAATACAATGAACACCCCGTCAAGTGATGTATTGTAAATAATATCACCGAATGCTTTTTCTTCCAGAATATTGACTTCATGATCCCGGTTTACACGTAGAATTGAATAAGAGAATATAATGGTCAATAACAACGCCATTGCAAGATTTGTGTTAAACAATCCGTCGTACATGCCTGCAATATGCCGTTGTACATTATTTTCTGCGGGGCTCAGATAAATACAAAGTATAATCGAACCAACTCCGATGGCGTAAATAAATAATAGCTCCCACCCATCATTTTGCAAACTCACCAATAAGGTTAGAATGAGAAAGAATGGAAAGAAATATAAATATTCACCGGCGCGCCATCCTTCCACCATACTGATGACCACCAGGTAAAGATTAAGATTGATAATCGAAATCATTCTCGCCAGCGCAAGACGTCTCTTGCTATTACAATAATAGGCAACGAGGAAAAAATAAGCCGAAGTAGTATTGATCAGTGCACTGATGTATAGGTTGTGAGAAAAGTAAGAGATTACAGCAAGTACGTTTGCAACGAGTGCGAGAAAAATAAATGTATTGAAGCGGATCACCTTCTTTCTTTGCAGAGCGGACATGCCATCGTACAGTCCGGAATGAAAGAAGTCTTCATATAAAGACCTAAGCGCCGAAAATTTCGGTTGTTCCATCGGGTTAGGGTTAGGATTACCAATGAGCCCACTATAAACGATTTACCGCTCATTTTAATTTCCTTATGTCAGCCAAAAACAGGCCAAACCGGCCAGGAATTCGATATATGGAAAGAATCGTTCGATGAAAATCGCCGCAGATTTAGCCCAACCCCAATTCGTAATGTAATTCAGGTATTTCCACATCGAGAAATCCTTTTTTCAAGAGTCGTAGTCTGAAGGCCTTCTGCACTTCATAATCTCCATGAACAATAAATAATTTCCCAATCTTGGAAGGTTCCTGGCAAGCTAGCCATTGACTAAGGTCTTCATAATCCCCATGTGCACTCATACTTCTGATGGCGCCAATTTCTGCGTGCACCTGGTGACGGACTCCATAGATGCTCACTTCCTTTTGACCTGCGGTTAATCTGCCTCCTAAAGAATTCGGTTCGCAATAACCCGTGAGTAAAATAGTATTCCTGTCACTTTCGATATTGTTACTGATATGGTGCTTCACACGCCCTGCTTCAGCCATTCCGCTAGCGGCAATTACAACAAATGGTTCGCGTTTGTAGTTCAGCATTTTCGACTGCTCAACCGTAGTCACAAATTTTAATCCTTTGAATGCAAAAGGATCACTGTCGGTTTCCAGCACTTTTTGAATTCTCTTATTAAAATATTTTGGATAACTCTTCAACACTTCCGTAGCATTAATACTTAGCGGACTATCCACATAGTAATCGAGAGCGGGCAAGCGATTTTCCAATTCCAGTTGATTCAATGCATACAACAGTTCCTGCGTTCTGCCAACGCTGAATGCGGGCATAATAAGATTTCCTTTTTTTTGAATACACGTTTTTTCGATCCATTGCAACAAAAGATCTGGCGTAGTTGTATTCAATTCGTGCAAACTATCGCCATACGTGGACTCCATGATGATCACATCAGCTTGTGGAAATACTTCCGGGGATCTGAGAATAATGTCTCTATATCTTCCAATATCCCCGCTGAAAGTGATGGCAGTTGTTTTACCATTTTCTTTTATGCGAAGATTGACAACTTCACTTCCGATAATGTGACCAGCATCGGTGAACATGCATTCTACGTTCTCAATTACAGAGAACCATTGTCCATATTCAACAGGAACTAATTGAGGGATGCAAGCTTTCGCATCTTCACTAGTATATAGTGGCTGCAGGTAAGGCAATCCTTGCGCAGCGCGTCGTTTGTTTGTAAAGCGTATGTCCTCCTCTTGTATTTGCGCGGAGTCCTGCAATAAAATATTAGTGAGTTGTTTGGTAGCAGGCGTGCAAAATATTTTACCGGTAAATCCCTCCTTGCACAATTTTGGAATTAAACCGCTATGATCCATATGCGCGTGGGACAACACCATAGCCGTCACAGACGCAGGTGTGAAACCGAAGTTGCGATTCAATTCATCAGTGTCCCTTCCCATTCCCTGGAACAGACCGCAGTCAAGTAAGACTTGTTGACCATTTGATAACGTAATGAGGTGCTTTGATCCCGTTACGCAGCGGGCTGCACCGTGGAATGCGAGTTTCATCAGTTAAAGATAACTGATGGAAGGCACAAGGAGCAAGGCAGAAGGAACAAGGAACAAGGAACAAGGCACAAGAAAGGTACACGGTACCAAGAGCCAAGAAGACAAGTCAAGCAAGACAAAAGCGAGAAAGGCTTTTCCTTGGTTCAACTTTTACAAAATACTAAGATCGGGACTTGAATGACCATACGATAAAAAATTCGGCGATGACTTCTCCAGCCTCGTTCCGGCCAATGGTGGTAAGTGAAATGGTTGTGGGTTGTTTAGAAGAGATTGCAAGGTTAACCGCTTCCGTAATTGCTTTGCCTTGCTCACATACAAAAATGGTTCTGCCTATTGCTTTCTTCTTGTAATCACCATTTACTTTGAGAACGAGCATCGACACAGAGGGCTTCCGTCCGTACGTGTTCGCCATCGCCAAGATGCCGGTGCTCATTTCTGCCGCCATGCTCAAACAGGCGAAATAGGTGGAACGAAATGGATTTCTTGTAAACCACTTATATGGAACGGTGACTTCACATTTTTCTTCGTCAACAAACTTCAATCTTACTCCGGAAAAAAATGCAGCTGGCAAACGGGAAAATAAAAACATCCTGAATTTGACAGGATTCTTAATAAGATTTATAAAGGCGTGGGATAACATCTTCTAGAAGGCACAAGAGACAAGAGACAAGGTACAAGGTACAAGACACAAGAACCAAGAAGGAAAGTCAAGAAAAAAACTTCTTTTGTATTTGTTATTACTTTACTACAGCACTTCGACTTGATGACGCAAAAGGTCTTCGAACGTGTCGCGCTCGCGAATGACAAATGCCTTTCCATCCTTCACCATTACTTCGGCAGGCCTCAAACGAGAATTAAAGTTTGAAGACATTTCAAATCCATATGCACCAGCATTATAGAACAGCAAGTAGTCACCTTCCCGCACTTCATTTAATTTCCTATCCCAGGCAAATGTGTCCGTTTCGCAGATATTTCCAACCACTGTGTAGATCCTTTCTGGTCCGCCCGGATTGGATATGTTTTCAATATGATGATAGGCTTCGTAGAACATTGGCCGGATGAGGTGATTGAAGCCACTGTTCACGCCAACAAAAACTGTTGCGGGCGTTTGTTTAATCACGTTAGCCTTCACAATAAAATAACCAGACTGACTTACCAGATATTTGCCCGGCTCAAACCAAATCTGCATTCGCTTTTTCGTTTCTTTTTCAAACGCCTCGAATGCATCGCAAACTTTTTTACCGAGAAGCTTTACGTCTGTTTCCGAATCATCAGGCTGATACGGAACCTTGAATCCACTGCCAAGGTCAATAAATGAAAGTTCCGGAAAATGGGTCGCCATATTAAACATCACCTCAAGTCCTTCAAGGAAAACGCCAATGTCCTTGATCTCGCTTCCGGTATGCATATGCACTCCTTTCACCTGCATGTTGAAAGTCTTTACAATTCTTTCAATATGGCGGAGCTGATGAATGGAAATCCCAAACTTACTATCCACGTGACCGGTTGAAATTTTGAAATTTCCTCCCGCCATAATGTGCGGGTTGATGCGAATGCAAATGGGATAAGATCCGCCATACTTGTTACCGAATTGTTCCAGTATTGAGATATTATCAATATTCAGATTCACACCTAAATCCTTTGCTTCAACAATCTCATTAAAGTCGACGCAGTTGGGCGTGTATAAAATATTTTCTGCTTTAAATCCTGCTTTCAATCCAAGCCTTACTTCATAAATGCTGACACAATCCAATCCTGCGCCAAGCTGTTGTACATATTTGAGGATATTAATATTAGTGAGTGCTTTGCATGCATAAAAAAAGCGTGCATCGCAATTCGCAAACGCCTTATCCAACTTGTTGTATTGCTCTTTAATTTTTTCCGCGTGATAAACATAAAGCGGCGTTCCGAACTGGTTGGCCAGTTGAAGAAGATATTCATGCGAAAGTTTTTCGGCCATGACTGATTCCGGTTTCGAGTTTCGGGTTTCCGGTTTTGCAACAGTGATTGCACCGAAATCCGATTGGTTATTATTGGGATGCAGCGTCTTCATCAGCGGCGTTATTATTGTCTCCTTCATTTTCCTTTCTACCACCTTCAATCAATTCACCGTTCTCTGTTACTGAAAAGAGTGAAGCTTCTGATTCCAGCGTGATGTGCGTTTCCTCATCTTGGCGTTCTTGCTCATTTGCAGGTGCATTGATGATAGTTGGTTCAACAATTGGTTCGGCGTAAACTTCTTTCAGCTTCGGCAACTCTTCGGCAGAATTTATTCCGAAATAATCCATGAAGTTCTTCGAAGTAGCATACACCAGCGGCTTACCGGGGAGATCTTCGTTGCGACCCGTAATCACTATCAATTCTTTTTCGAGAAGTTTTTGAATGGAGTAATCACTGCTCACGCCCCTGATGGCCTCGATTTCAGATTTAGTGATGGGCTGCTTGTAGGCAATAATGGATAATGTTTCCAGAGCTGCAGTGGAAAGCCGCTTTAAAAACTTTTCCCCGTTCAATTGCGCAACGGTTTTGTGATAGTCTTTTTTGGTAAGGAATTGCCAACCGCCTCCACTTTCTCTCAAACCAAATGGATAGAATTCGGAACTATACTTTTCAACGATTCCATCAATCGCTGTCTGTATTTGCTCCGTCGTGGCTTTTTCTTCCATGAAACCAAAAGCGCTATTGATTAATTCAGTCAGATCAATTGCCGTGAGCGGGCGATCACTTGCAAACAGCAGGGCCTCGATATGAAGTATGAGATTACTGATTTCCATTTCAATTTTTTTGTCTTCGCCTATCAGGATACGGTGTTTATTGATTGAATCCTTTCAACCATACTTGGCAACCGTCAGTCTGGCGAAGGTGGATACAAGATATTACTTCGCACTTGTTTCAGACCAATAATTGCTGGTGATTTGCTGCCGTGTGAACAACTTTTCTTATCCCTGTAATGCAGCCGCTCCGCTCACAATTTCAGTAAGTTCGGTTGTGATCGCAGCTTGTCGTGCCCTGTTGTATGAAATACGCAATTCCTTCAGAATCTCGTTTGCGTTTTCCGACGCCTTATCCATCGCAGTCATACGAGCTCCGTGTTCAGATGCATTAGCATCCAACACCGCTTTATATAATTGTGTATTTAAAATCTTTGGCATCAATTCGGCAATCAGTTGGTCCTTGGCGGGTTCAAAAATAAAGTCGGTCTTTTTTACTCCCGGTTTAGGCGTCACTTTAGGAATAGGAAGAAATCTTTCGACTACAAATCTTTGAGTAGCGGCATTCTTAAATTCACTGTATACAAGTTCTACCACGTCAAAATCCTTATTCTCGAATCCTTTTACCGCAGCCTGTGCAGCCGCCTGAACTAATTCAAAGGAGAGGTGGAGGAAAATATCCTTGTAAGTGGCATCAGCCTTAAACTTGACTTTCGCAAAATGTTCGTATCCCTTCTTGCCAATACTCCAGATCGTCACATTCCCTTTGCGGGCTTGCTCGCTATATTTTTCGTTGATGACTTGCTTGGTGAGTTTTATCAGGTTACTGTTATAAGCTCCGGCTAATCCGCGGTCACTGGTTACAGAAATGATCAGGACTTTTTCAATATGGCGTTCATTAGCAAGGTCCACGCTCATATCTCCACCATTACTGCTAACGATGTTGCTAAGCATTTCCTGGAGTTTTCGGGCATATGGACGCATCTGGATGATGGCATCTTGAGCCTTGCGCAGTTTTGCCGCACTCACCATTTTCATAGCCTTAGTGATCTGCTGAGTGTTCTGAACCGATTTAATGCGGTTACGTACTTCCTTTAATTGTCCTGCCATTTCACTGATTTTATCGTGGCGCAAAGGTAACGGAAACCGTGCAATTTTGAGATTCGTGGGGCTCTAGATTTATCGAATTGACGTTCTTATCCCGGAAGCTGAAATTGTTAAAGCCTGGTTATGCAGAATGTGATTCTTTGATAGGAGCCCGCATGTAATTCTATATCAAGCAAGCAAAAACCCTACTTTTGTGACCTCTTTTTTAAAATATGGCAAAAGCTAAGAAGGCCGCTTCAAAGAAATCTAACCGGACAAAACCTGCAGTGCAAGAGAAAGCAAGCGTGAAATCCGACAAACCAGTTATCCTTATCACCAACGATGATGGCATTACTGCACCAGGGATCCGCAACCTGGTGGAGGCCGTAAAAGACCTGGGTAAAATAATTGTTGTTGCGCCCGACAAACCGCAATCAGGGATGGGACACGCCATCACCATTGGAAGTCCACTCCGACTTCACGCAGTAAATGAATTCAAGGACATTGAGGCATATCAATGCTCTGGTACTCCAGTGGATTGCGTAAAACTTGCTGTTGACAAGATTCTTCATCGCAAACCCGACTTGTGCCTTAGTGGAATTAACCACGGAGCTAATCATTCTATCAACGTCATTTATTCCGGAACAATGTCGGCCGCGGTTGAAGCAGCTATTGAAAGTATTCCGTCCATAGGCTTTTCATTATTGGATTATAGTATTGAAGCCGACTTTACAGCTTCCAGAAAATATGCAAGGTTGATTGTGGAGGAATCATTGAAGAATAGGTTCGACAAACATCAGGTCCTCAATGTAAACATCCCGGCATTGCCGCCAAACCTGATTAAAGGAGTGAAAATTTGCAGGCAGGCATATGCGAAATATGAAGAGGATTTCCTCGAGCGAAATGATCCTAATGGAAGGAAATATTACTGGCTTACCGGAGAGTTTGTAAACATGGATAAGGGGAAAGACACTGATGTATGGGCTCTCGAAAATGGATACATAAGTGTGGTTCCGGTACAATTTGATATGACTAATTACGTTTTGAAGGACAAACTTGAAAACGCGTGGAAATTGTGATCTTCAAAAAAGACAACCTTAAGATAGGAATTGTATATGGCCTGATCGCTCCGCTGCTGGCCATGTTCATATACTACTTCATCGTTTTTGCTGACAAGATCACGATATCAGAATACCTCTTTTACCTGCGCACCAATAGATCATTGCTCACTGGAGTGAGCAGCATATCACTAGTGGCAAACGCCATTCTCTTCACCGTTTTTATTAACACTTATCGGGATAAAAGCGCGAAAGGTGTTTTCGTCATCACCCTTGTGTACGGCATCGCTGTGCTTCTAATAAAACTTTTCGCCTAGTTTCTCTGCACAGATTTCGTCTTTGTACTCGCATAACTGTTCTTTCCAATGAGAAAAGCAGCCATCGAACCTTTGGGTGCGTCTCCAGTCTGGAACGTATGTACCGAAATCCCGGCACAGTATTTTCAACTCGCTTTCAACTAACTTCGACCCTCTTTCGACAGGATGAAATATTACATGATAGCAGGTGAAGCCAGCGGAGATTTGCAT
>Ga0157378_10000793_pt1 | contig 29388 bp, 43 predicted proteins | sample M65metaG_FD_115309 | JGI IMG/M metagenome (GOLD analysis project Ga0157378, IMG submission 115309) | Miscanthus rhizosphere microbial communities from Kellogg Biological Station, Michigan, USA - M6-5 metaG | ecosystem: Host-associated > Plants > Roots > Rhizosphere > Soil | place: USA: Michigan... | reverse complement strand
ACCGGAATATGGACTCTGTGCTTTGTTTTTGTTGATTCGGCGACCACCGAGAGTGTTTGGAAGAAGGTGATCAATCCTTCGGTCCTCACGTCGGGTGGTTCGGCAGAGCCTTCCAACTTCCATGTCGCCTACCGTGAGCACGGAGGGACGGTTTATCCCGAGCCCATCTTTCGATCTTCGATCAATTTTCAAAATGCAATGCGGGAGAGCACCGAAGCGGCGGATCTCCGGTAACCCTCCCGCACATACATTATACGCAGTTGCGTTGAGCTTCTGCGCTACTTCTTGGCCTTGCTGGTCTTCTTCGTACTCCTTGTGGAGCGAACCGGATTCTGCGTCCGCTCCCGCTTGGCCGGTGTCTTCTTCGCCGGCTTGGTGGTGCTGGCCTTGGGCTTCGATGCCGCCTTCTTGGTCGCGGGTGCCTTCTTCGCTGCCGCGGCCTTCTTGGTGGTCTTCTTGGCCTTGACCTTCTTCTCCTGACCGGGGCGTACACCGTTGATCATCGTGGCCTTGGCCACAAGCTCCGCGGGGACATCGACACCGGGCGGGAACACACGGATGGACGCCTTCTCCGGACCGCGACCGCCGTAGTGCACGACCGTGAACTGGTGCTTGTGCTGAAGCTGGTGGGTGCACATGAGCATGCGCTTGTCCATCTCGTGCGCCGGATCAATGTCCTTGAGCTTCTTAGCCCACGGACGGAACGTGACCTTTTTGATCAACTTCTCGATGAGCTTGGCGCGCACACCGCCCTTGAGGAACTGTTCGGTGAAGAGGAAGTTGTTGGTACCGGGCCGGAACGGATTGCCGTTCTCCGCGACAGTGGGTTGCATCTTGTCCTTGATCGCGGACTTGGCCTTTGCCGTCTTGTTCTTCTTGGTGCTCGTGGCCTTGCTCGTCTTGCCCTTGCCGGCCTTGGCCTTTTGTGCCGGTGTGACGGGCTCGCCCTTGTCGGCCTTGGTATGGCCGCGGGGAACCTTGGTGGTCTTGCCGTTGTCCGTTGCTTTGGCGATGGCGGCGATCAACTGCTTGCCGGTCATCTCCTCGTACCCCTTGATCTTCAGAGCTTTGGCTTGCTTCCGCAACTCCTTCCGATCGGGCTTCACTTTGTTGGGCATGTCTTCCTTCTTGATCAGATAGTCCGGTAGGACTCCCACCGGAAACGGGTCATCTTTGATCATACACGAGATTCGATCAACTGCAAGATTATCTCTTCCCTGTACGACCGCTGGTGCAAGCACTCCGACACCTGTAACGAAGAAAACCTCGTCGCCGGCCTTGAGCGGAGCGCCGTTCTTGTCACGGAGCTTGGGCTTGAAGGGACCGTGACTTCCCTTGTGATCCTTCGGACGACCGCACGGCTTCCATTTGTCGGTCGGCCCCCGGTACATCCCGCGACACTTCTTCAACGTTGATCAGTCTCCGTCGTCGTCAGCGGCACCTTGGATCTGCTTGATCAATCGCTCGACCTTACGTGCTCGCTTGTTCACCACATCCATGTTGAAATCGAATGCGGCACGTTCGGCCTTCATAAGATCGTGCTTGGAGTCCGAAGCTGCGGTGCGCTCATGGCCCCATGTGATCTTGATGAAGTTCTGCTCGTACACGTTGACGGTGATCGAGACTTCGGAGTAGACGAGCATCTGTCCGGAGCCTCGATCTTTTCGGGAACGCGACTTGGATGTGCTCGACTTCGCCGGCTCTGCCGAAGCACCTTCTTTTTTAGTTGCCATGATCAATTTCTCCTTGGTGCTCCCCGCCTTTTGGGCATCTGACATGGAAGTCGTAGACAAACACGAGTCCACACTTCGTACAGGTTTCTCGATCAGGATCACATGTCACACAGTTGCCTCCTGCATGCCCCTTGTTGAGATGATCAGCGAGATCCTTACTAACCCGTTTTGATCCCGTCAGCAGTCTGTACTCTAGGATCGCATCGGTTTCAATCACACGGACACCCCGTTCTCACGGGAGTTGAGTAAGAACCGCAGAGCATCACAAAGTTGATCATGTGCCGCACGGTTGGCATCTTCTTCTATCTCGTGCGGAGAAGATCTCCATAGCTCACGAGACATCGGCCAGTCCGAGAACGACACATTGATCACTCCGATGTAGACCACATCATCACGATCAACGTCATACCTGTCTTCGGTATCGACGCCAAACATTACGCTAGCGGCCATCACTTCTTCCCCTTCTTCTTGAGCTTGGTGACTCGGTAGTAAGGCTTGCGATCCTTGGTGCCAGAATGGCGCTTCAGTGTCTTGAGCGAGATCACCTTCGCCTGCACTGCCTGCGAAAGCCGCTTTCGATCAACTACTTCTTTCAGGATCGCCTTGCGTTGCTTTGGCGTTAGCGCGGCTAGCAGTCCGGGCTCATCGATCGTCATGTCGGTTCCCCACACGCCATTGAGCCGCCAGCCGTCGATCTCGATCGCCTCAACCTTGCGCTTCTTCATCCGAGCGAGGAGCTTTTGTTGCTCCTTGTCGTTGTCCCTCAACTGCTCTTCAAGCATCTTCTGTTGCTCTTTGAGCGTGCGAGCCATGATGATCAGATCTTCGTTACTGAGCTTGGGCATCGTCTTCCTCCGGTTGTAAGAAGAACCCGTCGATCTTCAGCTTCTTGCCAGGATGCGAGACGTGGTTCTTGCGAAGCTCTTCGGTGAGATGATCAACGATCTGCTCAAGGTTGAGGTGTGACCACTCCTTTGATGCTTGATCAAAGAGCTTGCTCACCTCTTCCCAGTCGTAGTGGATTTCGCCGGCAAGAGCCTTCATGTGCTGCACCTTGCCCATATACCGACGTTGATCGGGCGAGAGCCCATCGAACAACTCGGTCGTCTTCTTCATGGCTCTCATCGCCCTTCTGCGCTCTGCACGTTTAGTCACGAAAGTAATCTCCTTGGTCATAGGCCAGATCGCGAAATGAATCCTGTGCCCACAACGGGCAACCGGGCTCATTGTCCTTTGTGGTAGTCACAATTCCCTTGCCCAACACGAACCGATATTTGATCGGCGTCAATCGAAAAGCGTCCTCTGGCGAGATCCTGTCTGCCAAACAGATAAGCCAAAACCAAACTTTGCTCCGAAACCGCCTCTTCCATCTCTCGCTCACGCCGCCTCCTTGAGATGTGTCCCGACCTGACCGCGCAACAGCTTCTTGATCTCTGTGACCGTAGCACGTTTGATCATCGTACCACCGTCCTTTTCGATAAATGACGAGAACAACCGGCCCTTGTTGGCCAAAACCTCATCGATCCATTCTTCAATCGTGTTTACGGCACGAAGCTCGATGCGGTAGATCTTCTTATCCTTAGCCCACACGCCGCGGAGCCCGCCGCCGGCCGAACGTCCGAACGCTTGGTGCATCTTGTACGGGTTCCACTCTTGATCAACGAAGATCACATAGGTAGCTGCGCCGAGAGTGATCGATTCTTGGTTGGCACCGATGGTCCCGATGTAGAGCTTGCACGTCGGATCGTTGTTGAACTTGTCTTCTTGTGCCGGCCGATTCTTCGACAGCACATCACCATCGACATAAGCCGGGTTGTACTCCTCAAGCTCACGCTGGAAGATCCGAGTAGCTGTGCTCCACTGCGAGAAGATGATCGCCTTCTCACCACTGGCTACGAGTTGATCAACGACTTCCTTCAGCTTCTCGATCTTGGCCGAATGCTTGGACCCGCCATACAACTCGGGCGACACACACGCTTGTTTCATTCGAGTGATGTGTGCGAGCGCATGGAAAACCGTCTTGACCGAGCCGTCCTCCAAAGCCAACAAGAATTCGTCGCGCAGCTTGACGTAGAGATTCCATTGCTCGGACGTAAGTTCGACCGGCATGAGCATTGGCGGCAACTCTTCGGGAAACTCTACGTCCACATCCTTCTTGCGCCGACGAATCGAATGATCGCCAAGGAACGTCTTGACTTCCTTGACCATCTCTCGGTTGTAACCAATCGGCTTGCCGTCACTGCCATAGATCGGGAGCTTGGCAACGAACGTGTCGTAATCCGGCCACATCTCGGGATCAACACGATTGAACACCGACCAAAGTTCCTCGGGACGGTTGAGGAACGGAGTCCCACTCATGACAATGAACTCACGACCGTCGAGCTTCAAGAAACCGCGGCTTACCTGCGCGTCAGGGTTCTTGAACTTGTGGTACTCATCAACAACGATCAAATCCCAATGCTCTGAGAAGAGTTCGGGATAGCTCATCTTTCCATCGTTCTCGATCCGGAGCATGTCCGTGTTGATCACGGTGATCCGGCGTCCCTCTGCGATCTGTCGATGTCGTTTTGATCGCGGCCCGTCAATCGGAACTACATCAAGATCGGGGAACTTCGGTGGCTTCGGCTTCTTCTTTCCTGGGATGTACTCATGGTCGTGTGCCACCTTCTTCCACGACCACTTGCCCGAGTTGGTAGTTATAACGAGCACACGCTTGTACCGACGAATTGATCGACAAATCGCAGCGAGCACCATAACGGTCTTGCCAAGACCAACATCGTCATTGAGCATGACCGCCAAAAACTCTTCAAGCTCATCCTCAATGAACTTGGTGCCAATTTTCTGATAGTCGTACAACTCCCCGACAAAGCCGGGTATCTCAAGCTCCGGTACTGGCCCGGACATCACCTCTTCGTAGAGATGCTTCTTGCGGTACTTCTCTGCCGCATCGCTCCACTCGGCTTGGGGGAACGTCAGCGCGAGCTTTTCCAAGAACGAGACATGGAAGCGGTAGAGGCAATAATCAATCGCTCTACCCTGGCCGGCAGTCTCTCGCCAGTGGTCTTCACGCACCACGGGCTTGTCAGTGATCTGATCCTTGATCACCGAGTAGATATTGTTGCGCTCTTCCTTGCCGGAAGTACGCAGCACAAGATGCCTGCCTCTCGGATCACCCTTTTTAGAGAGGCTTATCCTCACGTCACCATCGTACCTGTTTGATCAACTTTACACAAACCGAGAGATCACGAACGTGGGGATGCCCTTCTTGCGGGCGTACCTCGCTGCGTTCCTCGTACCGCTCTTTAACTCGATGTCGTCCTTGAAGGCGAAGCAAGTGATCGTGTCGCCCTTCTTCGGCTTGAACCGCTTAAGCGCAGCATCGATCATCTTCTTGTTCCGGAGGTGACCAGCCTTCTTCCACCCTGGCCCAAGCTCGATCTTTGCCTTCTCCCAATCGACCGGGAACGGATGAAGCAAGATCCCGTTGAGACGTTCCGCGGCATCCTTGCACAAGGTGTCGGCACCCTTGGCACATCCATAGAAGAGATGAAGATCAATTCCGTGCCAATAGCGGTAACCCGTGATCGCCACATTGATGATGTACTCGGCCATCTCGTCGCTGAAATCACGCCCGCCCGTGACGATCAAAATGTGCTGCGGGTTTCTTTTGGGCATAAGTGCGAGAGGAAGGACTTGAACCTTCATGCCCCGAAAGGCGGCACGTCACGTGTTCGTGCTGCGTCTACCGATTTCGCCACTCTCGCACGTGCATGATACGCAAAACGCGGAAGAAGCCCCGAGCCGTCGCGGGTCCGGGGCTTCAACCTGTTCGTTCAATCAACGCGTTGTTCGCGTGTATCCCCGCTCAGAGGTATGGGCAACGCTTCTGCATGGCGTGTGCTTCTCCCTTGGCCGCTCTGCTCGTCGTTGCCGCCATCGTGATCACCTCCCCCAATTACACACCTTGCCTGGTACCACCCACATGATACGCACGCCGCTCGCGAGTCTGCCGAAGATTCCCCACTTGCGCCGAGTTGATCAACCGTGTACATTGGTCACAAGCAGGTCGCCCGAATCACGTACACCGACGTTACCGTGCGAGGGGCTTGAGAGAGTCACCAGCGACCGCCCACACCAACAACAGGAGAACAAGCACATGCCTATATACGTTCGTGTCGAGAGCCTGACCCGAGAAGATGTCAGCTTCCTTCGGGAGATGATCGTTTCTCGGCAGCGTGAAGTCGAGAACAACACGAAGCTCGATCACAACGAAAAAATGATTCTGAGCAACCGCTACAAGAACCTCAATGCCAAACTGGGCCGGCGCTTCCCCATTGTGTCCACTACGACCGAGGACAACAACTTGCCAGGACACAAGATCGTGCTCGACGGAGATCTACTTGATGGCGAGGACACACCTTCTGTCGAACAAATGGTCAATTTCGCCATCACAATGCGGACAATGGAACAGGCAAACCTCGTCGTCGTTCACCACAAAGGTGAAAAGATCGTCGTCAAGGATCGCTACGGGGTGATGAAGTGAGCCCGGTTGACCAAGCGTGGTATTTGATCAATTCATGTCCATGGAGACTTGGTACTTCCGAGAAATTTGCTCTTCTGTGTCTTGGAAGGGCAATGGAGCAACAGAGTGTTGATCCCGATCGACAATGGGTTCCTCCAATCTCGGTATCAGCGGCATGGAAGTGCTCAGAGGCAAACGCCAAGGAATTCTTGAAGCGGCCACGCATCGCAGGTGCTCTCGAAACCAAGCAAGCAGAATCCCGAGACGGGAAGGTGCGCACGTTCTACCGACTCGCTGAAGAGTGGGATGAGAACAGAGGAGGACTTGATCGTGGCTAGGATCAATTGGCAAAGTGTCCTCGTAAGAGCGGCACAGATAGTCAACAGTTACGACACCGGAGTGACGCTTCGGCAGCTTTTTTATCGCCTTGTGTCGGAGCAATTGATTCCGAACAAGCAGACGACGTACAACACGCTCTCGGCTCGTACCGCCGAAGCTCGCCGCGAAGGTTGGTTCCCGTCGCTTGTGGACCGCAACCGCACCATTCAGCGGTACCGGACGTTCACGAGCCCGCGACAGGCACTCGATTGGCTCGCCGCCATCTACCGCATCGACCGGACGATCAATCAGGACTACACGATCTTCATCGGTGTCGAGAAAAACGGTCTGCTCAATTTGTTGCTCAACTGGTATGGCGATTACGGCATTCCGGTTGTTGCGTTGGGCGGTTATGGATCTCAGACTTTCAAGGACGAGATCCGTGAAGATGTGGAATCACAAGGTCGGCCGGCGATCCTGATCTATGCGGGCGACTTCGATCCTTCGGGCGAGGACATCCTTCGTGACTTCGTTCGGCGCACCGACTGTTGGGACGAAGTGATCCGCATCGCGCTCAACCCCGAGCAGATCGATGAGTACAACCTTCCTCCGTTGCCCGGAAAGGCGTCTGATAGCCGTGCAGAAGGCTTCATTCGCCGGCACGGGGAGTTGATGCAGGTCGAGCTTGACGCACTCCCTCCGGACGTTCTGAAGGGCTTGTATGACGATGAGCTTGCCAACTGGTTCAACTTCGGAACGTACGACGAGATCGTTGATCGTGAGGAAGAGGAAACGACAAAGCTCCGCTCGCTTATGGGCAAGGCTTCATGATGGCGTACACCGACGAAGAGCTACGCCATGCGCTCGATTACGGTGGTCCGGGCATAGGAGGGTCTGTTACCTCTTCCTATGCCAGCGAGTTGATCAATGATCTTCTTCACGAAAGAGCAAAGAACAGACGGCTTCAAGAAGAGATTGATCGTCTTAACGGTCTTCTTCGTGATGTCGCCACAAACAACGAGGGAGTGTCATTCTCATAATGGATAGGGACATCGAACACATCATCCGCGGCTTCTTCGCCATCTATCGGATGATCAAAAAGGTGAACAAGAAGCGAAGGGCACGGCTTGCGCCCAAGATCGAAAAGCTGGAAGACGGTCGGTACGACGTGAACGGCCACATTACGCTCACTCCACCGCCCACCGACTACAACGGTAGGAACTACTGGATTCCCGTGCCGCCACTCAGCAAGTGGGTTTCTCGGGAGGCATCCCGCCGTGGCCAATAAACCAGAGGTCGTCGGGGTGGCAGAGATCGCAGAGATGGCCGGCGTTAACAAGTCGGTTGTGGGCAACTGGATCACTCGGGGAACACAGAACTTCCCCAAGCCCTATGCCACGCTGCGATCCGGAACGATCTATTTCAAGCATGAGATTGAGAAGTGGCTTCAAGCCACTGGAAGGAAGACCAAATGAGGTGGTGGAGAGTCACATACTTTAAGAAGAACCTCGCCAATATCCACGAAGAGATCATTGACGGACACATCCTTGCTCTCGATCGGTACCGAGAGCTACTTGATGACAAGTCGGTGCGCGAGGTGACCCTTTGGTCTTCTCGTTGGGACCAAGTTCTTCCGGTGGTTTGATCATGAGCCTACAAGTGTGGTTGAAGCCAGAGGGCGACTCTCTTGATCCGCCGAAGCTCTCATCAAAGGCGAAAGTCGAGAAGTTGGTCAAAGCGTTGATCAAAGAGCGTGAGCACGTCTTGAAGGATCTCCGGAAAGAGATCGAGAACATTGGATCGAGCACGCTCCACACACTCAAGCAGATCGAGTTTGCCGTGGAGGACGGTAATAACCCGCTGTGGGGCTCTTTCGGACCCATGCAGGGAACCGCACAATTCCTTGAACGATCAACCTCCATTGCTGGTCGGTTCCATACGATCAACGAAGTTCTCGATGCCATCTACACGATGTTCCCCGAGTTCAAACCAACCAAGAAAGAACGACCAAAGAAGCCAGAGCCCAAGCCCAGTTCCGGCCAACCCGAAGGCCGCAAGAAGAAGGGAAAGAAGTAGATGGTGATGTTGAACAACTCTCGAAAGTTCCACGAGCTACTGCGCGCAGGACAGGGAAATCCAATTGATCAAGGCTCAACTGTCGGGTGGCACGGATGGATGGTACCTGTGCTCGATTCATCGCTCCATGTTGGTCATCTACCCGGCCGCAAGAGCTTGAGCTTGTACGTTGAAGTCACGCATGAGGGCGACAACTACATCGACGTGCTCGCGTACTTCCGCAACGAGCACTATGCCCAAGCTGGATTGATTTTTCTCGATGAGCTTGTACGAGGAAGGTCGGTGCTCGGACACTCCCACAAGAAGAGTTGACGATCATCTCAAACAACTTGCGTACCATGATTTTCGCTCCCCACAACAAGGGGGGTCGGGGGGTTGTTGGGAAGGAGTCGGGAGGGGTGGGTGCAGGGAGGGGAACCGGAGAGGAAACCCTTTGATCAACTATGGCTTATTCCGCAGTAAACCCATTCGACCACCCCTGTGACGTAACCGAACTCGACTACTCGGAAGTGGGCGAGGGATTCATACGTTGCACAGTGTGTCCCCGCCAATGGAAGTTGATCGTCAGCTTCAACGGATTCACAAAGTGGATCAACTCTTGTGAAGCTCCGTTCCCGAAAGAGCGGATCGATTGGTTGGCTGGCATCGAACCATACCCGGCTCCGACCGAAGAAGAGGTGTTGGCCAACCGAAAAGCGCGCCTAGAAATGCTCAATCAAAAAGAGCATGAGCGCATCATGCAGTTCCAAGATGGGAAGGGCGCGCTCGACTGGCTCAAGAAGGAACGAGGCGCGGGCGGCAAGGTCGATGCCGAATGGATACTTGAACGGTTCCCCGTTGAAACCAAGGGCTTTCCGTTCGATCTTCGTTTAACCATCACCGCGAAGCCCCGTGTTCTCATGGTCATCTTGCGCGCCTTGCGTACCATGAGCATTTGATGTCTCTTGACGCGTCCGTAATCGCACATGCCGTGAAACGACCAAGCACGTTGGTCGAGCTTCAGGCTGCCGGCATTTCGGCGGATGACTTCGTGGACGACTTCCAACGAGTGTGGCGGTACATCGTCCGGATGCAACGTCAGCACGGCAAGGTGCCAAGCTCGGAAATGATCGAACATCGCTTCGATTGGATCGAGCTTCCGGAGATCCGCAAACGTGACCTTCCGATGCTTCTGCACGAGATGCGCCAGCGCCGGCAGTACACCGATCTAATCCGGATTGTTCGTGAGGGCGTGGACATGCTCTCCGACTTCGACTCGGTAGATGAAGCCCGCTCGTACATCGTCGGCTCCCTCAACGCTCAGAACTTGCAGAACGGCAAGTCCGCTCTCCGAGACCTGTTCTCCAAAGAGGTGAGCGAGGAGATGATCGAAGAGATCCGTCGCCGCCGAAACGGCGAGGTGATCGGCATACCGACCGGCTTCAAGAGGTTTGACGCTGTGTGCGGAGGATTGATCAAGCAGCGCATGGTTGTGATCATCGGTCGTCCGGGCAAGGGAAAGTCGTGGCTCGACCTTCTCTTCGTCATGGAAGCCGTGTTGCAGGGCTACAAGTTCGTGCTCTACCCGCTTGAGATGACGCTGGTTGAAACCGCCATGCGCCTATACACGATGCTCTCGTACCGGCTTCAGGGCGAAGACCGAGTGTTGAAGAACATGGATCTCCTCAACGGTCGGATCAGCCCAAAGAAGGTGGTCAAGTTCCTGCACTTCCTTGAGGATCACTACAAAGGGCAGTTGTACGTCGCAGATGTAGGCTCGCTCTCGGACCGCTACACAATTGATCGAATTGAGGCAGAGCAGTCCCTTCATCAATCGGACGGATTCTGTGTTGATCACATCACCCTGCTAAAGCCCAACGAATCCTCCAAGGACTCTGCGGAGTACACAAAGATCCGTGAGCTATCGCACGGGATCAAAGGGATTGCACAGCGTCAAGACTGCGTTGGCATTGCTGCCGCTCACGTCTCCCGCGACGCACTGAAGACCAATTCGTTCCTGCCCCGGCTTGAGCACATCATGTACGGTGACTCGATCGGGCAGGACGCAGACCAAGTGATCCCCATCAACCGCAAGGGCAAATACCTGTTCTACGGAGTCGTCAAGAATCGGCACGGTCCGGAGATCGGCCGCACAAGGGTGCAGTTCTTCCCGAACGAGGGAATGATCATTGAGGACAAGAACCAAGACGACGAAGACGAGAACGAGGTGTAGCTGTGAATCTGTTTGATCGAATCGCATCGGCTGTCAGCCGGCAGGTAGCGCACGCGTGGTTCTTCTGTTTGTGCGTGCTCATGATCGTGCTGTGGGCACCATCGATCTTCTTTGGGTTGTCGCTCGACACGTGGCAATTGATCATCAACACGATCACGACGATCATCACGTTCCTGCTCGTGGCTCTGCTTCAGAACAGCAGTCAGCAGTTTGAGAACGCGACAAACAAGAAGCTCGACGCGCAGACTCGGGCCATTGCTGTGCTTCTTCATTCGCAAACTCCGAACTACGGAATAGCGAAGCCGCAGCTTGAGCAAGCCGCCAGAGAGCTTGAGGAATCGATCGGCGTGGAAGAGAGGACCGGAGCCAGTGAGTGATCAACCGCCGCAGAGAGATCCACAGCCGATCAAGTATCTCGATACCCATCTTTTTGTTGAGGGTGGCTACCTCCAAGAGTTGAACCGCCAGTTCCTACATCCGCTCGGGCTCGCCCTTGAGGTGACGAAGTGGACCGAAAAGGGAATCGATAAGTTCACTGACAATGTGATGGAGCGGTGGAGTACCGAAGAGATAACCGACAGGAACACCCGCGACTTGATCAAAGACGTTCTCTCTCGGCTCGGTATCGATGCCGGCGCACGATCCATCACCGGAGTGTGGGACGCCCGCGACGATCCTGAAGGATGGGTGTTTGAGTGGGAGAGCGACGAAGAGCTTTCCAACGCCCATGCGAAAGCGGCGAACATCAAGCAGATCGTGGATGATCGATTCGGTGATCGCATCCGTGTTGTTGGCCACTGGGTTCAACTCATTCCCGGCTATACCGAGGACGATCTTCTTGGCGACGAGATCAACGATCGTCTTTCCGCAGCGCACGAGGATGACGATCCTCGCGTTGACGACGACGACCACGATTGATCAATGGCGGCACTCACTGTCGAAGAACTCGACATCGATGTTATGGAGGTACTTACCAACCTCTTCATGCTCGATGGCGAGGTGATCTTCGACAACTATGTGATCAAGTGCCCGCATCCTGATCACGAGGACCGCGATCCTTCTTGCCAGGTTCGGCTCACACCGAAGACCTTGAGGGACGGCCGGATACTCAGCGCCGGCACATGGCACTGCTTCTCATGTCACGCACGTGGCGATCTATTCAAGCTCGGATCGTACGTGCTCAACATGAAGCGTTCGGAAGTACGCAAGCTCTTGGGGCCGAACAACCCCGAGGCTCATAAGGCGGCGTTGGAACGCAAGCTGGTTGCCTTGCAGACGGCCCCACGTGCCCGTGTCAGCCGCGAGGAGTACAACCGCTGGTGGAACGAACGTCCGTGGCTTGAGGAGCACGCACGGGAGCCCGATGCGTACGAAGATGGTCCGCTCTCGTATCTGTACGAGCGTGGCTTCACACCGAAGATCGTTCACAAGTGGGGGGTTCGTTATGTCCCGTGGGCCGAGATCAATACGAAGAAAGGGTTGGCGACGATCAAGAAGTCGATTGCGATCCCGATCATTGATCGAGATGGCTCGCTCATTGCATGGTGCTATCGAAGAACGGACGCCTCTCCGGACTGGCAACCTCGTTACCTCTATACGCACGGATCACCCCGCTCTGAAGTCTGGATCGGAGAGCACATCCACACGCCCACTCGGAAGACACGAGAGAACGTCATCGTTGCCGAAGGAGCGCTCGATGCCATGTGGATTGATCAATGTGGACATCCCGCGGTGGCCGTGGGAGGAACGGGGGTAGACGTAGATCGGGCTCGCACCCTCTCGGCGTGGAACAAGGTCACGCTCTTTATGGATCGAGATCGAGCCGGCCGTGTAGCCACATGGCAAATTGGCGCTGCGCTACACAACGTGACTCCGACGTTCGTTGTGCGCTACAATCGTCGGTCCCACGGTACAGACCCGCAGGAGCTAGACCCTGACGAGTTGGACCGTGCAGTTGGGAGGGCGATCCCCTGGCCGGCGTGGGCGTTTCGCTTGCGTCTTCAGGAGATGGCGAGCTAAAGTTGATCAATTACCCGGTGGCGACCGAAAGGAACGGCGATGAGAACGAGCGAACATGCTCGCGACGAGCAGAACTTCGACCTTGCGTTAGTGAAGTACCGCAAGACGATCAAGACCTATGCCCGCAACTCGTACTACGTGGTACCGGACTTCGCTCCGGAGGACATGGAGCAGGAGCTTCTTGCGGTGCTGTGGTTCGTTGTGCAGAGTTACGATCCGACGAAGGGCGCTTTGTTCAACTCCTACATGCAGCAGTGTTTCCGCAACAAGATCAGCACCTTGCGCCGGGAGACTCGGGCACAGAAACGTACGGCCGAGATCGTGAGTCTCGACGTGGAAGCTGTGCAGAACGCCATCGATGCGCGGCGCACGCTTCCCTCTGCCGAAGACACCGCGGTACAGCGGGAGGAATGCCGTGAGTCCTACGAACAAGGGCCGGCGAGGATCAGGCGGCGATGGGCCACGCAACTCACGGAAGCAGCGTCATAAGGACGATCAATCCGATCCTTCTGCGTACGATGTAACACAGCGGTACGTAACGGAGGATGAATTGCCCGCAGACGCAGCAGCGATAGCCGACATCGATCAAGCACGGGCAAATCGGATGCTTGACCAACTCCGCAACGGTCCGTTCGTAGCCCTAGTCAAGACCGACAACGGGGTACGTGTGTACGTCCGAGCGGATCTGAGTGCGAGCGACATCGAAGAGATCAAGCAAGCACTTGACGAGTTGATCAAGAAGGAAGGAACGGATGGCCAAGAAAGGTAGCCTCGCAATCCCGATGGGAGGCGGGCTCAACGAAAAGGCTCTCAAGAAGCGGCAGGCGAAAGCTGGCGGATCGCTCAAGCTCAAGCTGGAAGAGGGCAAGACCAAGACGATCCAATTCTGCTTCCTCCCGACCGACAAGGACGGGTTCAAGGAGATCGAGATCCACCAATGGAAGGAGGATCGCAAGACCTACCACACAGTCCCGTGTCTCGGTGAGGACATCTGCCCACTCTGCGATGATGACGATGACGACATCTCCAAGACGAGGTTCCAATTCGTCACGTGCGTCTATGACTTCAAGGAGAAGCAGTACCGGATCTTCCAAGCTGGCACACTCGCTGCCGGCGTGATCGCGCTGCGCTTCAAGAAGTTCAAGAAGGCGGATACGCCCAAGAAGTTCCTCAAGCGTGCATGGGACATCACGCGCATCCCCGGCGAGTTCAAGGCTCCCGACATCGTGCTCAGTGATCGAGATGCGAAGAAGCTCGACACCGAGAAGTTCATCGACCCCGCCAAGTGGATCGAGGATCAAGTGCGCGCTTACTACGGTGACGAGATCCCGAGCCCCGGTTCATCGTTGGAAGACGATGACGATGATGACGACGATGAGGACGAGGACGACGAGCCCAAGCGCAAGAAGAAGTCCAAGAAGAAGAAGTCCAAGAAGTAACCGGCCCCGTCAACACACAACCACACAGAAGGAAACGATCAAATCATGAGCAGCGAAGCCACTGTCAGCCTGACCCTCTCGGGACTCGATCCCGAGGAAGCCGCCCGCCTGTTGGCTCTCCTCAACGGGGAAGCCGATGACGCGGACGACGACGAGGAAGAGGAGAAGTCGTCCAAGAAGTCGAAGTCGAAGAAGGAGTCGAAGAAGTCCAAGTCCAAGAAGGACGAGGATGACGACGATGACGACGACGATGACGACGATGACGACGACGATGACGACGACGAGGACGACGACGACGATGATGACGAGGACGACGACGATGACGATGATGATGACGACGAGGACGAGCACACGAAGGAGTCGCTGAAGAAGCTCGACAAGTCCGAGATCATCGAGATCGCCAAGGGCATGAAGCTCCGCAAGCTCGACGGGCTCAAGAAGCCGGAGTTGATCGACAAGATCCTCAAGGCGCAAGCCCGCAAGAAGTAACCCTCTGGCACGGGAGTCGTCGCCCGTGTCAAGATGGAAAGCACGCCGTCTCGCCACCGGCCAGGAGAGGGGAGCCCTTCGAGGCTCCCTTCTTCGCGTTGTAGATCATTGCGTCTTCGTACCATATGAGCATGCCCGACTTGACTATTCCCCGCATATACCTGCTCCAAGCGCCCAAAATTGATTGGGACGAGATGGAGCGTTATTTCAACGAGAACAACTTCGGATCGGAGTGGCTTGATCGTTGGCGCAACACAAGGCCCGGTGAGGACATCGAAGCTCTTGACGAGTTTGCCGCTCGTCGGTGCTACCGCAGCTTTGAGGCGGGTCTGAACGCCAACGTCACACAGGTCCGGAAGGACTCCGACAAATACTTCGACAACATCAAGGCGCAGCACCACGGATCTGTGTTTGAGCACGGGCAATGGACGTTCGCCTTTGAGGACGTGAGCCGCGTTTTCACACACGAGCTTGTCCGTCATCGCGTCGGCGTCGGGATCTCGCAAGAGTCCATGCGTTACGTGCGACTTGATCAACTCAAACTGTGGTTCCCCGATTGGGTTCTGGCCGACCCAATCCTCTGCGAACGCAACTGGGGCGTCCTTGAGGTGTTGGAGAACCACCAACGCTGGATGAGCTACTACTTCGGTCTTGAGACTGATCCAGAAGAGATTGTCTCGGCCGGCGAGATGTGGCGCGACATCCCGAAGACGATGACCTTCAAGAAGAAGATCACGAGCTTCATGCGGCGGTTCGCTCCGGATGGCGTGGCCACGGGGATCATATGGAGTGCGAACGCTCGCATTCTGCGCCATGTGATCTCTGAGCGCACAGGCGTCGGCGCGGAAGAAGAGATCCGCTTGGTCTTCGGACAAGTTGCGGAGAAGATGATCAACGACTTTCCGCTCTTGTTCGGTGACTTCCATGAGGACGAAGATGCGGTGGACGGTGATGGCAACCCGATGCCCGGTGTGTATACGACGGACTACTGGAAGGTCTAGCGTGACAACAAAAGAAGAGTTGTTTTGGAGCCATGTCAACAAGCGTGGTCCACGAGCGGGCAAGCTCGGATTCTGTTGGATATGGAAAACCACTCCAAAGAAGTACGCATACTTCAATAATGGAACCAAGACCGTACTTGCACACCGCTGGTCTTGGGAAAACCACCATCATTGCCGCATCTGCATTCGCGACTCGATGAGTCGGAGCAGACAAAGAAGAAAGGCAGCATGATCAATGACCCAAGAGTGGTTCACGCCGGCCGAGGTTGCCACCATCCTTGGAGTCAGCGCGAAGACCGTTGCCCGTTGGTGCCGAGAGGGAAAGGTCGCACACACGAAGACCCTTGGTGGTCATCGCCGCATCGACACAAAAGAAGTTGATCGTCTGAAGGAGTTGACCGGAAGGTGACCTACAGCGACCACGACATCATGCGGGCGATGCAGATCGGCCAGATCAGGATCGATCCGTTCACGACCGACGACCTTCAGCCAGCGTCCATCGACATGCACCTTGGCAATACGTTCAAGGTGATCGAGCCCAATTCGGCATGGGGTTTCAAAACCAATGTGTTTGAGAGACAAGTGATCGATCCTCGTAAGCCGATCAAATACAAAGAGCGTGGCCCATGCGACGAGTTCATTCTGTATCCGGGCGACTTCGTTCTCGCGCCTACGGTGGAACGCATCACGATCAACAACGGTGTGGTCGGTCGCATGGAGGGCAAGTCATCTCTTGGCCGCATCGGATTGATCATTCATTCGACGGCCGGCTTCTTTGATCCTGGCTTCGACGGACAGGCAACGCTTGAGCTTTCCAACCTGACGCAGTGGCCGCTCGTGCTGTATCCGGGGATGGCCATCTGTCAGTTCTCCGTGGCCATGCTCATGACGCCGGCTCGTCGTTCCTATGGTGACAAGGCACTGCGGAGCAAGTACCAAGGCCAAGAGGGTCCGACCGAGAGCCGCATCCACGAGAACTTCAAGAAGGAAAGAACGGGTGAATGGCTATGAGTCGTTATGTGCGAGCTACCAAGGTTACGTTCGCAGATCTCGCCAAGTTCCTTCACATCCCCGGCCCGATCCATGCTGTCGAAGTTGATCATATGAAGGGGACAGTTAACATCGTCCACCACGGCGTGAAGGGGATTCCGGACGGTGCGGAGCCTCCGTTGCTTGTGGTCGAACACCGCGACAAGGTTGTTATTGATCATGATCAGTGGTCGGCCTCTCATGATTGATCATTTCCCTCTTCCAATCCAAGGAAGACCTGAACGACGCCATCTGTACTTGTGGGTCAAGAACGAAGAGGAGTATGCCCACGGCAAATTCAACAATCAACGCCAGGGACATGATGACTCGTTCCGCACAGACGGCATGGGTGGGTTTTGGACTCGACAGATCGTGCAGTACCTCGATCGGGCTAACGACTGGCTCACAGAAGCCGCAGGGCTCCGATCCATCGGGAAAGAGGAAGATGCCCGAATCCTTGAGATGAAGGCGCAGCAAGCCATCTGCAAGGCGTTGATGACCACCAAGGGTTGTGCGGAGTCCTCGATCCGTGTGTTCGGTCCGTTGCCGCGCCCCGGCATGTCGAGCACAGAAGGCGTACAGCAGTGGGAAACCGGAGCGATCCTTCTTGAAAGGGAGATCGAAGCTCGTCGTGGCAAGTAACAATCAATTCGCTCATCTTGGGCAAGTCGTCAGTAGTATCGGGTAAAATGACATGGTGCGTAACTACATAGGCACCAATACCCCTCGCCCGCTAGAAGAGCGATTTTGGGAGAAGGTTGACAAGCACGGTCCAAAGAAAAGACACATGCGTACTCGCTGTTGGGTGTGGATTGCCGCCAACAACGGCAAGTACGGAGTGGTGATGAATGAAGATCGCAAGATGGAGTACGTCCATCGTGTGTCCTGGCGAATGGATCGGGGACGACCAATTCCGCATAGGAAGACAATCGACCATCTCTGTAAAACAACCAAGTGCGTACGCCCCTCACATCTTCGTTGTGTGACGATGAAGAAGAACCTTCAGGCGGGAGACGGTTGGGGCGGAAGGAATCATCGCAAAACGCATTGCCCAAAAGGACATGCGTACAACAAGAAGAACACGAGGATTTATCGAGGGGCGCGCTACTGCAAAGAGTGCGACCGAATTGGCGCAGCTAACAAGCGCGCTGGAAGGAGGTGGTCAGAATGAGTGGAGGGACACGAAATAATTTCGCGCACCTTCATCTTTGAGTGCTACATACGGATTACAGCATGCTTGACGGATTGGGGAAGATTCCCGATTACGTCAAAAGAGCTTCCGAACTAGGTATGAAACACTTGGGGATTAGTGACCACGGCACGGTGTCGGGCGCATGGGAGTTCTACACAGCATGTCGTAAGGCCGACATCGAACCCGTGCTCGGTTGCGAGTTCTACTTTGTGCCCGATGCCGAAGCGGTGAAGGCAGAGAAGACCGGCGAGCGGTTCCACGTCACGATGCTGGCCAAGAACGAGCAGGGCTTCAAGACGATCACCGAGCTTGTGACCGAAGCGCATAAGCGGTTCTACTACAAGCCTGTTCTTGATCGTGCGCTCTTGGAGTCCTTGGGCGACGCGGCCAACAACCTTGTGTGCTTCAGCGGATGCGCCGGCTCGATCATCTCTCGTCTGCTCATGAGCAAGTCCAAAGAGAAGCGCGCCGGTGCGTACGACGAGATGCGTTGGTGGCTCTCGATCTTCAACGCCCACAACTACTACACCGAGATCATGGCGCACGGCACCGACGACGAGGTGAAGCTGAACACCCGCCTGCTGAAGCTGGCCACCAAGCTCGATATCCCGCATGTGATCACGAACGATCCGCACTACGTACACAAGGAGGAGCACGCTCATCATGACGCTCTGCTCGCGATTCAGACGGCATCCGACGTTGATGATCCCACTCGCTTCCGCTTTGACGGTGACGGTTATCACCTACGAAGTCGCCAAGAGCTTCGCAAGGCTTTCGATCAATATCGCAAGAGAGTTGTCCGGGCAGGGCTCGACAACTCGGTCAGAGTCGCGGAGCTATGCCACACCCGCATCGGACCTTGGGAGAACAAGACCTGGCATATTCCTAAGTTCCCCAAGCTCCCATCCAAATACAACGGTGATAGCTACGCCTATCTCCGGAGGATCACTATGCGTGGACTCAGAGAGCGAGGACTTGATCGTGACCCTCGATACGTTGAGAGGGCAAAGTACGAACTGAAGAAGCTCAAAACCGCAAACATGGCCGACTTCCTGTTGATCACTTGGGAGGCGATCAACTGGGCCAAGAGGCGTGGCATCGCGGTGGGACCGGGCCGAGGCTCGATCTGCGGATGTCTCGTTGCGTACTTGATCGGAATCCACAAGATCGATTCGATTCGTGGTGGTCTTCTGTTTGAGCGGTTCTTGAACCCTGAGCGCCCGAAAGCTCCGGACGTTGACTCCGACTTTGAGCCCGAGCGCCGGCAGGAAGTGATCGATCACTACATCAAGCTCTACGGCGCAGACAACGTTGTGCGAGTAGCAGCATTCCAAACGATGAAGATCGCAAGCGTCTTCCAGACGGTCGCACGAGCGCACGGGATCTCGTCGGAAGATCGCAACCGACTCACCAAGGAGCTTGGCAAGTTCAAGTCGGATGAAGAGATCGAAGACGAAGAAGAGGAGTACGAAGACATCAACGTGCTCCCCGAAGAGATCCGCGACACCTATCCCGATATGGCAGTGCAGATGAAGCATCTTCTCGGAACCAAGAAGGCGATCTCTCGCCATGCTGCCGGCGTGATCATCTTTGACCCCCACGATCCGATCAAAGATCTTGTCGGTCTTCAGTGGCTTCCAAAGAAGGATGCACCGGGTGGCGGCAACTGGGCCGCGCAATATGACCTGAAGAGCGTCGAAGGCATGATGCTCATGAAGCAGGACACGCTCGGGCTCCGCACTCTGTCAACGATCAAAGAGTGTGTGCGGATGGTGAAGGTGAACCACGGTGTCGAGCTTGATGTCGATTCGTGGGTTCCTGATGAAGAACCCGATGACGACAAGGTTTATCAAATGCTCGCTGACGGTCGCACCGGAGGCGTATTCCAGATGGAGGGCGGATCGAATACTCGTGGCATCCAAGAGATCAAACCGCATCGCTTTGAGGACATCGTTACGTGCACCGCGCTGTACCGTGCTGGCCCGATGTCGGCGGGCTCCGACAAGCGATTCCTCAAGAACCGCGCAGATGACAAGGTGCGGGTAATCCACGAGTCGCTGAAACCGATCCTGCGTCCTTCGATGGGCGAGATGATCTACGACGAGCAGATGCTTGAAATCATGTTCCGCTGCGCCGGCTTCTCGTGGGCTCGCACAGACGACGTGAAGACCGCCATGAAGAAGAAAGACCCGTCGATGATGGCGGCGCTGAAGGACGAGGCGATCGACGGGTTCGCACAGACTTCGGGCATGTCCAAGAAGCAAGCTCGCAAGACTTGGGAAATGATCGAAGCTCAGTCGAGCTACCTGTTCAACCGTTCGCATGCTTATGCGTACTCCACCACAACGTACATCACGGCGCGACTGAAGTGCCTGTACCCGCTTGAGTTCATGACTGCTCTCGTGCGTACGGTGAAGGCCGACAAGGATCATCTCAAGAAGCGCATGGGTTATGTGGGCGAGCTTGCGGAGATGGGCTACAAAATCCTGTCGCCGGATGTCAATCAATCCGATGCCAAGGCCACGTGCGGTTACAAGAAGAACGGCAAAGGATGGTTCCGCTTCGGGTTCACCGATTGCTCGGGGATCGGGGACTCCAAGGCGAAGAAGATCCTGGCGGCACGAGACGACGCTGATTCGGGCGTGTACGGCTTCTACAGCCCCGAGGATGTGAAGGACTCAGTGGACAAGGCCGCGTACGAAGTGCTGGCTCGTGTGGGCGCTCTGGAATCGATCGGTGGGCCGGCAACATCGAAGCGTCTGAAGGAACAACTCATTGGGTACCGCTTCACCGATCCCATGAAGAAGTACCGCAAGAAGTTCGAGAAGAAGTTGATCGTTCCACAAGACGACAGGGACTACACACGGGTCTATGGAGAGATCACCTCTGTCGAGCATCGGGAAACGAAGCGCGGGAAGGATTTCGTAATATGGACGGTGCATTGGTCCCCGACCCGCACCTTCCGCGTCAACGTGTGGGACACCCGTGATGGGATCAAGACGATCAAACGTGGATCGATCGTGAAGGTCGAAGGCGAGTGGTCTGCGGACTGGCGCAATATCAGTGTCAACGACAGTGAGGACGTTGTAGTGATCAAAGAGGCAGCATGAGCGCGACACCGAAGACCTACAAACCCCGACCCGACCTGCACACTGTTGTTGGCGGGAAGGAAGCCGACTCCAACTGTCCAACACAAGGCGGATTCACCGGAGTTGATTGCGAGCACTGCCAGCACCGCTACATCGTGCACTGCCTGAAGTGCGAGCAGCAGATGACGAACTGTGCGTGCACGATCGATGTGTTGGAAAAGCGTCACGCTGAAGAGAACGCCCGCCGCGCTGACGAGGACGCATGGAAGATGGAGAAGGGTTTGTGGGTTCCACCCAACAGAAGGTGAAAGTTCGCCATCCCGCCAAGTACAGCGACTCGATCATCTCGGCTCTCGCGGCGGAGCTTGAACCGGGCATGCTTGTATTCGATCCGTTCGCCGGCACAGGCAAGGTCTTCGATCTGCTTGAGGGAATTGATTGGGTCGGCATGGAGATCGAGAAAGAGTGGGCCGACATGCACCCGCTCACTCTGCACGGCAACGTCTTCATCGACATCCCCGAATGGTGGAAAGGGTTCTTCAACGCCATCGCTACGAGCCCGTGCTACGGCAACCGCTATGCCGACAATCACAATCCGAAGGATGGAAGCGAGCGCCGAGGCTACAAGCACGATCTCGGGCACGATCTGCATCGCGACAACAGTGGGCAACTCCAATGGGGAGAGATGTACCGAGCATTTCATCGGAAGGCTTGGCCATTGATCGTTGAGACGTTGGAGCCCGGTGGACTCTTCTTGCTCAATATCTCCAATCACATCCGCGGCGGCGAGGAGATGCATGTGTGGGAATGGCACGTGCAGGAATTGATCGCAACCGGATTGCAGCTTCAGCACATCTATCCGATCAACACTCCTCGCATGCGGAAGGGAAAGAACCACAAGGTGCGAGTGAACAGCGAGTACGTCTTTGCGTTCCGGAAGGCGGCGTAATGGCCAAGAAGAAAGCAACGATCGAAGTCGTCACACCGGAAGCTGTACGCAAGCTCGTGAACGAGCAGTTCCCCGGATCACTGAAGTTCGCCAGTGACCCCGAGTTCCGCATCACACGCCTTCCTAGCGGGCTCCTGGCCGTCGATGATGCTCTCGGCGGCGGATTCCCTCGCGGCCGGCACACGGAGATCTACGGGGATTTCCACGCATGCAAGACGTGCATCGCTCTGCACCTCATCGCCCACACGCAGAGAACGATCAAAGGCAACTGTGCGTACGTTGATGCGGAGCGTACGTTTTCCGGTCCTTGGGCTCGTCACATCGGATGCAAGACAAAGAAGCTCGACATCTTCTCGCAGAAGAGATCAGGCAACGAATGCTTCGACTTCATGGAGCTTCTGTTGCGCTCCGGTGTGTACGACGTGATCGTGCTCGATTCGATCGCATCGCTCCTGACGGAAGCCGAACGTGATGCGTCGATGAAGGACGGCACCTACGGGACCGAGCAGGCGAAGATGATGAGCAAGGCTCTTCGCAAGCTCACAACCGCCAACACCGGCAAGACCGCGCTCGTCTTTATCAATCAAACCCGTGAAGCCATCGGCATCATGTTCGGAGACAAGACGATCACTTCTGGCGGCAAGGCAATGGGCTTCTACGCGGGGCTCCGGATTCAATTGAGCCGCAGCGAAAAGATCAAAGCCAACGCCAAGCAGATCGATCCGAAGTCGGGCAACGAGGGCGTCAAGGAAGCGGCCATCGGGCACCGGGTGTCCATGACCATCCGTAAGGACAAGACAGGTGGTGCAAAGCCGGAATCCAAGAGCACGTTCGTGTTCAACTACGATCTCAAGGACATCGATCCCATCGAAGATCTCATCTATGTGGGCCGGCGACATGCGCTCGTGCACAAGAGCGGAGATCATTGGTGGGTCGAGGGCTATGCCGATGAGCGCCAGAACGGGCGCAAGAAGTTCAAGGCATGGCTTACCAAGAACGTCGCGGTCCAAGAGGATCTGACCGAGATGATCAAGAAAGACAAGCCGCGAGGCGTGACACTGACGGAGGAAGACGATGAGTGACGACAACGAGAACCTGCCGATCGATGTGGTCGAGAAGATCAGCGAGATCACAAAACTCGATCACGTGGCATCGGTTGATCAAACATTCGACAACCTGCACATGGGCTACCGCACATCGGTTTGGTTCGATGATCAAAGTCGGTGTGGTGGCACAGGCGACAACCGCATGCAATCCGCAGAGAACGCTCTGCTTGCCGCAAAGACCCACATTGCCAGTCGATTCGGAAGGGACTGACTGGCAACCTGCTTGGACGAACAAGCGGGTACAGCAGAACAAACGATCAAAGAAGCAGGAACGGAGACGAGCTTCTGAGATCGGGGGGACAGCACAGCCGGGGTCGGGAAGCTCTCCTCGTGCACCACAGGATGTGAAACAGCGGTTCAACGAGGAGGGCGATGCGTTCCTTGAACAGACCAAGTACACCGACAAGGATCGCATCACAATCAAGATCAAGGATCTCCTCCTTCAGCGGGAGGACGCTTTGCGTTTCGGACGAGAGCCCCGGATGGTTGTGGAGTTCACAGCTTTTGGAGTTCGACTAGTGATCAATCAGGAGACAATTCGATGAACAGCGTGGTTCCGGCACAGATCATCAAGCGCAACGGTGCGATCGTTCCGTTCGATCTCAGCAGAGTTGATCGTTGTGTGAAACTCTGTTACGCCGATTTTGAAGGAGAAGAAGAACAACCGACCACGCCCATCGAGACAATCGTGGATTCGGTTGCCAACATGGTGAGCGCCAAGTTCTCCGAGGAGCTTCCGACCGTTGAACAAGTGCAAGATCTTGTCGAGCTTGCTCTGATCGGGGCCGGCGAGGTGGAAGCGGCAAGGCGGTACATCTCCTATCGAGAAGAGCACGCTCGCGAACGAGTAATCGTTCCTCCCGATGTTGAGCAGGCTTTCGCCGTTGACGCCAGCTTCTTCCCGACCGAGATGCAGCGGTTCATGTTCTACGACAAGTACAGCCGCTTCAACTGGGATCTCATGCGCCGCGAGACGTGGGTGGAAACCGTCGATCGTGTTGTGGACTACTTGATCAAGTTGTCCAACGGAACGCTTGGCCACAAGACCTACCAACGCATCCGCAAAGCGGTGCTCAACATGGAAGCCATGCCGTCGATGCGCTGTGTCGCGATGGCTGGTCCTGCGGCCGAGCGCAACTCGATGGCCATCTACAACTGCTCGTACCTTCCGATCGATTCGATCGATGCGTTCGCAGAGATCATGTTGATCAGTCTTGCCGGCTGTGGCGTGGGCTATTCGGTCGAGCGCCAATACGTCGAAGAGTTCCCACGGATCAAGCGGCAGACCGGAGAACATCTCGGCGTGCATGTTGTCGGTGATTCTTCCGAGGGATGGGCCGAGTCGGTGCGGATCGGAGCCCGAGCTTGGTTCGACGGCCAAGACATCGATTTCGATTACTCCGAAATCGATATGTACCACCCGGCCGGAACTCCACTTCGCGTCAAAGGCGGTCGCGCTTCTGGATCGGGGCCGCTCAAAGAAGTGCATCGCTTCATCCGTGCGATGATCCTTTCTCAGCAAGGGACATTCCTCCGTACGCTTGATGCCCACGACATCTGCTGTGTGACAGGAGGTGCCGCCGTTCAAGGTGGCGTGCGCCGTACCGCATTGATCGCACTGTTCGATCATGACGACACCGACATGCGTACCTGCAAGGACGGTGCCAATCTCGACAACAACCCGTGGCGCGCCAATGCCAATAACTCCGAGGTGTGGCCCGAAGATCTTGATCAACTCGATCTCGTGCGCCAGTTCACTCATATGTACGAGTTCAAGCGCGGCGAACCGGGGATCTTCTCCCGCTACAACGCATGGAACAACGTTCCGGATCGTCGCTCCAAAGAAGAGTTCGGATCGAACCCATGCGGCGAGATCATCCTGCGACCGTGGGAGTTCTGCAATCTCACGATGGCAGTGGCGCGCTCTGACGACACGATCAAGGATTTGATCGACAAGGTCGAGGTGGCCACGATCATCGGAACCATCCAAAGCCTTGCCACCACGTTCCCCAACATGCGACCGGAGTGGAAGCAGAATTGCGAGGACGAACGACTGCTCGGTGTGGACATCAACGGCGAGCGCGACTGCAAGCTCCTCAACGGTCCTGAAGCTGACGGCGTACTGAGCATGCTCAAGGGCGTTGCGCTCACAACCAACCTTCGGATAGCGACCGAGCTTGGCATCAATCCTTCTGCTGCGATCACTTGTGTGAAGCCGGATGGCAATTCTTCGGTCTTCCTCAACTGCTCTTCGGGGATGAGCGATCGATGGGCTCCTTTCTACATCCGTAATGCTCGTGTGAACACCTACACGCCGATCTTCAAGGTGCTCAAGGCCAGTGGCGTCCCAATGGACCCGGAGAACGGCCAGGTGGCCGAGACGGCAAACACATGGGTCGTTCACTTCCCCATCAAGGCTCCCGAGGGCTCGACGTTCCGGAGAGATCACACGGCAATTGATCAATGCGAGTTCTGGCTGTTGAACAAGCTCCATTGGACCGAGCACAACCCGTCCGTGACGATCACCTACGAACCGCACGAGCTTCTTCCACTCATGCAGTGGGTGTGGGAGCACAAGGACATGATCGGCGGCATGGCGTTCTTGCCGAAGGACGATGCTCAGTACGCGCAAATGCCGTACGAAGAGATCACGGAAGAGGAGTACGAACGTCTCGCCGCCGAGTTCCCGCCGATCAAGTGGGAGTTGCTGTACGCCTACGAGAAAACCGACATGACCGAAGCCGCACAGACGCTCGCCTGCATGGCCGGCGCGTGCGAAGTTGACTACGGAGGAGCATGAAGATGGACATCGACCTGAGCTTGCCGTTCCAAGTGATCACGACCACTGCCAAGGATTTCCTGATCGGCATGGCCAGCATCGGCAAGTACCAAGACATCAACTTGGTCGGATCATTTGCCGACCCCGACGATCAATCCGCTCGCACGGCGCATCGAGACAAGGATCTCCCTTGGCATCGCGACGGCATCGAGAGCCAAGCCATCAAGGACATGCAAGGAGGCATGTACATCGAGAAGCCCAACGTCGATGTTGTCGGCATGTACTGCCTGCGGGAGAACCGGCAGCACGATTCAATCGACACGTACGAGCACATCTCGTGCTACACGGTGTTGGCCGAAGCCGCTCCCGACGCCGATCCCTACGACGACTCGCAGTTCAAGATCGTCGCGGAAGTGGATCTCCACCAAGGCCAAGCTCTTGTGTGGGACAACCGCTTGTGGCACAGGCGTCACGGTCCTGTTGGCCAGCGTATGCTCATCCGCTTTTGGACTACGTGCCCGGATCTCTACGAGGTGCGGCCATGAGCTTGTTCGCACTCGGTCCGTTCAAGCTCCCATCCGGCCGCACAACACACTTCAAGATCGAGTGCGACGATCTCACCGATGACGACTGGGCCGCGCTCGCTCGACTGGCTGTAGAAATCCTTCCGCCATTCGCTGAAGTGCAAGGGGTGCCTCGTGGCGGCATTCCGTTTGCCGATGCTCTTCGGGAGTACGCAACTCCGTCCGGAGAGCTTTTGATCGCGGACGATGTGTGGGTGAGCGGCAAGTCGTACGAGGAGTTCCGCGACGGCCGCGAAGCCATCGGCATCATCGCCTTCACCCGGACCCCGATACAGAGCCCGTGGGTGAAGGCACTGTTTGCGATCAATCCAATCGCGGAAGAAGCGACCTATCAGTTGAACAGACCCGCCAACCACGTTCCGAGCTAGGAGAGCACATGGGAGTTCTTGCAAATGATCAAGGCGATCCGTACTGGTCGGGTGACTTCATCAAGAAGCTGGCCGCAGCGGGCGTGGTTCCAAAGGACACGCACAAGATTGTCATCGTCGCAGAGCAAGACAAGTTCGTAACGGTTGATGTGGAGTGCCATCCGAAGACCGGACCGATCGTTGACGCCCTAGAGGGGCAGACAGTGAGGGAAACATGAACGCAACCATTGGGCGCATCGTGATCTACCGAACGGACGGTCGCAACGGGCTCTCGTACGATCTGCCGGCGATTGTCACGTGCACACAAGAGACGCACCCTGGCGACTATCCGAACGGCAAGAAGAACCCGCTGCCTGTTCCCGAGACGGGCGACCATGTCCATCTCACGGTGTTCGTACCCGGTGGACATGGAACAACCATTGGGCGCTACCCCCTCAACCACGAGCCCGCAAGCTCCGAGGAGTTCGTCGGAGCAAGCCACATGAATCCGGGTTCGGGCACGTACGTCGAATTGAACGTGCCCTATTGGCTCCACGAGTACGACGATCCTGCCAGTACGGAGATCGCACCGCGCTCGTGGCGTTGGCCCGAGATCAAGCGCGAGCCCGAATCGATCAGTAGTTAGTCATGGCGCGGGGCGATGTAGGAGTGCTAAGTAAATTGATCAAACATATGTCGATGGAGGAGCAAGACCCGCTCACTCCGTTGATCGATGAGTACCTGATTGAGCGAGATAGCTCTCCCAATCGCCTCGCGGAGTATGTCGTTCCAATGATCGCCCGTGGTCGTCCGGGTGGCCGGTTGTCGCCTTCTTCGATCGGTGGGTGTCGCCGGCAAGCTGCGTTCAAGTTCCTTGGCGTCGATGGCACCCGCAAGCTCGATCCCGAGTCGGAGTTGATCTTCGATGACGGCAACTGGATTCACCACAAGTGGCAAGCCCGCTTCCGCGACATGGAAGCTGTGCTCGGGGCCAAGCGGTTCAAGGTGCTCGGGATCGAGAAAGGGATCACCATCCCCGAGCTATACATCGCTGGCTCGTATGATGCTCTCATCAAGATCAACGGCAAGCGGTACATGATCGATTTCAAGTCGATCAACTCTCACGGATTCGGGTACGTTTACCGCGAGCACAAACCAAAGGACGCCCACATCAAGCAGTTGATCACGTACTGCGTGGCCAAGAACTGCAAGAGGGGCATGCTCGTGTACGACTGCAAGGACACGCCGGAACACGTCGTGTTCTTGATCGAAGTGCGAGATGCCGATTGGCGCAAGGTGCAACGGTGGTGCCGCAAGACGCTTGACGAGATCGAAGCCCTGAAGCTCCCGAAGATGGTGAGCGATTGCAATCATGGCACGTTCCTCTACGAGCGGTGTCCGTATTCCAAATATTGTTGGGGAAGCGAATACAGTGAGGAACGGTTAAGACGATTGGCGTTCCGCAATTTCAAGGGAATGGACGAAGCATGGAGCCGGGGACTTGCACTCACAAATTAGAGAACTAGAACTCGCGTGGGCGGCAGGGTTTTTTGATGGAGAGGGAAGCACCATACTTGGAAAGCAACGCCCTGGAAAAGGCAAACCATTTGTGAAAATCAGCATTTCACAAAAAGATCGCAAAGTTTTAGATCGTTTTCGTCGATCAATGCAAGTCGGCAAAGTATACGGCCCTTACGAAAATGGAGCTTCATATCACTACGTGGCCCTTGGATGGAAAGCCGAACATGCTCTCGATTTGATGTGGCCGTATCTTGGGTCGATCAAAAAAACACAAGCTGCGATCGTATTCGACACAGTGGAAAAAGCACGCGGGATTCTCCTATGAAGATTCATATCACCGTCGAGAGGGAACCAAGTGATCCAGATGATAATCGTGATCAACTACGACGTGTGCAACTTGCGCTCCTATCCCTCTTTGCGATGGTTGACGACGTGTTCACCGAAGACGATGCCCTTTCCAAGCCCAAGCGTCGTATGTCCTTGGGAAGAATCTATGAAGAGTGGAAACGATGCCGCGCAACACTAGATCCGACGTTCAACCCGAAGAACCAAGACCGCAGAATGAAGTACGGGGCCATGCTCGTAAGGCCAGGGTTGAGCCGCGGTGTCAGGGACTAGCCGAACTCTTCTATGGTCCGTTCGGCAATGGGCCAGGAGGAGCGTTCTCCAAGAAGCGCGGCACAAAATTCAAGAAGCCGGCTCGATACGAAACGCAGCACGAGCGCGAAGCTCGGGAAAGTAAGTGCAAAGAGATATGTGCCGAGTGCCCGTTGCAACGCCCATGCCTAGAGTTTGCGTTGATCGAAGAAGAGGAGTGGGGAATATGGGGCGGATGGACAGAGGGCGAGCGTCGTGAGTTCCGGGCATGGTGCCGCTCATGGGGATGGGATTATCTCCCGTTCTTTCCCGATCTCCAACTCTGGATCGATGCGTTTGGACTTGATCACGATGGGGCTCGACCTGTCGTTGACAGCGACAGGGTT
>Ga0157378_10000792_pt1 | contig 29390 bp, 23 predicted proteins | sample M65metaG_FD_115309 | JGI IMG/M metagenome (GOLD analysis project Ga0157378, IMG submission 115309) | Miscanthus rhizosphere microbial communities from Kellogg Biological Station, Michigan, USA - M6-5 metaG | ecosystem: Host-associated > Plants > Roots > Rhizosphere > Soil | place: USA: Michigan... | reverse complement strand
TTTTCCATAATATTCTATGTTTACGGCAGGTTTGTTCAATTCTTTCACATACGGTTCTGCTTTCAGAAAATAAACCCTGGACGAATCAAATTGGTTGAGCATGGAAAAATCGGACGCCACAAAAATGTAGGCAAATGATATCGACTCTTTATCGCCGTACAGGAGATGATAGGGAATTGCCTTAACATCATATTCCATGCTCTTTTCATATTGGTGCTGGCTATAGTACAGGGTGGCGATATTATTGTAACAGGTAGCCATCGCTTTAAATTTTTCAGGATGATCTGATAGCTCGTACAAACGCAGGCCTTCCAGGAAAGATTTAATTGCGTTTTCGTTATTCCCCATTGTTATATAAGTCGATCCTTTGCCTGCGATAACAACCGCTTTCTGAAACCCCGCGTTCTTCTTTGTCAATCCATCCTGGCTTTGTTCACATTTCTGATAAAATTGAATGGCGGAATCTGCCAGCAATAAGGACTGCGCAAATTCACTCAGGGAGGATAGTATGTCTGATTTGGTTTCATAATAATAGGCCCGGTTATAATCCCATTTTTTTTGATCCTTAATAATAAGAAATGCCTGGAACAGCGCCTGCCTGCATTTCACCGTGTCATATCCGTTATAGTTGGAAGCCAGTTCAATCAGGACAAGCGATTTAAGGGAATCATTGGATGAAGCGCGGGCCAGTTTGCTTAAGCTGTCAATGATCTTGTTTTGGCCCGAGATGGTTACATGAATTAATAAGATACCTGCACAGGTTACATACTTCCTTATAAAACTAAAACCTGTTGCCATACCTGAGAATTGAATGGGTATAAAGGTTGTTATTCTGCATCACAAAATCAAAGAAACATCGTAAAATACCAGTTTCGGGTGATTCTTACAGGATCCGCGCTGAATCACTGTTTCGGGTGAACGTTACCGATTTCGGCACCGCTACATTTGAATATTGCCTCACACAAGTCGACACAAACCATTAATAAATACAAACATGAAAAAATTTTTACTCAGCGCCTGCATGGTTGCTTTTGCGGCGGTCACTTATGCACAGACCTGTCCGCAAATTGAAGGATTGACACCTATACAGGTTCGGTTTGGAATTAATGTGTATGGTATGCCGGAATCAGTTTTTCCAACCGTGCCATTGTACTGGAACCGTTTTTACAAAGCGGATGAATTAACAGGGCAACTGGTCTCTGCAGGCTGCTCTTATACAGGCGATCCGAATATTCATGAATTGGCTGCCTGTGCATGTTTTCTGACAGGTGCATATTTTAGAAGCGTAAAAGATGTTTGTGATCCGACGCCTTGCGGTGGTGAGACCAATTTGCCGCAATTGCCCATCACCAATCCCAACAACCCTGCCAGCGCCTGGTCGCAGGCTGCCACCTGGCTTGCCAACCTGGTCCCTGATGTTTCATCATCTCCTTCCGTAATGATTACAAAATCTACACAACTTGATGTTGATTTTAGTTTGCCAAAAAACCATTGGTTGATCCTGACCGCTGGTTCCAGTTCAGTCCTTTCCGGTGAGACGGTTATTGATAATTCAATCATACAGGTATACCCGGCCGCTCAGTTTGAAAACTTTGGAACGCTAAAAGGATCGGGACAAATAATTGGTTCTTTAATAAACAGCGGAGTTTTGTCTCCCGGTAACTCGCCGGGAAAATTTACCATCGTTGGCAACTATACTGCTACCAGCACCTCAGTGCATGAAATAGAAATAGCCGGCACAAGCCAGTACGATACTATTAATGTTACCCGTGATTCATCCTTTCCCGGTGGTAATGTGGTACTCAACGGAACACTGAATGTGGCTTTGTTAAACGGCTTTTTGCCATCAGCAGGCGATAGCTATAAAATTATGACTTACTATTCTGCAAGCGGGACTTTTACAAATACTAATCTGCCTGCCCTACCGCCTGGTTTGTCCTGGAGTATTCAGTACAATCCTTCTGGTGTAACGCTGCAGGTAAATGCGGTAGCGCTTCCACTGACCTTGATCTATGCCAGGGTTTATAAACAAAACAACGGTGTGCAAATAAGCTGGGGCACCTCAAATGAGATCAGTGTAAAAAATTACAACATAGAGCGAAGTGCCGACGGCATCTATTTTAATAAGGTTGGAGCCGTGAATGCCAATGGTGCAGGCACTAACAATTATAGCTGGTTTGATTCATCTCCTGCCAATGGAACTAATTATTATCGTATCAAATGCATTGATCTCGACGGTAAGTTTATGTATTCCGGTGTGTTAGTAATAAATAATACAGGCAACAATGTGTTTACTGTTTTCCCCAACCCTGTAAAAAAAGCCGAAATGCTTCAGATAAATCTTCAAAGTGGTATAGCAACCAAAGTAGAAATAATGAATGTAGCCGGGCAGCTATTGTACAGCAAACATGGCAAACTAACCGGAACTATAAGCATTCCTGTTCCGGTTGAATGGCCAACGGGGCAATATATAATAAGGGTAACAAGCGACAATAAAGCGGAGGTAAAAAAGATACTGCTGCGGTAAAATAATATCGCAACGATGGGGATAGCTAACAAATGCTAAACAAGCGGGGATGCCGAAAACCGCCCAGAGTAGGCAAAACAATTAATTACAAAATGAAATGAAAAATTATTCACGCACAACCGTTTTATCAATCCACGGCAATACCGCAAATAATAGCAGGAAAATATTACTCTTCATCCTGGCAGGATGGCTGTTATTACTGAACAGCAGTTGTACCAAGGATGCCCTGTCTGGCATTACCCCACCCGTAACGCCGCCCACAGCAGCGCCCTGCAGTATCGTGGCGGAAGTAGGCAGCAGTATCGATGCGCCCACCACCTGGCAGTCCTGCCATATATATCATTGTGCCAATTATGTATCTATCAATGCTGCACTTACCATTGAAGCCGGCGCGATTGTTAAGTTTGATGCGCTGAAAGGATTGAACGTATCCGGCACGGGAAAAATTATTGCCAATGGCACAGCCGATAACAATATCATCTTTACCTCAGCAAAAGATGATGGCTTTTACGGCGCTGCCGGCACCAATGGCGGTGATACCAACGGTGATGCCGGCGCCAGTATTCCCAAAAAAGGAGACTGGCAGAGTATTTCTTTTGGCACATCATCGGGCAATAGCCTTGTGTATTGCCAGGTGCTGTATGCCGGCAGTGGCACTGTTAACCTGGAGCGCGCTGTATATATGGGCAATGGAGAAAACAATAGCATTAAGAATTCAGTGATTGCACATACAGCCGGCGGTCTTAACCAGTCGTATGCTGCATTGGATATGGCGAGGTGTCCGCAATCCTGTGTCGCACAGAACAATATTTTCTTTGATAACGGTCATCCTGTTCTCATCGGCATATCCACTGATTTTGACAACAGCAATATGTTTCACAACCCGGCTAACCCAACCCAGAAAAATGGCTGCAATGGCATTTTTGTGGATGTGGTAGATGCCAAAGACCAGGCCACCACGCTGACCTGGAAAGAAACCGAAGTAGCGTATGTATTCGGCGGCTGGAGCAGCAATAGCTGGGCGATGGATGGTGGCAAGGGAAAAAAACTGGTGCTGGGCGATAGCGTGGTGCTAAAATTTGCAAAATATACAAACCCCGGGTTTTCATTGCTAATGCCCGATGGCATTGGCCAATTGCAGAATTACAACGGTTCCGGAGTTGCGTTTACCGCTTATACTGATGATACATTGAAAGGTGATACAAACGGTGATGGCGCTTCTGCCGGAACGGCCGCATATTGGGAGGGCATTTATACGGCCGGGCCCAAATGGTTTGCCTGGGGCAACATGCATTTTGCTGCGCATTGAATCTAAGTAAGTTCACCTGCCGCGGCACTAATAAAATCTAAAATAAAACCATCATGAAAAAGATAATCTTTTACTGGTTGCTTTTACTACCGGTTTGGGGATTTGCACAAATCGGACTAAAAGCAGGGTTGAATTTTGCGAATGTAGCCAACGCATCTTCCATTAATAATAGCAGTCGCACCGGTTGGCATGCCGGTGTGCTGCTGGGCTCATCGTTTAAGAAGTTGATCGGCTATCGTACGGAGTTACTGTATTCAAAACAAGGTTATGATTATACTTCGGGCAACAGCAGGGGCAGTGTAGGGCTGGATTATATAGCCTTCGCAAGTTTTCTTACGGTTGGCATTACACGTTATTTCCAGTTGCAACTGGGTTTTCAAACTGCGTACTTACTAAACGCAAAAGCCGACAGCAGCAATGAAATGGCCGGTGTACCCGCTACGTATAAAAAGATACTGGACATCTCCAACCGGCTCGACTACGGTCTTGCCGGTGGTCTTGAAATTCACCCGGCAAAGGGCTTGCTGCTAGGTGCAAGAATAAATATCAGCCTGTCAAAACTGTACAAAGGGGCTGCCAGCAGCGCGGATGGTTCTTTCTCTGGTATTGATGCAAAAAACAATTTGTTTCAATTGTTTTTGGGATGGCGGTTTGGGAAGTGATGGGGTTTATAGTTGCCTAAAATATCTTAAGTGAGAAGCTTCATGTCTTTGGTCGAGCGTTCAGCAAAAATCTACCTTGGTTATATCACACACTGCACCTGAAAACGATGGAGACCCGATAGATAAACAATAAAACCTGGGGTACCCGGTGTTAGTTAAAACTTACTACCAGCTCGCAACCGTTTCCAGGTGAAGAAATAATGCTCATCTTACCGTTAAATAAAGAAGCCCTCGTTCTGATATTCATCAACCCAATACCATTTCCTTTCAGGGAACAGTCAAAACCGACTCCATCATCTTTTATCCGGAGGAAGACTTTATTTTTAACCTGCAACAATTCCAGCGTAATTGTTTTGGCTTTTGCATGCCAAACCGAATAATATTTACCCATGCTGAGGGAAGGTGAAATATTATTGAACGAATTTAGAAAGACATTACAGCGAAACGCCCGGAAAACCGTTGGGGATCTTGACAGCAGTTTTACACACAAATTCGATTTCCAGGTTTACCGTTTTGAAGATGTACTGCGTGGTACCAGCAGGAGCATTCCACCCAACAGGTGGTCCTACCACCGCATCGGGTTAATAAAAAAAGGATCCGGCGAATTTATTACGGGCATTTATAAATACTGATTGTTGTTTTCCAGGAAATGGGTTGGTCGCCAGGTAAAGCCGCATCAGACCTGACGCTGAAACCAGTAACAGCATTTATTTTACCCGTAAATTACAGTAATATTTCAGAGAAAGCCCGGAGGAAATACTGCTCCTTTCATATAATTGAAACAATAAGGGATTTTTTGAAAACGACCAATGGTGGTTCCTGTTTGCCGTTGGATGTACTTTCTTTCTCTGTCGGGCACCCTATGCGAACCCCGTGATTGTTCCGGTTCGATATCTAATGACGGCGGGTCGTGCACAACAGCTACTTAAAATTAATGATGCTACCAGCACAGACCGCCGCTGGAAAAGGCGGTAATAGAGGTTATCGCCCTCCTAAAGCCTTATTTTTATTCCCCCATTTACAACAAAACCTTCCTGGTGATTCCAGATATCATCAAAAATTGGTTTGTTATATGGGGGGTTAACAACACGCTTGTATCTGCTTTGTCGCTGGTCGGTGATATTTTCAAAGTTTACGAATAATGATATTTTATTAAAGTTTTTTTCCGCCATTACGCCCCATTCCCAAAAGAATGGTGTTTGTATACCATTATACAAATACTGGCGATCTGTAAAATAGCCTTCCAGTGCAATTTTGAAATTGCCCTCTTTTTCATACACAGCAGCGAGGTTCAATTTATTTTTTGGCAATAAGGGCAGGTAAGGGCTACCCGTTAAATAAGTAGCTTTTGCATTTGTATAGGTATACCCGAGAAAGAATTTAAAATCCTTCCTAAACACAAGTTTGACATTGGTTTCAAATCCTCTGCTTCGAACCGGCTTGCCTGCGTTAGAAAAAAAATAATTGCCTGCAGAATCAGTTTGTAGAAGCAGCGGCTTTTCAATTTGCGTATAAAAAAGCAATTGATTAAAGCTGAATTGCCAGTCATCAGCGATTCTTGCGCGGTAATTGATATCCACGGTTGCTCCGCCACTTCTTTCCGCAGCAACGTTCTGCAAGGGCAACACATGCTGGTATTGCAAAGTTTCCGTTTGTTCGGTGAAAATGGTTGGTATTTTATATCCCAATCCCCCGCCCAGTCTCGAAGAAATCTTGTCGCTTAATTTAAACAGGGCTGATATGCGTGGCAAAAGAAATAACTGGTTTTTATTAAAATGAATGTTTTTATAGTTAACGTTATCAAGCCTTATCCCTGTTTCAAGTTGTATGCTACCGGTCATATCCCAGGTGTCCTGCACATAGATACCAGATGTAAACGACTGCGTATTCTGACTGCCTGCAGATGTTATTTGCTTTTCCCTAAACTTGTCAAATACTAAGTTTATACCGCTGATGATGGTATGATTTGCCTTGTCCAGGATATAGGAAAGATCTGAAAAGCTGTTTGTACTCAGCCCCCAAAAGGTATAATCAGGTATGCTTATCCTTCTGTCGAAGAAACTGAGGCTTTGTTTAAATCTGATGCTGTTTTTGCCGGTGAACTTCTTATCCAATTCCAGCGTGCTCGTATTCCTGATCGTATTGTTTTTTTCAAAGTAAACATGACCAGGGTCTGCATGGCCGCTAATAACATGCATATCACCGCCGGTATTGGTGCCTTTGCTAAAACTATTACCCAGCAGGATAGTGATAGTTGAATCGGGGTAATAAAACAACCTGGGGGAAATAGTAAAATTGTTGCTTTTAGGTAATTCAGAGAAATCATCCTTATCTACATCATAAGCCTTTTGGAAATTTACCAAACCGAGCAGGGTATAGCCAAATTTTCCTTTTTTCTGAGCGCTATAAGCACCGGCATTGGTCTGCCCGATATTGGATTGATTGAAAATGAAATTATATTCCGGCTTTTCTTTGGGTGTTTTAGAAATGAAATTTACTACACCGGCTATAGCACCGCCGCCATAGAGGGTTGATGCGGGACCTTTTATTATTTCCACTTGTTTTAGATCCAATGGAGGGATTTCCAAAATACTCAACCCACCGGCAAAGTTGCCAAAATTGGGATAGCCGTCTTTGAGCAACTGCGTATAACGTCCGTCAAGCCCTTGTACGCGAATGCTGGCATTTCCCGAGACAGCGGAAGTCTGTTGCAGCTGCAGGCCGGTGCTTTCATGCAACAGCATCGAAACATTCGCCGGGCGCATATTGCTTTTTTCATCCAGTTCTTCACCCGATATGGTTTCAACCCTTGTGGGTGTATTGGCAATGGTGCGACTGGTGCGGGTTGAACTAATAATGACTTCCTGGCCCTGGTCTTCGCTTTCATTCAAGTCGATTTCAATTAATGTATCTGAAACCAGGGGGAACACAAATGACATTGTTTTATTTTCATAGCCGACATAGCTAAATACAAATGTCTGTTTTTTGCCCGCGGGTATATTTTTAATCAGCACCAGCCCGCCGCTATCGGCGATGGCGGTTCTATTTAATTCTTTAACCACTAAAGTTGCTGCTGCCAGCGGCAGCTTGTTTTCTCTACTTCTAATGACTGCTTTAAAACTATGCTGTGCGTAAATACTATTTGCAACCAGCAATATGGTAAAAACAATATAAATCCCCTTCATGAAATGATTAGTTGAATGCAATGACAAATAACTTCTGCGCATGCAGAAGCCGGTTTCAGCAAATAAATACCTAACTAATCCTGGGTGGTTGCCAGAAAGAATGGGAATATCCGGGCTGTGCCCAGGCATAAAAATCCGGATAGGGCACCCGGCTTGCTTTGGGAACAGGTGATAGTTGAAACTCGTGTGTATTATTTATAGAAAAGCCTGCGCATGTTCCACACGCAAAAAAAGGTGAGCAATTTCCTTTGCAATCATCGTCCTGTTGCCTTGAAGCGCCTTCATTTTGCGCTTCGGCCTTGCAATTATTTTTAGCGCAGCAGGGTACGGCGGCGCAGAGCAATACATAAAAAGCCCATATAAAACCAACGAATTTCATTGCGGCAAAGATAACCTAAACCAACTTATTTTGCTGGAGTAGCCGGATGTGTTAATCCGGCTTATTTTTTATACTGAAGTCCACCTATGGACTCATGATGCCATCTTTTTAAACCAGGCAAACTATTAAGTGCATTGTCTATCAATGGCTGCCCCAGGTGTCTTTTTTCCATCTGTTCCCGTACAATCACCTGCATCTGTTCCAATGTTAGACCGGGGTTTATAAACGCGCCATCCCGGTAACAATATGTGCAGTACTCAGTACTGGTCGAGCCATCTTTTTCTGTGCCGGTTAAAGCCGGATTATCGAGTGGCATAGAACAACTCTGGCATATTTTCATTGCTGTTATTTTTAGTTTATTTTAAGAGGATGATTCTATTTGATGCTTATGGCGATTCAGTAAGAAAGCAAACCATCATTTGATTTTACATTCTTGCCGGCGGCTCATGCAATAAAGATGATAAAACCTGCGGGATCGGACTCTGATAGCGATTACCAATAAGAATGATTGTAATCATCCCCTCAGATTTCTATGCAGGAGAGGAGTATCTTTCTGAGGATCTTTACATATAGGAAAAGAAAGGAGCCGGCGCTGTATACTGCAAGCTGTGTTGACAGGCATTTATTGTCTCATACCTTGTGAGCAGGTGACCCATGAAGGCATCAGCTAAAACTATTAGCGCTGAATGCAGGTTATAACCTGTAATATTGCTTGTTATTTTTTATACGTTGTTTCGTCCAATAAACGCTTTTCTCAGCAATGCCATAATAAGTGTAAATAATGCGGAGCCGATAATAGCCCACAGAACCGGAAAAGGCTTGCCATCAATAGCTACCTCAAACAATTTAGGTAAGCCCATTTTTGCAGCCAACCATAAACCAATATAAGCTCCGATAAATCCAACAACGGTTGAAACCAGGCATCCACCTAAATCGTAACCGGCCAGGGCCTGGCCTATTCCTCCGCATATTGCAGCAATAAGCAGGAGTACCAAAAGACCTATTAGTGTCATGTTTTGAAATTTAAATTAAAAAATTTGCGGGCCTGAGCTCCCCAGTTTTTTAAAGGACGTGGATATGATATCACCGGTATCGCCTGCGTTTTTTAATCCATTTAAATTGACAGAACGGTTAGCCATACAAAGAATATCAACAACGGGGCCAGTACATCCGGCTTTTCTGTTCGCCATTGATTTAGCATTCAAATCCGGCGATATTAGCATCCATTGTTTTTTCCATTTCCTCCGGGCTATTTCCAAATCAGGTAAGGGGCCTCTGCAAGGTTCGATTTACCAACCAGATAAAGCGTTCATTTCATATGGGTAACTGACAAAAAAATATGCCATAAAATGCCTGATCTTTATAAAGGGGTATTTTCTGGCCATGGAAATGGGGGAATCGCGGGGAAATATTTTCGCTTTTGCCGGCAGGGGCATGTTCGCGAAAGCTTGTTCTAAAAATAAGGGGAGAATCGGAAAATACTTAATGATTGGCATTCGCCTGGGTTAGGGCCTATGAAGTATCTCTTACCGCGCATAGAAAACGCTGGTGAAACCGGCAAAGTGAATATTTACGGCACCATTTATCATCTCATCAAAGATAAATTCGATTGCCGCCACCGCGATAAAATTGAGGCTAAAAATAAAGGTGCTATCGATATGTATTTTGTTGAGCCCAGGGTCGGTTAGGAAGCGATAAACGGGTTCTTTTAGTCGATTTTTGTCCCTTTATTCCGGAAATATGGACAGTAAATTCCGAAATTAAAAAGCGGGTTTGCGTTCGTGGACATACTACAAAAAAATCGGAATGTCCACAACATCGCAAATTGCGGCACACCCAACAACGCACCAGTCAAACAGTTGTGAAAGAAAAACAATTACGCACAAATACCGGCCTGCGGGCTTTCCCTGGATTTCGCCGGATGAACAAACCAGGCACTTGCATCTGAATCTATTTGCTGCTACATTTATCGTATGAAATTTAATGTTAATATTCGAAAGGAACTAAAAGTTAGTTACGGACTAACTGTTTTCTGATGCGTCGTTCCTGACTATTATTAACTTTTATTTGAACAGGCATTTTTTTAAAAGCCCAATATCCGCTTATGAAAACAATTTTACGCATTTTGACAACATTGTTGTTATTCAGCCAGGTTAGCCAGGCTCAAATAACTACCCCGGTTGTAAGAGCCAATTTTGGAGTAGATGGCGAATTAAGGTGTAATTATTTTTACAGCTTTTCTCAATCCGGCAATGATGATTGGTTCCGTTTGCCGGGCACACCCGGAAGCGGAGATTTTGTAATAGATACCACCGGCGCCGCTGCAATTGTGGCGCGTTATGCAATAGATCCTACTTTCCGCCAGCTACCATTTTTTCGGACGATGCGATTCCCGCCTTATTCACTGATGAACAACAAACGCATCATTGATGCCGTGTTTATCCGCGATTATCATGGTGATGACTCGACCGTGTATTCATCGGGTAATAAAAACGGGATGAGCCCCCAGGATTGGAACTGCCCGGTATCGCAGTCTGTTCCGGATAAAAATGAGATACTGGATATGTTTGTACACGTAAGGCGTGAAGGACCTGGGCCAACGGATTCGCTCTGGATGTTTGGAGGCCTTTCAATTGAAAATACCACTGGCGACCGCTACTTCGACTTTGAAATGTACCAGACTGATATTTATTATGACAGGGCTTCGCGGAAATTCTATGGGTATGGACCAGACGCCGGACATACAACCTGGCTGTTTAACAGTGCAGGTGATATTACAAAACCAGGCGATATTATATTTACCGCAGAATACTCTACTGCCTCTATAACAAATGTTGAAGCACGCATTTGGATCGATAAAGCTTCCATGTCATTCACACCGCAGGATTTTGACTGGACCGGATCCTTTGACGGCGCGAGTAACAGTTCGCAGTTCGGCTATGCAGGTATTCAACCTAAAACAGCAGGAGCATTTTATACCGGCCTTACCAGCTTAAACAACACATGGGCAGGCCCTTTTTCACTGATACGTTCAGATAATAGCCTAGTAACCTCTTATATTACCAATCAATTTATGGAGTTTTCCATTAATCTTTCCAAGATCGGACTGGATCCCGTAAATCTGCTGGGTGGAAACAGTTGCGGAATGCCTTTTCGCCGCATTCTTGTAAAAAGTCGTGCCTCTACTTCTTTCTCGGCCGAATTAAAGGATTTTGTCGGCCCATTTGACTTCTTTTTAGCGCCCAGGGCAACGATTGCTGCCAATATTCCATTTTTTTGCGGGTCACCCACAGGTGTAAGCCAAATCAGTGTCACCAATCCTGTCAGCACCTCGGTTTATACATGGTCAACACCCGATGGCACCATCGCAAACACCAGCGCCGATGGCACCAATATCACCGTTACATCTCCCGGTACTTATATTGTAACACAACAACTCCAATCGGGCTGTTCAACTTACGCAACAGATACAGTTAACATTATATTCGATCCTACCTGCACGTTGTTACCAAAAACTTTATTGGATTTCAAGGCAGTGCTTAATAAAGACAATGCCGGGATCAGTTGGAAAAGATCCGGAAATAGTGCTGTTAAAGATTTTACGGTTGAACGGTCAATAGACGGTATCCGCTATGTGCCGGTGGCCAGGGTAGCTGCATTACCGGACGGCGAAATCACCGGTTATAGCACCAGCGACGATCTCAGCGGTATTGGGTCACCCATCGGTTACTACCGCTTAAAGACAACCGATATTAATGGCAGTGCACAGTACAGCAAAATAGTCAGCGTAACACTGAGGGCGGGCATGTTGCTGAAAGCAGAAATAAGTCCAAACCCCGTAAAAGAAACAATGCGAATCAATATTTATTCATCAACGGAAAAAAATATACAGTTGTTTATTTATGATGCTGCCGGCAAATTGCTAAAAACAATAAATGCCCACGTACAGAAGGGAAATACCAATGTAAACGTGGATGGTTTCGGCGGCTGGTCAAGAGGCGTTTACCCTGTTAAAATAGTGTCGGGCGCTGAAACTTTGGTTGACAGGATGATGATTGAGAAATAATAAACAATTAATAGTGAGCGTGTTGCGTTTACCATGCAGGTACACCTGATGTAAAAATCTGGCACTGCAGGCAATAGTTGTGCATAGACCATTTTTATAAGTATCCAATATCCTACAAGTATGAAAAATTTTCTGTGTGCGCTCATGGTATGCACATCCATTCATGGTCATATAAACGGCCAGACTGTTACGCCCCAGGTGGTTAACAGCACCGGCAGCAGTTTTAGAAATGACAATTATATCATAGAGTGGAGCATAGGGGAGATGGCCGTGGTGGCTCCTATGCAGGCTTCAAATGCCAACGGCAATTATATCTTCAGCAATGGATTTTTGCAACCATTCGCATCTTTTTTCAAACCGACTGAAAAAACTTTTGGAATCAACGATATAAGGATTCTGCCCAACCCCACACCTGACAAAGTTGAAATCGATTTCCAGGTTTTTGAACAGGGCCGGATGAAATTATTCTTGTGTGATGCAATGGGACGGGCTCTCTATTCCAGGGAATTTGTCACAACCGGCGTTTTTTATACTGAAAAAATAAACCTGGCAGGTTTCACTAATGGCACTTACCTGTTGCAGGTTACGTTAACTTCTGACAGCGACCCTATTCCGGTAACAAGAGGGGTTTACAAAATCATCAAACTGTAATAATGTATTAATACCCGCTAAATCCATGTCTTTACCAATTAAATCCATGTTTGTTATGAAAAACATCGCACTCCTTACGGTGTATTTGTTGCTATCGGTGTTTCTTTTTGGTCAGGCTCCTGCTGAAGTCAATTACCAGGGCGTTGCCAGAAACGCAAAAGGAAACCTGCTGTCGAACCAGTCCATTTCACTGCGTTTAAGCATTCACGATGGCAGCATTGACGGACCAATTGTTTACCAGGAAACCCGCACACTGCGTACAAGTAACTATGGACTTTTTACTGTTGGCATAGGCAGCGGCGGCGCTACCAGTGTTACCGGCACAATGAGTACGGTTAACTGGGGCTCAGGCGGTGGCAAATTTTTGCAGATAGAAATGGATCCTGAAGGACGCAACAGTTTCATACATATGGGAACATCACAACTCCTGACCGTTACATACGCATTTTACGCCGAAAAGGCGCAAACGTTTGGAATAGCGGGCGGTGGATTGGCGGGTTCGTATCCAAATCCGGTTATAGCAGCAGGCGCGGTTAATACAGCCGCGGTTCAGGATGGAGCCATAACGGCATCCAAACTGGCTCCGGGCATAGTTACCGGAACAGGCGGTGGTATTGCCGGCGGTGATTTGAGTGGTGTATATCCTAATCCGCAGATTTCAGATGCTGCTGTAAGCAGTTCTAAAATAGCCGATGGCGCAGTAACGATATCCAAACTGGCTCCGGGAATCATACCAACGTCCCTGCCTCCCAGCGGAACTGCATCTGGCGATCTAAATGGTAATTACCCAAATCCATCTATCAATGCAGGAGCGGTGAGTGCCGGCAAACTCGCAGACAATGCCGTTGTAACCGCGAAAATCGCAGATGGCTCAGTAACGGCAGCAAAGCTGGCTCCGGGCGTAATACCAACTTCAATTCCTGTCAGTGGTGCTGCGGGCGGTGATCTTAATGGCAATTATCCAAATCCATATATCAATGCAGGAGCGGTGACTTCGGGCAAACTGGCAGATGGCTCAGTAACAGCAGCAAAACTAGCGCCGGGTGTAATACCAAGTTCATTTCCTGCCAGCGGGGCTGCCGGCGGCGATCTTGCCGGTAATTATCCCAACCCTGCTGTAAATAAAATTCAGGGTGTTTCTGTAAGCAACGTATCGCCATCGACAGGCCAGGTTCTCCAGTTCGACGGTACTCAATGGTCGCCTGTCCTCGTGAGCGGTGGAGGTTCAACACCCACTGGCCCCGCTGGCGGAGATTTAAATGGTGCTTATCCCAATCCTAATATTTCACCCAATAGTGTTACAAGTAATAAGATAGCCAACAGCGCCGTAACTACTCAAAAGATAAGTGATGCCGCCATTACAACAATTAAAATAGCGGATGGAAGCGTTACAGCAGCCAAACTTGCAGCGGGTGTTATACCTTCTTCTTTGCCACCCAGTGGTACAGCCGGTGGCGACCTGGGCGGCAGCTATCCAAATCCTGCTGTTTCAAAAATACAGGGAATTAATGTGAGTGGTACGGTACCTACCTCCGGGCAAGTACTGCAATTTAATGGCACACAATGGATGCCCGCTACCGTCAGTGGTGGCGGAGGTCTTACACTTCCGTACAGCACGCTTAACACCTCCGCGGGCAGCCTTTTCAGTATAACAAACAGCAATACAGGCAGTGGCTTACAGGGCATCAACAATTCGGTAAACCCGAATGCGATTGCTGTAGAAGGTAAAATTACCAATGCTGCACCGGGTACGGGAGCTGCTGCTGTAAAAGGATCGGTAACCGGTACAGGTGCCGAAGGAATGGGTATCTGGGGTTCGCATGCAGGTAGCGGCGCAGGTGTATATGGTAATTCTGTGTCAGGATTTGGCTTGTCAGGAAAAAGCCAGTCGGGCGCTGGCGTATTCGGAACAAGTGAGACAGCCAATGCGGGCTTTTTTGATATTTCCAATACTGCCAGTTTTTCCGATGCCATATTTGGATCCACAGTGGGTGCTGGCAATGGTGTTACAGGGATGAGTGAGAAATATGTAGGGGTACAGGGTATTACAAATGATGTGTATGGTATCGGTGTCCAGGGATTTAATAACGCTGGTGGTGAAGCCATTCATGGTATCAATTTCAGCAATGCTGCTCCTGCGCTGGTGGGTCAAAATTTTGGCGCCAATGCAGGCGTGGCAGGCATGGCTGCGGCAGGGGGTACAGGTGTAATAGGCCAGGTAGATGCCGGAAGCACGGCCAGCAACGCGCTGGTGGGTGAACTTCTTGGATCGGGAACAGGCAATACCGCAGTGTTTAAGGCCAATAACGCAAACGTGGCGCGTATAGATAATACCGGTAAGGCGTTTTTTAACGGTGGCACGCAAACAGGCGGAGCGGACGTAGCAGAATATTTTGATGTAGAGGGATTGCGCAGTAATTACGAACCGGGTGATGTGCTGACGATTTCGCAAACAACCGATCGCTCGGTTGAAAAATCGTCCGGCGCTTATTCAAACCTGGTAGCGGGTGTTTACGCCACAAAGCCTGGTGTGTTATTAACAGAGCACAATGCAGAACAGGATCGCCTGCAGGCAGGAGTACCCATGGGCGTTATCGGGGTTATTCCTACTAAAATATGTACCGAAGGCGGGGCTATTAAAAGAGGAGATATGCTGGTAACTTCTTCACTACCCGGAATTGCGATGAAAGCAGATCCGGAAAAAGTAAAACCGGGCCAGGTAATTGGTAAAGCATTGCAGGATTATAACGGCGCCGGTATTGGAAAAATCATTGTACTGGTATGTATAAAATAAAACCTGTCTTTAAATTTACTTTATGATACCGCTGATAAAACATATACCATTATTGGCTTTGCTCTGCAGCTTATCCTGCGTCCTGAATGGCCAGTTGTCGGGATCGGCCGCCAATTCACCAGCCGCCAGGACAGCATCCCAAAAAATAATGCCTGTCAACAGAACCTATTCTTCTTACCAGGCGGAATTCAGCAATAGAATGTCGGCTGCCGGAATAGCTGCCAATCGTCGTGAGACCACATTAAACCCCGACCGTTTGCCGACGAAACGTTCTTACGCAATGATTCAGCAGGGCCTGATGTCGAGGTACCCGGCGCTGCAGCAAAAATCTTCGTTCAACGCTTCTGTTTTCCAGGAAAAAGGGATAATGCCGTGGCAGCGATCGTTTTTGTTTTACCGGCAGCAGGCAGATTTAAAAAGAAGCAGGGTTATAGCGGAGCGTATACAATGATAATTATTGTCACGCTGTGTTAAACAGTCATTCCAGTGCGCATACACCCATCGTCCTAATTCATTGCGGACAATATGAACCGTCAATGATTTCTTTTGCTTTCAAAACTTTAAAAGAAGGATTTAAAATCATCCGAAGCAGTTCCTTTTAAACAGGTACCCGACATTTACTTTGTAAAGTAGTAAGCAGCATGATTATTTTCGTGTCTTGTGAAGTTCGTATTTTCTTTCGGGTCGAAAACATTTGAGTCAACATCGGGTAAGAATTCAGCAATTATTATAGGGTTTTGGCAGAAAAGGTATTTTATCTTTGACAGGAGCGATTGGCATACGCCGGTTGCTTTGTTAGATATATTTAAACCATTGTATGAAAGCATTCGGGTTATTCAACAGGATAATGATCGTGGGCTGCAGTTTGTTGTTACAGGATCACTGCTTTGCCCAACTGAAAAATGATTATCCCATTCAGCCGGTGCTCTTTACACAGGTACATATTACTGATGCATTCTGGGCGCCCAGGATAAAGACGAATGCAGATGTTACGATTCCGTATACACTGGAGCAATGCAGGAAAACCGGAAGAATAGACAATTTCCTGCGGGCTGCAGGAAAATTGAAAGATGATAAAAGAACTTCTTTTACGTTTGATGATACGGATTTATATAAGGTAATTGAAGGAGCTTCTTACAGTCTGCGATCAAAAACAAATCCTGGTCTTTCTCTTTACCTGGATACCCTGATAGGATATATTGCTGCAGCCCAGGAAAAAGATGGTTACCTGTATACATTCAGAACGATGAAAAATTCGTATCCCCATGAATGGATAGGCAGCAGACGCTGGGAAAAAGAAGAGGACCTTAGCCATGAACTTTACAATGCCGGTCATTTATACGAAGCAGCGGTAGCGCATTATGAAGCCACCGGAAAAAAATCATTGCTGAACATTGCCGTAAAAAATGCCGATCTGCTGGTAAAAACTTTTGGATGGGGAAGGGAAGAGAAATTTCCTGGTCATCAGCTCGTGGAAACAGGGTTGACGAAATTATACCGCGTCACAGGCAAAAGAGAGTACCTGGATCTGGCAAAATTCTTTCTTGACCTGCGGGGAACAGCCGGGCACAATAACCAGCGGTATAGCCAGTCCGATAAGAAGGTAGTTGATCAGCATACGGCAGAAGGACATGCAGTGCGCGCAGCCTATATGTATACCGGCATGGCCGATGTAGCCGCATTAACAGGCGATAAACAATATCTTTCTGCCATCGACGATATCTGGCATGATGTAGTAGATAAAAAAATATACATCACGGGTGGTATCGGTGCTACGGGAAGCGGGGAAGCTTTCGGAGACGCCTACGATCTTCCGAATATGAGTGCCTATGCAGAAACCTGTGCTGCTATTGCAAATGTTTACTGGAATAACCGTATGTTTTTATTACATGGAGATGCCAAATATATTGATGTACTGGAACGTACTTTATACAATGGATTATTATCGGGCATTTCTTTAAGCGGTGATAAATTTTTTTACCCCAACCCGCTGGCATCACTTGGTCAGCACCAGCGCCGCCCCTGGTGGGATTGTGCTTGCTGTATATCAAACTTAACGCGGTTTCTGCCATCAATGCCCGGTTATATATATGCGCAGGATAAAAACAATTTATATGTGAACCTTTTCGTTGGCAGCACATCGGTTGTGCAACTGCCCGCTGCTGCAGTAACCATTAAACAAACTACCCAATATCCCTGGGATGGAAAGGAATTGCTTACTATCGATCCATCTAAACCCGCTTCGTTTTCTATTCACATCCGTATACCCGGCTGGGTGCTGGATAAACCATCACCCGGAAATTTATACAGGGAAGAAGAAAAAAATACAGTGCTTCCGGAAATCTTAATCAATGCAAAGCCGGTGAAATATACAATGGAAAAAGGGTATGCTGTTTTTAACCGTGTATGGCAGAAAGGAGACAAAATCAGTTTTGATCTGCCCATGCGGGTAAATAAAATTTTTGCCAGCGATAGTGTAAAAGCAGACAGAAAAAGATTTGCACTGCAACGGGGACCGATTGTTTACTGCCTGGAAGGCCCCGATAATAAAGACTCAACGGTGATGAATATTGTGGTAGACAAGGATGCAGCAGTAACCAGTTCATTTGAACCGACCCTGCTTGCTGGCATAACTGTACTGCACATGCGCGGTACTTCAACCAAACGGATCGCCAATAGCGATGAACTGGCAAGATCTGATCAGGAAGTCACAGCCATCCCTTACTATGCCTGGGCTAACCGTGGTCCTTCAGAGATGGAAGTCTGGATACCCGGTGATGCCACAGCAGCCAAACCAAAACCCGCGCCCAGCATTGCATCCAAAAGCAAAGTCTCTGCGTCGGTTGATAACCCAAGGATGTACCGCGCATTGAACGACCAGTATGAGCCTGCAGATTCAAAAGATGGCAGTGCTTCCTATCTGCATTGGTGGCCAAAGAAAAATACTACCGAATGGGTGCAGTATGATTTTGATTCAACTTATACCGTTTCATCGTCTAAAGTATATTGGTTTGATGACAGTCCCTGGGGTGGTTGCCGCATTCCTGCATCATGGAAATTGTTGTACAGGAAAGATGGTCAATGGGTAGCCGTGAAAAACAGCAGCGCTTATACCGTTACAAAAGACGGTTATGATACCATCAGTTTTGAGCCGGTAACAACTACAGCCATGCGCCTGGAAGTACAATTGCCTGCTGAATTTGCCAGTGGTATTCATGAATGGATGATAAAATAAGTGTATTCATTTTGTAGGGGTAACTCCCGTTTTTATCGCCAGTTTTCCAGTCTTAGCCTTGGTTCCAGGCTGTTTTTTCCTTTCATAAATTCAGGTATTCTTTGCTGCTCTTAGTGGAATTTCAGCAGCAAACCTATAATTGCAGCCACTAAAATGATATAAGGTTCCTGCATTTTTTTGAAATAGATTAAAATCACCAGTGTCGCTATGGCAAGTACAGCAGTTGGGATGTCTACAATGCTTCTTGCCGCAATCACTATGACCGCACCAGTCAATGCACCAACAACAGCCGCAGTGATACCATCTACAAATGCTTTGATGGAAGTATTCTTTGCAATCTTTTTAAAATGTGGCGCAGGAATAACCGTAAACAAATAACAGGGGAGAAAGGTGGCAAGAGCTGCTATGCAGGCGCCTGGAAACCCGGCAATCAAATAGCCTATAAAACCCACGGTAATAACAACCGGTCCCGGTGTAATCATGGCCACAGCCACGGCATCCAAAAATTGCGCTTCCGTTAGCCAATGGTTTTCGGTCACTACCCCTGCATGTAAAAAGGGAACGATAGCAAGACCGCTGCCAAACACAAACGCCCCTGCCTTGGTAAAAAACCATCCTATTTTTGCAAGCGTATTCCATTCAAATTGCCAGAAGCCGGTAATGCCCAGGATCACGATGCTTAATGATGGCTTACTTTTTATCCATCGGGGCGGCGCTTTTACAAACATATAAACCAATCCCGCTGCAACAAATAATAAAACGTTTTCTGATTTTGTAATAACTGTCACGACGATGCCCGCAATATAAAACAGCCAGCGCAGCCAATGCTGTTTGACAGATGACAGATTTATTTTACCAACTGATTTTACAGTAAGCTTGTAACTGCTCATAAAAATAATGCCGATAACAGCAGCGCCTATACCGTAAAATACCGCCTGCATCCAGAGAAGGCCTCCAAATTGCTGGTAGATCATTCCAAGTAACACTACCATGATAAATGATGGAATAATAAATGCAAGCCCGCAAAGTGTTGCGCCTATTATGCGGTAATGAACAAAACCCAGGTAAATGCCTAATTGCGCCGCCAACGGTCCGGGCGCCAGTTGCGCAAGGGCCAGACCTTCTTTGTAATCTTCTTCGGAAATCCAGTTCCTGTTTTCAACCAGATCGCGGTGCATATAACCAACCAGTGCAACCGGGCCACCAAAGCCAATACTGCCGAGCTTTAAGAAATATACAATTATTTGCCGGAGCGAATACGCTGGTTGGTTCACTTAAAAGATGAATTATTTTGTTATGTCAGGGTTTAGGGGCAAACATCATTATTAATTAATGATTATCCATTTGCATGCCGGCGCCTTTTGTTTTGCCTGTTTGATCCAATGCGGCTTTTAAACCCTTCGCTAACTTTTCCGCTGCCCCAACTCCCCAGTAATGCAAAAAGAATATTTTCGGATCTTCCTGCACCATGTGATTGTGTACAGCTACTACCTCAATGCCATTTTCTACAAGGGCCTTGATTACAGGTGCTACTTCATCAGTGAGCATGGTAAAATCTCCGCACACGGCTGCTTTTTCAGGTGTGCCCTGCCAGGCAGCCCAGGTGTTGAAACCGCCAAAAGTACTCACTGGTGTACCATGTTCTTTCAGTTGTACATCCGGTCTTCCAATTGTGTATTTATATACACCCTGGCTCATTTCACCTTTCGCCCCAATGATGGCATCAAGCGCTTGCGTATTCAGGGAATTAACTACACTGTCTTTGGGCGATGCTTTTGGATCTTTGCCCCTTGCTTCCTTTACTTTGTCAAACACGGCTTTCACATCGCGCGCCATCGTTTCCAGGTCACCTGAGCCATCTATATGCATATAAATAACATTCGGGTGATTGCGTACAAAATGATTGTGTATGGCAGTAATGGTGAGTCCCAGCCTGATGACTTCCTGCTGCACCGGTTTGAGATCGGTTTCGGTAAGGATGATATCACCCATCAGCATGGCGCCGTGTGTGGACGGCGTAAGATTTGCCCAGCTACCCAATCCCATCGGCGGAATAATTTTAAACCCATCCACCACTACATTCAAATCATTCTGGGGTACTGTGATTTTGTATTCACCATTCTTTTCATTGCCTTTCATGCCGGTAATCTGCTCAATCTTCCCTATATCTAATTTGGGGCGTATTGTATCAGATCCGTGATTCATCTGCGCTATGGAAGGCATGGATGAAATTGCCAGAAGAAAAATAACCAGGCAGAAAAAATAATTAAAAGGTTTCATAGCTGTAGTTTTAATGCACGTTCAGTTTGCTTGTTATAGTATTGATTACTCAGGAAGCCAAAGATCATACAGACTCAACCCGAATTGGGTTTAACCGCTATAAAATTACATCCATATTTTGGAGAAAATTTGGAGAGATGCCGCCATTCCGGTATTTCTGACAATTGAATAATTTTGAGCAGTGTAAAATCAATTACTGAAATGATAATCTGCCGATCCGGTGCGGGCATTAAGAAACCGCATTCCTGATTTATTTTTAAAGCAAACGGAATTTCCATAAAGAAAGATATTTGATTCGATGAAAGCCCTGACTGTGGCTTTCATTATTTTTGTCTAATAACCAGCTTATGCAAAACCTGTTTGTCCAATACATTTATCTCATCCTGATCATCCTGGCACTGGTAATGCTTGCAGAAAAAATTCGCATTGCGTATCCGATTGTGCTTGTACTGGGTGGATTGATACTTAGTTTCACTTCCGTGTTTTCGCAGGTAACGATAGACCCTGCTATGATTTTCTTTATTTTTCTTCCTCCTCTTTTATATGAAGCAGCCTGGCAAACCTCGTGGAAGGAGTTCTGGAAATGGAGAAGGGTGATTACCGGTTTTGCTTTTCCCATTGTTATCATTACTTCCTGTGTGGTGGCCTTTGCATCCACTGCAATTATACCCGGTTTCACATTGGCATTGGGCTTTCTTTTGGGCGGCATTATATCACCCCCCGATGCCATTTCTGCTACTACTATTATGCACCGGTTAAAAGTGCCGAAAGCGCTGGTTAGTATTATCGAGGGAGAGAGTCTGCTCAACGACGCTTCTTCACTGATTGTATTTCGGTTTGCCCTGGCTGCCGTGCTAACAGGGCAATTTCATATCAGGCAGGCAACCACCAGTTTTGTTCTGGTGATTGTGATGGGTATATTGGTAGGACTGCTGGTTTGCCTGATTTTCTATGGTATTCATCGTTTATTGCCGACCACCTCCAGTATAGAAATTGTTTTAACGCTGGTGACGCCGTATTGCATGTACTACTTCGCAGAGCATTTTCATTTTTCAGGTGTGCTGGCGGTAGTGAGCGGAGGTTTGTTCTTATCCGGTAAGCGACAGACTATGCTCAACTATCGAAGCCGGATTGAAGGTATCAATGTATGGACCAACGTTGTATTTGTATTGAATGGATTGATCTTCCTGCTTATCGGGCTTCAATTGCCTTCCATCGTAGGGCAGCTTGGAGATACCAGTTTAGGCAGCGCTATAGGATATGGATTGGCAATCTCATTCCTGTTGATTTGTACAAGACTGTTATGCACGTATGGCACCGCTCTTTTTACACAGTTCATGAGTCATTTTGTTACGGTAGCAGATGCTCACCCGGGCTGGAAAACACCGTTGATAGCTGGCTGGGCAGGCATGCGGGGTGTGGTATCACTGGCAGCAGCGCTTTCTGTGCCATTGCTGATGCAGGACGGTCAGCCTTTTCCTTACCGAAACCTTATTCTGTTTATCACGTTTATTGTTATTTTGGTTACACTGGTTTTTCAGGGATTAACATTACCATGGCTAATCCGCAAAATTCAGCCGGAAGATAAATACACACTGATACCCAGGCCACAGCAGGAAATGAACATCCAGCGAAAAATCGCACAAACCTCGCTTCAATTTCTCCGGGAACAATACGGCCACAAAGGGGAAGAAAACAAGCACCTCGATAATCTGCTGGAAAGACTGCAGATTGATCTTGATTTTTTCCGGCGGAATGCCGAAGAGAACAACCAGAACGGCAGTAATGCATTGTCGAAATTTCAGCGCATTTACCTGGAATTACTGGAACGGCAGCGAAACATGCTGTCGGAGATAAACCATCTTGCTGAGTATGATGAGGAACTGGTCAGGAAGTATCTCTCTTTAACAGATCTCGAAGAATTTAAACTCCGGGAAAAATTATTGCAGGAATCCTGATCGTTTTATTTTAGTTTCTCTTTGAAAAAGTCAATGGTACGTTGCCAGGCCAGGTCTGCTGCACCCTTGTCGTAACGCGGGGTGGTATTGTTATGAAAACCGTGGTTGACATTCGGATAGATATAAGCGGCGTATGATTTGCTATTGGCTTTCAATGCAGCTTCATAAGCCGGCCAGCCTTCATTAACACGGGTATCGAGCCCTGCATAGTGCAAGAGCAGCGGCGCATGTATTTTAGGCACATCTTCCACCGGTGGTTGACCTCCATAAAAGGGTACTGCTGCCGCCAAATCAGGAATGCGAACTGCCATCAGGTTTGCGATGCCGCCACCAAAGCAGAAACCAACCACGCCCACTTTTCCATTGCAGTCTTTATGTTTTGCGAGCCAATCGTATCCCGCTATAAAATCTTCCAGCATTTCAGTACGGTCGCGTTTGCTTTGCATTTCACGTCCTTTGTCGTCATCACCCGGATAACCGCCCAGGGGTGTTAAAGCATCAGGCGCAAGCGCAATAAAACCACTCAGCGCCACTCTTCTCGCCACATCTTCAATGTATGGATTGAGGCCGCGGTTTTCATGTACTACTACCACGCCTCCCCATTTCGGCTTGCTGTCGGTGGGCATCGCCAGTAACGCTTTTATATTTCCACCGCCTTTCGGTGATGGGTAATTGATATAATTGGATTGTACCCGTGGATCATCGGGTTTCACCTCGGCAGTGCTCTGGTAATCGGGCATCAGAAAACTCATTAGTGAGGTTACCGTAATGCCACCTACTGCGTATGTGGTAAGTTTTTGCACAAAATCGCGCCTGTTCAGACGATTATGCGCATAGTCGTCATACAAATCAAAGACCTCCTGTTTAATGTCTTCTTTTTTGATGTTGTGCATAGCAAATGTTGTTGATGACTATTAAAGTTAAATAATTAAAACGCAATAAAAATGGACACAATCAGCTAAAAACTTTTTAAGGTTTATCCGGATAACGGATGGTTAATCTCAAATATTCTTCGGAATTACCAGTAGCCGGCGCAATTGCTGCATCAATTTTGTAGCAGACAATCGGAACAAACCATTCATCAGCAAAAAGTTGTTAGTATGAACAGCCCGCGCATTGGGAAAGAGCAAGACCGCCGGAACTTCATTAATACCGGATTAAAATTGACCGTAGCCGGGATAGCAGGCATCTCACTGATGGCTGGCTGTACAGAGAAAGAGGAAATCGGGGAAGAAGGGCAGGAAGTATCACCACCGGAAGATCTGATGCAGGAACATGGGCTATTAAACCGGCTCCTGTTAATTTATGATACTTCCCGGAATCACCTGCAGGCCAAAGAAAATTTTCCTGTTGAAATGCTTAACAAGGCAGCCGGAATCATCCGGACTTTTGTAGAAGACTATCACGAAAAACAGGAGGAAAATTATCTGTTCCCCCGTTTTGAAAAAGTGAATCAACTGACCGACCTGGTAAAAATCCTCCGTCAGCAACACCAGGCGGGCCGCAATATCACTGAACAGGTAATGGCATTATCAAAATCGATCACGAGAACGGAAACCGAAAACCAGCGGCTGATTGAATTGCTTGCATTATTTAATAAAATGTACCGCCCGCATGAAGCAAGGGAAGATACTGTCTTGTTTCCTGCATTCAGGAAAATCGTTTCCAAACATGAATATGATTCGCTGGGCGAGGAGTTTGAAAAGAACGAACATAAACTTTTTGGCGAAGACGGGTTTGAAACAATGGTTAACAAAGTGATGGCTATCGAAAAATCTCTGGGCATTTATGAACTGGCTCAATTTACGCCGACCGTTTAACAGGTAATTTAATTATTCAACCACTAAAAATTAAAATTATGGCATACGACAGCAACAGCAGCGATGTGCTTGTACATACTGCAAAGGTAAAATCTGACATTACGAAATTGACTACTCATTTGCGCGACGATATTTCAAAATTCAATGATCCCGCTGCGAAGGCGCTGTTTGAAGTATCAGCGGAAGTATTGATTGGACTTCAGAAAGCTTTTACAGATTTTGAACAGAAGAATGAAAAAGCCTGGCAAAGTTAAATCGTCCGTCGACTGTTTGATAGATTATTCCAAAAAGGATGGTTTAGATTTTAACCATCCTTTTTTTATTAATTCCGGAAGATTTCAAAAATTTGATACCTGCTTTCCACCTTTGTTGGTGTTGTCACCAACAATGGCAGAGAAAACCCGCTATGGCAAAATACCCTGCTAATTTTCTCCAGAATTTAGTTATAGTTTAGTTGCTAATTTCTGCTATGAAGGTCCTGATAATTGAAGATGAAATCAGTCTTTTACGAAGTATTACAGAATATTTTCGTAAAGAAGATTATTTATGCGAGGGTGCAGGCTCGTATGCTGAAGGCATCGCCAGGATCGAGGATTTTTATTACGATTGCATTATCCTGGATATTAATTTGCCCGGGGGAAGCGGCCTGGATCTGCTGCGCTACCTGCGCACCCATAACAAGCAGGACGGTGTAATTATTATTTCTGCCCGCGATTCGCTCGATGATAAGATTGCAGGTCTTAACCTGGGCGCGGATGATTACCTGGTTAAACCGTTTCATTTGTCTGAATTAAACGCGCGTGTAAAAGCACTGATCCGCAGAAAATACGGGCAAGGCAATAACCTTATCAGCCTGGGTAATCTTACGGTTGATATTTTATCCAGAACGGCTTTTATTGACAAGGTGCCCGTGCTGCTGACAAAGAACGAATACGATCTGCTGCTATTTTTGCTCGCCAACAAAAACCGGGTAGTAAGCAGGAAGTCTATCGCCGAACACCTGTTTGGACAGGAAGCCGATAACCTGCCCTCATTCGATTTTATATACTCCCATATCAAAAACCTGAAAAAAAAGATGAAAGAAAAAGGCGCTGACGACATCATAGAAACAGTATATGGATTGGGTTATAAAATAATAGAATGACAAAGAGCCTGCAACAAAAACATACCCGTTATTTATTTGCGCGGCTGCTGGCGGTATTGCTGCTGGGTTCTATTGCTTTCTATTTCTTTATGCGCATGCATGCAGAACACATGCAGCTAAAGCAACTTGAACTGAGGCAGCGCAACCTGCAAAGCGCGTTTTTATTGCAGCAAAACACCCTGATGCCGTTTCATATTACCGGCGAATACGATATTGTTGAAAATGGAACGCTGCCGCCGCAACAACTGGATAAACCGCGTGATACGGTGGTATTTTACCCGGCCGAAAATAAAAGCCTTCCGTTTGCCATTCTTACCCGGGTCTTTGACGCAAATGGCCGGCACTACCAGTTGACTACCTATGTTTCTTCCACTGAGATAGATCATTTAATCATGAAAGTGTTCGGTACGGAAGCCTTTCTTTTTGGGTTGTTATTTGTTGTAATCATTTATATCAATTACAAAACCTCGGGTGTTTTGTGGAAGCCCTTCAGGAATACCCTGCAAAAGTTGCGCGAATATGATATTACCCGGCAACAACCGGTTGAGTTAGGCGCTGATACAGGCACACGTGAATTTGATGAGCTGAATGAAGTAGCTGCTCAACTGATCAAAAAGAACAGGCAGGCTTATCACCAGCAAAAACAGTTTGTGGAAAACGCATCGCACGAAATACAAACACCGCTTGCCATCATAAGATCCAAACTGGAACTGTTGATAGATCAACCAAATATTACTGCGCAGGTTGCGGCCCTGCTCGCAGATATTACAGAAGCCAATGATCGGCTCAGCCAGATGAACAGAAACTTGTTATTACTTGCAAAAATTGAAAACAACCAGTTTCCGGAAACCGCTGCAGTGAATGTATCTGTGTCGCTGGAGAAAATAATTGCTGTTTACAGGCAGCATTATTCCGGCGAGTTTCCCGAGATAGCAACAGCCATACAACCGGATCTGCTGATCAACTGCAATGCATCGCTGATAGAAATTTTATTCAACAACCTTGTGAAAAACGCGGTTGTTCATAATATCCAGGGCGGTTACATTAAAGTGGAACTGGCAGGCGATTGTCTGCGGATAGCCAACAGCGGTCAACCGCAGGCCATAGCGTCGGAACGGATATTTGAGCGGTTTGGCAAAGGAACCGATGAAACACGATCAACGGGTCTTGGACTTGCGCTGGTAAAACAGGTATGCCAGTTGTATAATTGGAAGGTTGACTACACCTACCAGAACGCTGTTCACACCATCACGGTAATGTTCAGCGCGACTTGATATTATCCAGAATTTCTCCAAAATCGCTTGATAGATTTGTTTGTTTACTGAATACACGCATTATGACTACACCTCAGCCGGATTGCGTAAATTTTATAACGGGCATTAACATGCGCATGATTCTTATTCCAGCATTTTGTTTTTGCTTGTATACTGGCCTTGGGCAGGGTGTTCAACTGTCTATAAAAGACGCCCTGCAAAAAGTACAGAGCAAGCTTCCACAGCTCGAAGCATACCGGCAACAGGCATCGGCCAGCCAGCAAAATATACAACTCGCAAAAAATACCATCGTTCCCGATTTCAATGCAGGCTATCAACTCAACCTGGCCACCTTCAATAATATTACCGGTATGAGTTATCCCGGTTTTTTATTGCCCATCAGCGGACCGCCTTCAACCAGTAATGATCTGAATTTTGTACCCGGCTCTGCCGCGGGTGCGCTCATCAAATGGAGTCCGTTTACATTTGGACAACGCACAGCCGCAATAGAAAAGGCGACGGCTGTTTTTAAACAGTCCAATGCGCAGTATAATGAGCAGTTGTTCCAATACCAGTATACTGTTATCAATGTTTACCTGGAGGCGGTTTACTATCAACAGTTACTAAAAAGTTTACTGGCGGTTACCGACAGAAACAATATTGGGCTGGAGCAGTCGCTCGTGCTGGCAAAAACCGGTTTGCGGCCCGGCATTGATACTGCGCAGTTCCAATCGGCCATCGCCCAGTCGGAAATTGATTGGTTGCAGGCGCAACGCATTTACCAGCAAAAGCTGATTGAGTTAAGCAGGCTAACGGTGATGGACAGCGTTGCTGATAAACTGGTTTTAACGGATACCGTTTTTGTTACACCCGCTGCCGCAATGGATACAGTTGATAACCCTGAAACGCACCCATTGTACCAAACCATGCAGGCGCAGAGAACAACCAGGGCAGCAGGACTGAAAGAAATACAAAAGGCATGGATGCCGCAACTGGACGTCTGGGGAAACCTGTATGCACGTGGTTCCGGCGTGGAAGCTTCGGGACAAATTAATAAATCAAATGGATTTAATTTATCACGTACCAACGCGGGGCTTGGATTGCAACTCAGCTTTCCCTTATTGCAATTCAGTGCGGTGAATATAAAAAAGAAGCAATACCAGTCATTGCTCAAAGCGGATGATGCCCGGCTCTCGCAAACTGCGCTGGATATAAAAAAACAAATCGTCACTGCTGTACAGCAATATCGGCAGGACCTGAAAATAGCCGCCAAATCGCCCGTATTATTAAAATCGGCAACAGATGTATATGAAGGTTTGAAATTAAGCTATGCAACCGGGTTGATCGATTACACCCGGCTGGCGGATGCACAATACGGGTTATTAAAAGCGGAAGTCAATGATGCCAATATGCGTTTGCAGCTATGGCGTTCACTGCTGGCCGTAGCAGTGGCAAAAGGCAATTTAAATCTGTTTACTGATCAACTGAAATAACAGTATGAAGCTTATAACGGCGGCATTAAGGCATCCCATTACCATACTGGTTTCAGTACTGGCCATTGGTTTATTTTCATGGCTGGCTATCCGCAATACAAAGATTGATATTTTTCCAAAGCTTGGGTTACCTACGGTGTACGTTGCACAACCTTACGGTGGTTTATCGCCCGAACAAATGGAAGGTTTTGTAACATCTTATTATGAATATCATTTCCTGTACATCACCGGCGTAAAATATGTTGATTCAAAATCCATACAGGGAGCTGCACTGATTAAGATAGAATTTAATGAAGGCACCGATATGAGCCAGGCCATGGCTGAAGTAGTGGGCTATGTAAACAGGGCCCGTGCGTTCATGCCCGCGGGCACCGTTCCGCCATTCATTACACGTTTTGATGCGGGCCGCGTTCCCGTTGGCCAGGCTGCATCGGGATTGGTGAAGAGGTGCTGCATCCCGCTGCGCGCCCAGTACGAAACGGTGTCGTAGCCGCCGCGGCCCGCGTCAGGCCCGCGAACGCCGAAGGCGGTGCCGCGCACGTAGACGCACGAAGGGTTGTCGGCGCGGATCGCGTCGACGTCGAGGTGCAGCCGGCGGCGGGCGTCGGCGCGCAGGCTGGTCATGAACACGTCG
>Ga0157378_10000790_pt1 | contig 29406 bp, 25 predicted proteins | sample M65metaG_FD_115309 | JGI IMG/M metagenome (GOLD analysis project Ga0157378, IMG submission 115309) | Miscanthus rhizosphere microbial communities from Kellogg Biological Station, Michigan, USA - M6-5 metaG | ecosystem: Host-associated > Plants > Roots > Rhizosphere > Soil | place: USA: Michigan... | reverse complement strand
GGCGGGCGATATCCTAGACTTTTCTGGTTCTTGGTAGAGGTGCGGAGGCCATCAGTAGCCGGGCGCGACGTTCCGACCAGCATCGGGCGCCTGAGTGAAAGGGGCGAGCAAGTTTCTCCGCCGAAATCGTTGCGCTGGCTAAGCGCGGCGGTTGGGGGGCAGGGCTAAGACCTGTCCACTGTCATCCATCACCGGCCGTGATCGCGGCTTGCGGTGAAACCGGGTGAAGCGCTATCGAGAGGCGGTAGCCCCGAGTTTCTTCGCGGTTCCTTCCTTTCTTTGCGTTTCTTCCTTGAAAGTAAAATCAGGCTTGAGCCCCGGTGAGTTTTGCTGATCGTCGTGTTTTGGGCGGATTTGAGTCTAAACGCGCAGGCCTGAAGACCTGAGCTACACGCTCCGGCGAAATTTTGAGCGGTAGGATTTGCACTTCGGGATGACGATGAACCTTTTCGAACTGACGCGGGCGTTGGTGGACATCGAATCGGTGACTAACAACGAAAAACAGGTGGGCGACTACCTGTTTGCGCATTTGTCCGCGATGGCGTTGCGGTACGCCGGGCGCGTGGAGCGTATCGCGGTGGAACCGGGCCGCGACAATGTTTTTGCGGCGTGGGGCGAGCCGGTGGTGACCCTCTCGACGCATATGGACACGGTGCCGCCGTTTTTCTCTTCGAGCGAAGACGAGCAATTCCTGTGGGGGCGCGGGGCTTGCGACGCAAAAGGCATCATCGCCGCCATGATTTTTGCGGCGGAGAAGTTGCTGGGGGCGGGCACGAAAAATTTCGGACTGCTGTTCGTGGTCGGCGAGGAGCGGAACTCGGCCGGAGCGCGAGCGGCTGCCGCTTCTCCACGCGGTTCACGTTTCTTGATCAACGGCGAGCCTACCGAGAATCATCTGGCGCTCGGCGGAAAGGGCGCGTTGCGGTTCGAGATTGTGGCGCGCGGAAAATTGGCGCATTCGGCGTATCCGCATCTGGGACACTCGGCGATTCATACGCTGCTGGATGTGCTGCAGGACATTCGCAGGATCGCGCTGCCGAAAGACGCCGTGTTGGGACCCAGCACATTGAACGTCGGGGTAATTTCCGGGGGACGCGCGCCCAATGTTGTGGCCGATGAAGCGCGCGCGGAAATCATGTTTCGCACCGTGGGCGATCCAGGGGTGCTGCGCGAAGCGGTAGCGGCCGCGGCGAGCGGACGCGCGGAAGCGCGCGAGGAGATTCATATTCCCGCGGTTCGCTTGACGGCGTTCAACGGGTTACCGACGACGGCGGTGGCCTTCGCTACGGATATCCCGGCACTGGGCGACGTATGGGGCAAGCCGTTCCTGATCGGTCCGGGAAGCATCCACGTGGCGCACACGGCGGAGGAGCGCATCTCGAAGCGGGAATTGAGCGAGGCAGTGGAAATTTACACGCGCATGGCGACACAGCTTTTGAACGAAGGGCAGGTGCGCGCATGAGCCTGGGCCTGGCGATCGTCGGCTACGGAAAAATGGGACGGCTGATCGAGCTGCTTGCGCCGGAGTACGGATTTGAGGTGCGCGCCAAGTTCAACGGGCGCAACAATGCGGGCGGCGAAGGACTGACTCGCGAATCGCTGCGCGGTATCGACGCGGCGGTGGAATTCTCCACGCCGCAGACAGCAGCTCGAAATATCGAACGGCTGGCCGCAGCGGGCGTTAATGCGGCGGCGGGCACAACCGGATGGATGGAGCAGCTTCCGGAGGTACGCGAAGCGGTAACCCGCACGGGAACCGGCCTGGTGTGGGCGCCGAATTTTTCCGTGGGAGTGAATTTGTTCTTGCAGGCCGTTGCGCAGACGGCAGCACTGTTCGCGCGGCAGCCGGACTACGAGGCCTGGGCCTGGGAAATTCATCATGCGGCCAAGAAAGACGCGCCCTCGGGCACGCTGCGCAGACTGGCCGATGACATGCGTGCGGCCGGCTACGACCGGCCGATCACTTTGAGCGCGAACCGCGCCGGCGCGCATCCTGGTACCCACGAAATCGGATTCGATTCCGTGGCCGACACGATTACCCTGCGCCATACCGCACGAAGTCGCGAAGGATTCGCGCGGGGCGCCCTGCAAGCAGCGCGCTGGGTAAGCGGGAAGCGCGGCGTGTTTGAGTTTCGCGACATTTTGACGGAGTTAGGTGCAGTTGAGGCAAAAGTGACGACGAATTCGCCAGCCTGAACTCCACAAGTTCGGAGAAAGATTGCAATGAAGGAGAACAACATGTTTACCGGGTGCGGCACGGCGATGGTTACACCGTTTCGGCGGGATGGTTCGCTCGACGAAGTGACGCTGCGGAAGTTGATTCAGCGGCAGATTGACGCGGGTATCGATTTTCTGGTGCCTTGCGGGACAACGGGCGAGAGTCCGACGCTTACGCGAGAAGAGCATCTGCGTGTGGTGGCGATCACCGTCGAATTGGCGGCGCGGCGCGTTCCAGTGCTGGCGGGCGCGGGAGGTTACAACACCGCGGAGGTGATTGCGCTGGCAAAGGAACTCGCGGCGATTGGCGCGGACGGTCTCTTGTCGGTGACGCCGTATTACAACAAGCCGACGCAGGAGGGTTTGTGTCAGCACTATCGCGCAATCGCGGACGCCGTGTCGCTGCCGATCATTTTGTACAGCGTGCAGGGACGCACCGGAGTGAACATCGAGCCGGTGACGGTGGCGCGGCTGGCGGCGGTAGAGAATATCGTCGGGATCAAGGAAGCTTCCGGCAGCATCGCGCAGATGTCGGCGATTTTGAATGCGGTGCCGGAGAATTTTCTGGTGCTGTCGGGCGACGACGCGATTACATTGCCGCTTGCGGCGCTGGGTGGGCGTGGGGTGATCTCGGTGGTATCGAATGAAATTCCCGAGCAGATGGCACGTCTGATCCGGCTCGCGACCAGCGGGAATTTTGCCGGAGCGCGCGAATTGCACCGACGCTTTTTGCCGCTGATGGAAATCAATTTTGTGGAGTCGAATCCAGGCCCGGTGAAAGCGGCGATGGCGGAGATGGACTTGCTGGAGCCGGTGTGGCGGCTGCCGCTGGTTGCGCCGCGCGCAGAAAATCAGGCGCGGATTCGCGGCGTGCTCGCGTCGCTGGACCTGGTTTCCGAGAGAGTGCATGCAGCCGTCGCAAATTGAGCAACTGTTCGACGCGCCGCCGGCGCAATACACCCAGGAGCACTTCGCGTTGTTTCGCGCGTTTAAAGACGCGCTGAATCGCGGCGAAGTGCGTGCCGCGGAGCCTGATTCCACGGCGTTGACTGGCTGGCGCGTCAATGCCTGGGTGAAAAAGGGCATTCTGCTGGGCTTTCGGATGGGCGCGATTGTGGATATGTCGGTTGACCCGGCGCGCCAGCCGTTCATCGACAAATCGACATATCCGGTGCGCGCGATCACGGCCGCGGACGGCGTGCGCATCGTACCGGGTGGCTCGAGCATTCGCGATGCGAGTTTCATCGGCCGCGGCGTGATCTGCATGCCGCCAATGTTCATCAACGTCGGCGCGTATGTGGGCGAAAACACGATGATCGATTCGCATGCGCTGGTGGGCAGCTGCGCGCAGGTTGGCCGCAGTTGCCACATCTCCGCGGGATCGCAAATCGGTGGCGTGCTCGAACCGGCGGGCGCGCTGCCGGTGATTGTCGAAGACGACGTGCTGATCGGGGGCAACGCCGGCGTTTACGAAGGCACGGTGGTCAAGCGTCGCGCAGTCCTTGGCAGCGGCACGATTCTGAATCGCTCGATCCCCATCTATGATTTGGTGAAAGACGCAGTGTATACCGCAACGGAATCCGAGCCGTTGATCGTTCCCGCAGAAGCCATCGTCGTTCCCGGTTCGCGTGCCGTGTCGCATCCGCTTGGAAAAAAACACGGCTTGTCGCTGCAGGCCGCGGTCATCGTCAAATATCGCGATTCGAAAACAGATGCACGGGTTCAATTGGAGGATTTGTTGCGTTAGTGCGGCAGCGTTTACGTGTTACTGAGAGAGGACTTTCTCAAAGAACGCCAGCGCCCGTGGATCGTTTGACTGACCGAGCCAGAACATGGCCTGTTTACGCACCGCCGGATTGTGATTGTTCTGCGCGACCTCGATCAATTTCGGTACGCCTTCGTCTTTTGGAAGCTGGCTCAGCGCGAACACCGCTTTCTTCTTCACATCGGTGTCGGGATCGTTCTCGATGGCGCCGGTAATCGTGCCGACGGCCTTCTTGCCGGCCTTCTGCGCGAGCCAGAATAGCGCTTGTCCGCGAACGTGAGAGCTTTCATCTTCCCTGGCCATGCGGATCATTTCATCCTGAGCACCGGGCTCGCGACTGACCGATAGTGCGAAGGTTACGTGCGCGCGAATGTCCAAACTGGGGTCGCTCTTGGCCATTCTTTGTAGTACCACAAATCCACTTCTTCCGCGCGATTCGCCCAGCCAGAAGGAAGTGTGTTTGCGCAGCGATTCCGGTTGATCTGGCCGCACGAACGACTCCAGGGCGCGATCGGCGGATTCGTCGGCCTGCAGGGCGATGGCGGTCAGCGCGCCGCCACTCAATTGCTTGTCGTCGCGATCGCGGTCATGATCATCAAGGCTACCTTCGCGAACATACGTCGTCAGCATCGTTACGCTGTCTGCTGGCTTCACGCCGGTCAGCCATACGAGCGGCAAGCCACCGGCGTCGACGGTGCAATCCTCCGACACTACGCGAATCTTCATCACACGCTTCGCCTCGGTGCGCAGCAAGATCACCAGGTTGCGCGAGCCTTCGAGCTGAACCTTGCCGACGCCGCTCACGCCTGTGGCGTCGCTACGTGACGTCATGTTGACGCCGTGGTTGCTGTCTTCCAAACGGCAAACGCCGCAGCCGCCGTTCTCCCAATTCGCGCCGCGATTGTTACAGCAGACTTCGCGATCGCTAGCGACTTCGGGAACGGCGTAGCCGATCCATTGGGGTTGCGCGGATTGCTCCGCGATTTTCTTGACTTCAGCAACAATTGGCGCGCTGACCGCGCGTTGCTCGACTCGCGCATTCTCGACGTGAGGCATCCCGGCCGAATCAGCCTGCGCGAGCAGGACAGGTGTGACCCAGAGTGCTAGAATCGCAGCTAGGCCGAAGCGCATCGTCGCTGCAAGAATCGTCTTTGAAGTCATCATGTCGCTCTCCATCCTCTGCCAGTCACTGCCCACGTGGCCCGCGAGACCGCTCGTTGCCATTTCGGAGCGGCCAATCCACGATCTATTTGTTCAGAATCTCCATGAGGTACTCGGTGCCTTCTTTCGAATGCATCAACGAAAGCTTGGACACCGCCGTTTTCTTCAACTCTGGGTCCTTTTCCGCTCGAGCAATGGCCACCAGCGCCGACGCATTCCCTTGAAGGAAATATGCGTTCAGCACTTCTTCGCGCAATTCCCGATCGGTTTCCTTGGCGTAAATCGTTTTCAGCGCCTGCGCGGAATCCGCCGAGTTGATCAGACCCAAGTTCCGGATCGCGGCGCGACGCAACTCGGGATCTTTTTCGCCGCTGGCGACTTCCACAATCTTCTTGGAATCGCCGGCCAGGAAAAACGCCTGCAAGATTTCTCGTTTCAACTCCATCGAGGTTTCTTTCTGATAGAGCTGCTGCAATTCATCGATGCCGTGCACCAAGCCTAGCTGCCGGATGGCTTCGCGGCGCACGCCGTCGTCTTTCTCGCTCTTGGCCGCCGCAAACAAGTCCTCTTTGTCGCCCGCGATCATGTAGCTGCGGAGAATCGCGCGCTTGACGCCTTCATCGCCGCTCTTGGCATAGACCTCGGCCAGCGTCTTGTGCGCTTCGCTCCCGCCAAACATGCCGAGGTATTCCACCGCTTTGCGTTGCAACTCCGGATTGGATTGCCCGCTGGCGATGCGCCCCAGAATTTGCCGCGCTTCGGGTTTTCCGCTTTGCGCAATCACGAACAGCGCTTTAGATTTTTCTCGTGGCGTGCCCGTGCCGTTAAGCACTTTCTCCAACAACGGCAGCGCTCGATCGGGATCGCTGTTCATCAATCCCTGAATCGCCAGCATTTTAAGATCGTCATCGCTCTGCGCATCGGGATGCGGGCTTTGGCCAGTGCGCTGGCGCACTTCGATTTCCAGCGCGGAGGCGTCGCGCTGCCAGCGGCTCTGCGGAAAGCGATGTTTCAGATCGGCGATCGTTGCCAGCGCCGAATCTCGTTTGCCCAGCCGATTTTCGGCATAGGCTTTCCAGTACAGCGCCGCATCGGTTTCCTTGCCGTTGCTCTTTGCCAGCTCCGCGAACTTTTGCGCCGCGCGATCGTAGCGCTCCTCATCCAGAGCTTCGCGGCCTTCGTCATACAATTCGGACAATCGGTCCAGCCGCTCCTGTTCGCGGTCTTTGCGTTCCTGCTCGCGATCGCGGGCTTCCTGTTCGCGGTCGCGTTTCTCCTGGGCGCGATCCTTCTCCTCCTGCGCGCGATCCCGAGCTTCCTGCGCACTGTCGTCGTCTTGCTGCATCGCCGCGAAGAGGCCGCCCATGGAACGGGCCGAGCGCGAATAGCTCACCGCCGGTGCCGCTAACGCTGCAGCGAACACAACACACGCTGCGATCCGAAATCCTGCGCCCTTGTAGCGAGAAGCCTTCCCGGCTCCTCGCACGATTTCCCCTTGCTCTCTCTCCACAACACTCATGTCTTGTTCCTTTCAGTCTTCGTCGCTCGGCTCTCTCCCAGCGGCGGTTGAGCAGACTCCCCTCGGTGCTGCAGCTCCTGACCCACCACACGAACCTTAAACAAGATCCCTTTTGCCGCAATCCGCTCGCGAATCGTTTCCAACTGCGCCGCAGAAACCTGCTGCGGACTATGCGCGACATCCAGCAGCACGCGTTCGAGCTCATCGAGTACGGCAGCCAGCGCCGTGTCGCCCTGCTCCATCGCTGTTTGCCGGTACAAGCGATTCTCTTCCAGCAAATCCTCCGCGCGCCGCTGCTCGGACGCGATGTTCACCTGCTTGGCACCCGATCTGTCTGCGGGCTCGGCATTCGCCAATTCCACCAGCACCATTTCGGAGCGGCCGAGATGTTCGCCAACAGCCATGATCAGGACGCGCTCCCGAACGTTGGCGGCATCCGCGACCGTCTTTGTCGGTCCTACGCGGCGGCCCGCCAAGAACGCCACAATTACCAGCGCTGCCACCGCTGCGAATGTCGCCAAACGCCGCGGCTCGAACAACCCGGACCAGCCCGAGACTCTACCCGCCGCTTGCTTGCTTAGCCCGAATTCCCACCAGCGGCGACGCTTTTCCGGCAGCCGCGGCGCAATCTGCTTCCACACACGCTGGCCATAGTCCTCCCCTGGATCGGGCACCGACATGGTGTCCAACGCCGCCAGCACCGCGTCGATACGATCAAGCTCGGCTTTACACTCCGGGCATTCCTTCAGGTGCACAGCGATGGCCTCGCGCTGCAGCGCATCACCATCGCCGCCCGTCAGCTTGCCGTCGTGATACGCGATCAACTCTTCCTCATCCGGATGTTTCATAGTTCCGTTCCCATTGCTCGAGCCTGGCCGCGTTGTTCCACAAACGGCCCGAGCGCCTGCCGTAGTTTCTGCACCGCCCGAAACACGGTGTTTTTTGCCGCGCTGGAGCTCGACTCCAGAGCCGCCGCGATCTCCTCGATCCCGGATCCGCCCCAATGCCGCATTACAAACGCCGTGCGCTCCGCGGGGGTCAACTCGATCAAGGCGCGCCGTATGTGCACTGCGAGCTGCGCGCTTTGCGCCAGACGTTCCGGCGAAGGCGCAGCATCCGGCACCATGTTCATGAGATCCAACTCAGCCGCGCCTTCTTCCCCGCCCCGTGCGGCAGCCGGCGCGCGCTGTGAATCCTCGGTCTTGCGCTGGCGCATGCGATCGATCGCATAATTAGCGGCGATGCGATAGACCCAGGTCCCGAAATTGGCTTTTTCCGCAAATTGCTCGAGCTTCTGGTATGCGCGCAGAAAAGCCTCCTGCACCACTTCTTCGGCATCGTGCTGGTTTCCGGTCATGCGATAGGCGAGCCGGAAAACGCTCTGGCTGTGGCGTTCCACCAGCACGCGAAAGGCATCGCGATCGCCTGCGAGCGTCCGCTCGATGGCGATGGCGTCGCTATCCCCGATGACCTCGACGCTCTGCCTCATCCGGTTCATTAGACAGGTTTTCCGCCTTGCGGTTAGGTTGTCGCAAGTGCGTGTTTCGGAAGGGTACGATGCGGGCGCGACGTTGCCTGCCGACACCGCCCGTGGCTACGTTGTGCCATCCGATCGAAAAACCCTCATCCCCTGAAGGGGTGAGCGACAGGGCCTGCAGGCTGACACTTTCGCGTTTTCGCCCATGATTCGCCTTGCATCTCCCCGCCCAGGCCAACTAACCTTAATCCTCTTTGCGCACGTGCCTTAACGCACCTCCAGAAGGAGCTAACCCGTGGCCACTTCAGTCTGGAAGGGTTACCTGACGTTTGGCTTGATCTCCATTCCCATCCGCCTGTTCTCCGCGGCGCGCACCGAACGCATCGGCCTGAACCAGCTGCACAGCGTATGCAAAACCCGCATCCGCATGCCGCTGTTCTGCCCGCACTGCGAACGCCAGGTGCCGCGCAACGAAATCGTGAAGGGCTACGAATACGAGAAAGACCAATATGTGCTCTTCGACGAGGAAGAGCTGGACAAGATCGAGCCGGAATCCGCCCGCAGCATGGAAATCCTGGAATTTGTCAAAGTGCACGAGATCGATCCGCTGTACTACGACGCGTCGTACTACGTCACGCCCGAAGACGAAGGCAAGAAGGCCTACCAGCTGCTGCTCAATGCTATGGAAAGCTCAGGCTACGCCGCCATCGCCAAGCTGACCATGCACCAGCGCGAACACATCGTGGTGGTGCGTCCGCGCGCCAAGGGCATGACCCTGCACACCATGTTCTATACCAACGAAATCCGCGAAGTCGCCGAGTATGGCCGGACCGACTCGGCCGCTCAGCCCAAGGATGCCGAGAAAAAGCTCGCCGCGCAGCTGATCGAAAGCCTGGCCGCTCCCTTTGAGCCAGACAAGTACAAAGACAATTACATGGAAAGCATGAAAAACATGATCGAGGCCAAGCGTGAGGGCCACGAAATCGCCGAGGTCACCCATCCCAAGCTCGCACCCGTGATAGATTTGATGGACGCGCTGAAGAAAAGCATCGCCGAAAAACAGCCGGGCGCGAAGAAGCCTCCGGTCCGGGCCGTTCAGGCCGCGGCAGCGGCGCAGGCGCCAGAGAAAAAGAGAGCAGGCAAGAAATAGCAGGCAAGTCGTAAATGGGCACAACCGAGCGATTCACGCGGCGCGAATTCCTGCGCATCCTGGACGTCACGGACAAGCAGCTCACTTACTGGGAAAAACTTCGGCTGATTTCTCCGCGACGCCGCGGCAGCGACAAATCCTACGATTTCCGCGACCTCATCAGCCTGCGTACCGCCAAGCAGTTGATCGAAACCGGGGTCTCCGCCAGCCGCCTTCGCCGTTCTTTGGCGGCCCTTAACCACCAGCTGTCCGAAGTTCAGGCGCCGCTGAATCAGCTCCGCATCCTATCCAACGGCCGCGACGTGATCGTCGAGCGCGACGGCGCCCGCCTGGAACCCATTTCCGGCCAGTTCGTCCTCAATTTTGACACGCGTGAACTCAGCGCCAAGGTCCGAGTCATGCCCGAACGCAACGCTGAAGACTGGTTCGCGCTGGCCCTGCAATACGAGTCGGATCCCGATTCCCGCCTGCAGGCTATCGAAGCCTATCAACGAGTGCTGAAGACGAATCCTCACCATATGGATGCCCTCATCAACACCGGCATGCTCTTTTACGAACAAGGCGAGCTCGAATCCGCTGCTGGTTCGTTCCTCCGCGCCGTGGCCGTTGACCAAGACAATGCCGTCGCCCATTTCAACCTTGGCAGCGTCCTTGAGGAGCTCGGCCAGTTGGAGACCTCACGGAAACATCTGCGTATCGCCGTGCGTCTCGATCCCAGCCATGCCGACGCCCACTACAACCTCGCCTTCGTCTGCGATCGCCTCGGCGCGCCCTCGGAAGCCCGCCAGCATTGGCAGACTTACATCAAGCTCGATCCTGCTAGCCCATGGTGCACATACGCCCGCCAACGCCTGGCGGTTTCCAAACCGTAAACTGCTCGCCGTAACTGCCACCTAAGCTAAATTGATGGTGGGTTCAAAGTAGACGCCGCAAGACCCCGCATAGGCGGAGACTCGCGCAACAAGCATGGTCGAGGGGGAAGCTACTTTTTAGCAGCGCCCGCTTTGGCAGCGGCATCGGCGTACTTCTTGGTAAAGCGCTCGACACGGCCCGCGGTGTCGATCAGCTTCTGCTTGCCGGTGAAGAAGGGATGGCAATTCGAGCAGATTTCGACGCGCAGCATGTCGCCTTTGATGGTGGAACGCGTGGGGAAGGTGTTGCCGCAGGCGCAGTGCACGGTTACGGCGTGATAGTCGGGATGAATACCGGGTTTCATGGTGAGGCTCCTATGTCGCGTCCGGTCTGCACGGCTCCCAAGTGAGGGGAATACAGCCGCGTCGCTAGGTCGCGAGCAATTCTCTATTGTACCGAAAATGCTAAATTCGTCCAAATTTCCCATGGAACTTCGAATCCGCCGGGTCGCGCCCCGATGCGTTCGGTCCTCATGCCCCTGGTCCCCAGCGTTGGACACAGGCAAAAGTGTCTGTGCTACTCGAATTTCCAGCGAGTGGCGGATTGCACGAAATTTTCGGCGTGCTCGTCCTGGCCGAAGGCGACTTGCGGGGTGACGCGGTAGACGGCGCCGCCGCTGGATTCGAGTAGCGGCAGGATTTCCCCGCCGTACTTTTTGTCGTAGGGAACGGCAAGCTGTTTCCAGATGTTGCGATCGCTAATTTCTTCGGTTGTGCCTTCAACGATTACGGCTTCATCGGCTTTTTCCGTGCCGATGACGCAGCGCGAATTGGCAGCGATGTTCTTGGCTTTGCGAGTGCGCGATCCGGTGCTGAACCAGAAGGCGTCTTTCCACCAAATGCCCCAGATGACCATGAGGTGCGGGCGGTCCGGGCCAGAGGTGGAGATCCAATAGTTATGGGATTTTTCGAGGCGCTCGAGAGCCCAGTTCCACGGCTTTAGGCCGGTGGTGGCGTCGGGAGTATTGGAGAGCGCGCCGGGCCAGTGCGGGCGGCTTGCGATCGGTTCGGTCATGGAGCCTCGGTGAAAAAGCCAAGTCTTCCGACGATTTTAGCCAAAGCATGCGGGTATCGCGACAGGGAAAAATGCGAGGCTGCTGGCCTTTTCTCTTGAGGGCAAAGCGGACATCGCGTAGGTTCGCTGCATGTTAGTCGACGTCGTCGAGTCGCTGCCGGAACCCGAACAGAGTGGTACGAATGTAGCGGACGATGCCGGAATCGAGCGGGCGCTGTGCAGTTTTGCGGCAGCGATCGATAGCGACGATTCGCTGTTTCAGTACGAGACCGTGACGCCCCGCATCACCGGCGATGTTTTATGCAACGCCGACTTTGTGCTGCGTTTTCGACAAAGCGCACTGGCCGGCAATCGCGGCCTGCATTTGGCCATGGTGCAAAAACTGGTCGAGTTGCTGCGGAGCGCCGGGTCGGCGGAGACCTTGGCCTCGCGCATCTGCCTGGCGAAACAGGCTGGGGGAACCGCGTTACGCTTGAGACTGGAAGCGCGAGGAACGGGCGGCGATCAAGCGAGATTGCGCTGGGGCCTGGGACTAGTGCACGTACAACAAGCGCTGCTGTTCACGTCGAGGTACTTGCGCCAGCAGTTGGGGCCGAGCGGAGAGTAGCCTAAGCTGGCGGGCGTGAGCTTTCAGTGAGTGGCGTGGCACTGAGGCGCCACCACATAACCCAAGGAAAAGTCAGGATACGAAGGCGCAACCTACGCGATAAGTGCCTTGCTTGGTTTGCTGCGACCAAACCGGCTTGAGGCTGACGCGCACCGGCGGAAGAATGGGCACGTGCAGGACGGCCAGGACGTTTTCGGGTAGTTCCTCGGGGGCATCCATCTCGATGGCGACGCCGCCGAAACCCAGATCGACAACGCGCGCGCGTCGAGTGGTGTGCTCTCCGAGCATGGCATAGGCATTGGTGCCGGTCATCGAAACCCGCTCAGCCTTGCGCTGCATGGCGTAAACACGAGGGGTGGAGGGGGCAGCCGGCGCGTGATTGATGGAGATTGCCGGGACGCCAGCTTCGGCCACCGGGGGCTCCTGGCGCTCGAAGCGCTTGGACTCGATCGAGATCGGAGGCCTTGACGGCGTTGCGGGCTGTGCTGGTGCCGCGGCTGGGGCGGCCGGGGCTGGAGCCTGCGCTGGCGCCGGGGGCGGCGCCACCGTCGGGCTGGGTTGCGGCGCCCGAGTTGCGTTAGCCACCGGGGACGACGGCGCGACCGAGGCCGCGAGTTTCGTGGGGCCGGCAGCCGGCGGAGCCGATTCGGCCCGCGGCTCGGCTTCGCCAACCTTGCGATGGTTGGCGTGCTTCAGGCGATAAAGCCGTTCGTCGGCTATGCGGATCAGTTGGTCGGCCTGCTCGCCGTCGTGCGGGAAAATCGCGATGCCATGATCCATGTTGACGCTCACGCTGAGCGGCAGGGCGTGCAGAACTTCGGCGAAAACAGTTTCGACGCGACGGCTCAGGGCCAGGGCCTGGTCAGCGTCGGTCTGCGGCAATAGCAATGCGAATTCATCCCCGCCGATGCGGAACGCGGAGTCGGAAGTACGCAGCGCCTTCTTGAGCGTGGTAGCGGCGGCGCGCAATACATCATCGCCGCGTGGATGGCCGTGCTTGTCGTTGACTTCCTTGAACCGATGCAGATCCAGAATCACGAGGCCCAGTTGCGAGCCGTAGCGGCGCGTTCGGTTCAGCTCTTTCTCAAAGGTCTCGCTGAAGAGGCGCCGATTGTAGAGCCCGGTCAGAGGATCAGTAACCGCATTGAGCTGCAGGGTTTTCAGCTCGTCGTATTCCAGGATGATCGGCACTCGGAACAGACCCGCGGATGTCAACACATCCATCAGCGCAGTTTTCAGGGCGACCTGCCGTCCGAGGTTGTCGCTGAGCTCGCGGCGGCGCGTGAGTATTTCATCCCACAACTGAACGCACTGCGCTTCCCTCAAATCGAGGTGGGTGATCGCGCGAATATAGCGCTGCAGGAACTGGCCGCGCGCAGAGATCTCTAGACCATCGAGAGTGTCTGCCAACAGCTCGAGATACGAGTCTTCAATCGGCAAACGAGGGGGCGTTGTGCCGCCAGGGCTGGGCATACGAGATAGACACCTAAACTCTGCCTATCCCCGCGGGGTTGGGGAAAGAACGTGGAGCTTTCTGCGTGTGAGGAAAGCAACTGGGAGTCCATCTCATTTTGACTTCCCAAGAACGCCCTGAGTATTGCCGATGCGCCCGCATCGATTCATCCTATTGAAACAGAATGAGATATCTAGCTAGATGGAAAGCGCCCAGGGCTACGCGATCACCTTAGGTAACGAAAGCTCACCTGGCTTCACGTCAACTAGACGGAAAACGGCACAAATTTACTCAAGTGGCCTGAGAAATTCCAACCCGAATAGCCGCATGTCCCCGGCGGCTTCCTGCCTCAGTACTCTAGCCGCGATAGGAGGCGTTTCGTTGGGCACGAAGCTCGACGAGGCCGGCGATGGTGCTGGCACCGTGAGATAGACGATCTGATCGGTACGCAGGATGTGCGCCGAGGTAATACATGCGCCTGTCGAACCAATGTTCAGGGTCTTGGTCAGCTCGATGAACTCGACACCTGAACTGTCAGAGCCACGCAGGAACACGGGCACTTGCAGCCGTATCCGGGGTATCTTTCGGCGTTGCAGCTGATCCAATTGCGGACCTTCCTGGAAACTCTCTGTTTTCACTCGGCGGCACCCAGTACCTTCGAACTAGTACGCAGATGAGCAGATTCAATGCCAGATTTCCACGACGCCTGCCATAGGTAAACTACCCATAATCAATGAATTAAAACGATGCACTGGCAGGCGAGGTGTAATTGTTTGCAGGGTAGCGACCTGGAAGGAAAGTTCATTTCCTGAATTGTGCAAATGGCACGCTTTTACCATTGACAGTCCCTATAGAGCCTTGCGACGATGGCCACCACGAAATAGGGAAAACATTTTCCCTTTCCGTTAGGTGGGTTACTCAGAATGAGCGGCAGCGTAGTTACATCACTGATGGCCGATCCCTCGGGCCCCGGCGCGGTTCAGCTAAGCTTGGTAAATCGCCTTCTGGATACGCTCGATCAGTCTTTGCTGGTGGCAGAGCGCAGCGGCCGGATCATTCTGACCAACTCCCGCGCAAAGAAGTGTTTGGAATCCATTGGGCTTGGCGAAGTCAGTGACCTCAATCTTTACGACCATATCTTGCAAGTGGAAGAAAAGCAGATATTTCGCGAGATTGAGAAGGGCGAGCAGGAAGTGAAGCTGGCCTTAGCGCGCGGCGACAAAAAAGCCACCGCCACGGTCAACTGGGTGCCGGAACCGGATTGGTTGGTCGTGCAGTTTGCGCCCGCGGCCGGCGTCCAGGCCATGCCCGATCCGGGGACGCAAATAACCGTTCAGGAACTGCTGCAGGAACGTGAGATCACCTATCGGAATTTGCTTGCGGCGTATTTGAAGTTGCAGGAAGTGAACCGCCAGAAAACGGTTTTTCTGGCATCGGCCGCTCATGAATTGAAGACGCCGCTGGCGGTCATCAAGGGCTATTACGATTTACTGCTGGCCGGATCGCTCGGCCGCTTGTCGGAAAAGCAACGAGACATCCTGGAGGAATCGAAAGAGAGTTGTGAACGGCTGGTGCGCCTGGTTTCCATGTTCCTGAACTATTCGGCGCTGGAGAGCGGAAAACTAGTTCTGCAACTTCGCGAAAATGACATGCGCGATTGCCTCGACGAACTCGCCAAGCGCTGGTCCGATGCATTTCAGCGCAAAGGTGTGCGCCTGGAGGCGACTTTCGATCCGTCGATTCCGAATTTCCGTTTCGACTATCAGAAGGTACAACAGGCGGCTGCGAATCTTTTGGACAATGCGCTCAAGCACACGCCGGGCGGCGGAAGTGTGACGCTCCGCGCCATGCCGCACTTCTGGGAGCGCCGTGTGGCGGAATCATCTCCCGCGCAGGAGCGGCGGCGTTTCCGGTTGCCGCGGCCCAACAGCGTGGAAGTTTCGGTAACCGATAGCGGTCCGGGTATCGCACCAGAGCATCATCAGGAGATTTTCGAAGACTTCGTGCGCGTGGACCGCAACACGACGGGCATGGGTCTGGGTCTGGCTATTGCCAAGCGTCTGGTGCAGGCGCATCGCGGCAAAATCTGGGTGGAGAGCGATGGCGTGGCGGGAAGCAAGTTCACCTTCTTGCTGCCCATGGATCAGATCTAAAGCGAACTTTGTTTCGAGATTTGGCAGGGCCAGAGTCACAGGCTAGCAGGCCCAAGGGAGAAGTGAGCATGGCCGTTAAAGAAAAGATCCTCGTCGTGGATGATGAGCCAAGCATCCGGAAGTACTTGCAGACGCTCCTGGAAGTTGACGGATTCGACGTAGAGACGGTGGGCTCGGGCAAGGAAGTGCTGGCCAAGGTTAGCGATGGTGAACGCCCGGACCTGATCATTTTGGACGTGCTGATGCCCGAGATGAATGGCATCGACACTCTGCGCGAACTTTTGCAGCTCGATCGCAGCCTGAACATCATCATGCTGAGTTGTTCGAACGAGGTAGGCACGGTGGTGGAAGCGATTCGCTTGGGAGCGCACGACTACCTGACCAAGCCGTTCGAGAAGAGCGACCTGGACGCGGCAATGTTAAAGTCCCGTCAGAAAAAGCACCTGACCCAGGAAAATCAAGCCTTGCGCGACTACTGCGACCAGGTCACCGAGGATCTCAGCTTCCTTGCCGCCAGTCCCCAGATGGTGCGTATTCGCCAGCAGATCTTACAAATCGCTCCCGTGGATGTCCCGGTTTTTGTTTGCGGCGAAAGCGGGGTCGGCAAGGAAGTCGTGGCGCGCATGATTCATTTGCGCTCCAAGCGGCGCAACCAGCCGTTCGTGAAAGTGAATTGTGCGGCGTTGCCTGGAGAATTGCTGGAATCCGAGCTTTTCGGCTTCGAGCAGGGCGCTTTCACCGGCGCGGTTCGTGCCAAGCCAGGAAAGTTCGAAATGGCCAATAAGGGTACTATTTTCCTCGATGAAATCGCGGAAATGAGCACCCACCTGCAGGCCAAGCTGCTTCATGTTTTGCAAGATCACCAGTATTCCCGGCTCGGCGGACGACACCTGATCGACACCGACGTCCGCGTGCTCGCCGCCACCAACGTGGATGTGCAGGAGGCCATGAAGACCGGCCGCTTCCGCGAAGACCTGTACTATCGGCTGAACGTGCTTTCCATCCTGGTGCCGCCGCTGCGCGAACGCGCCGCCGAAATCCCGCTGCTCTTCCGTCATTTCCTCGACAAATACAGCGAAAAATTCGGGAAGCCTGCAATGGCCCCTTCCAAGCATTTGCTTGACGCTGCTGCGAACTATCCGTGGCCCGGCAACTTGCGCGAGCTGGAGAATTTCGTCAAGCGTTACGTGATTTTGGAAGACGACGAAGGTAGCTTGCGGGAATTGGTGGAAATGTCATCGGCACGGCAACGCACGTCACCCCGGCAAGAACCGGTTATCCCGCGCGAACAGGGACTCAAGGCCTTGGTGCGCGGCTTGAAGGATGAAGCGGAGATGGAAGCGATCGCCGACGCCTTGGAAAAGACTCGCTGGTGCCGCAAGGATGCCGCCAAGATGCTGGGTATCAGTTATAAGGCGCTGCTCTACAAGATGCGTCAATTCAACCTGGACACGCCGCGAACGCGTCGCTCCGCGGCCGAAAAAGCGGCGAGCGCTGCGCCGCCCGAGGAGCCCACGCCAGTCGGTGCAGCCCGCGAAGAGTAATTCGCCTGCCCGCCAGCGGAAGGCTTGGCAGGCCCGACAGCGTGAAAGTGGCGCGCCCGGGACGTGCGCTTGGCGGTGGCCCAGTACGCAACGTTGCCGTTCTCGCAATCGCACGCGCATTTTTCCGTAGCGTGCAACAAATGTTTCCTGTATTGTCACGCGAATCGGACTCGCTAATGGCGTTTTGACGCCACGCGCGGGTTTGCTGTTCACCAGCGAAGCTAAGCGCAACGAATGGTAATGCGCTGGCGCCGCTGCCACCGTCGGAAGCATTCGATCAAGCGAGGCCGGGCACGTTTGCTGGCCACACGGATTCTCCGGTGATGGAACGACTTCGGCGAAAGGGGCGTAGCCGGACCAGGATCGGCTGCGGGCAAAGTGGAGGATGGGCTTAATGACGGAACGTCGGACCGCTCGCCGCTATGACCTCTCTTTGCCCGTAATTATTCGGGTCCCAGCGGAGCGGATTGCCTTGGACTCGCAAAAGGGGAAGACAAGGGATATTTCCACGCGCGGCTTGTATTTTGTTCTGGAGCAGGATCTGGAAGCCGGCTCCGAGTTGGACATTACCCTAACTTTGCCCGCGGAAATTACTCACGGATCGGAAGTTTTTGTGCGCGCCCTGGGAAAGGTAGTTCGCGTGGAGCGCCGCATGGAAGATGGCAGCGCGCGCATGGGCGTGGCCGCGGTCATCGAACGCTACGACATTATTCGCGGTGAGAACGGCCGCGCCTAGCCGCCGAAGCTCAAGTCTCGCCGGTATAGTCTTCTTCTACTAGTACTGACCCAATCAAAGACATCGTTCCTCGAGCGGAAATCAGGCAATGGTTTGCCTGTTTGCGCAAACTTTTTCGGTAATTTGTGACAGCAAGACGAAATTCGGATCGCCGCTATAGTACCGGCCCTACTCCCTGTTGAATTCCACTAAAGCCCTACATGCCAGTAAGTTATAGGAAGGCACACAGCCCAAACAGCCGCCTTAGGCACGCCGCTGCTCTGTGCTTCTCTTTGGCTCACGGAGTGCTTATCGTTGGCCGTCACTGTCAGTGAACCAAGGGCGGGCGAGGAAGGATTTCGGATGGCCGGGTTTGGAATGGCGAGCGCGGGGGCGGCTCCCAGAGCAGGTGTTCTGCCTCCGGAAGACATTCTTTTCGGGCGGTCGCCGGCGATGCAGCCGATCCGGCAGCTGATCGGCAAGGTTCTGGGTACGGATTTGCCGGTCCTGCTGCTCGGCGAAAACGGCACGGGCAAAGGCCTGCTGGCCCAATACATTCATTCACGATCCGTTTTATTCCCCGGCGCCTTCGTCAAAGTGAATTGCGCCGCAATTCCCGGCGCGCTTCTGGAGAGCGAACTTTTCGGTCATGAACGCGGTGCGTTTACCGATGCCCAGGCGGCCAAACCTGGACAAGTGGAACTGGCCGAGCGCGGCACTTTGTTCCTCGACGAAATCGCCGACTTGGATTTGAGTCTTCAGGCCAAAGTCCTGCAGCTCTTGCAAGACGGCCAGTTCAGCCGCATCGGCGACACCCGCGAGCGTCACGCGAACATCCGGGTCATCTGCGCCACCAACCGTCGACTGGAGCGCGAGATCGAAGCGGGACGTTTCCGGCACGACCTTCTCTACCGGATCAACGTGGTGACCATCCACTTGCCCCCGCTGCGTGAGCGCCGCGAGGATATCGGCCCGCTCGCCGAGTTCTTTCTGCACCAGCTGAACGCCCGATTCGAAAGAACCACGCGCCCGTTCCCCCCCGATATACTGAAAACGCTGGAGCAAAAAGAATGGCGCGGCAATATTCGCGAGCTGGAAAATCTGGTCGCACGTTACTCCATCCTGGGATCGCTGGACGTCCTGCAGCCTGAGGCAGGCTTGAAGAGATACTCCCCGACGCCCATGAAGATTTCAGGCGATGGCAGAATTTCGCTCAAGAATATCGCCAAGCAAGCCATCCGCGAGATGGAAAGCAACGTAATCCTGAAAGTGTTGCGCGATAACAAGTGGAATCGCCGCAAAGCGGCGCAAGCCTTGAACATCAGCTATCGCGCGCTGATTTACAAGATCCAGGAAGCCGGGCTGTCGCAGCGCAGCCGTAAAGCCAAGCTCGACGCCCCCCCGGGGCTCTGATGCTACTCAATACCTGAATGATCGACTGTTGCTGGTCCAAATTCGAAGCTGTCGCAGGAAGATTTCTGTGCATCCAACAAGCTGCGCCTGGTCAAGGACAATTGGGGCGATAAAAAGGCACACACTGTGAAACGATTTTCCTTTAAATTCGCCGCTACGCCGCCCTGCGCTCTTTGGCTTACCTGTAACCAACGTACTATGAATAGCTTAGAACCGTCCCGGCAAGTCCTGTACGCTTCGTACTATGGTATAGTACTTGCTCAACAATTACTCTTCTTTGTGTGCATAATTTAGTGCGCTGGCGGGTTTGACTGACTCGGAGGAAACAGTTTGTACACCGCGTTCTACCAGTTGAAGGAAGAGCCCTTCCGGCTGACGCCGGATCCTCGCTTCCTGCACCTCGCCGACCCTCACCGCACAGCTCTCAAAGTTTTGTTGCAGGGGGTCTTGCAGCGCAAGGGCTTCACCATCGTGGCTGGGCCGGTTGGCACCGGCAAGACCACGCTGCTACATACTGCGCTGCAGATTCTGACCGAAAAATCCGAAGGCCGCGGCCGCCTGGTTTCCGCGTTCCTCGTCAACCCGACATTAACCCCTGCGGAGCTGCTCGAAGCGGTCCTGGATGAGTACGAGATCAATTGCACCGCGACCAGCAAGCCCCGCCGGCTTGCCGCTCTGCACCAGATGCTTTTTCAGACCCAGCAGCAGGGTGGCACCGCCGTCCTGCTGATCGATGAAGCGCATCTTATGACCGTCGAGTTGCTGGAAGAAATTCGCCTGCTCGGCAACACGGATACCTATCACGAAAAGTTGCTGCAGATCGTTTTGTGCGGCCAGCCGGAACTCTTCGCCGTTTTGCAGCGCCCGGAACTCCAGGCCTTGCAGCAAAGAATCGCCGGAACCTGCTTGCTGCGCCCCCTGAGCCTGCCCGAAACCCGCGCTTATATCGCCGAGCGTCTTCATGCCGCCGGCCTTCGCGGCTCCAGCCCGTTCACCGGCACCGCGGTAGAGGCAATCCACAAGCTCAGTAATGGCGTGCCGCGCCTGATCAATCTCTTGTCCGATGCCTGTCTGATGGCGGGCTTCGAATTGAAGCGCAAACAAGTCGATCAGCTGATCGTCAATCAGTCGGCCGAGGATGTTCTGGGTTTGGTGAAGCCGGCCACAATCATAGCTACGGCATCGGCCACTTCCGAGCCGGAAACGAAAGAGGTCGCGCCCACAAGTCCGGAACCGCAAGTGGAAGAGCCGGTCCTACCCGTGCCTTCATCCGCATCGATGTCTCGTCCAGCGACCTCTCCGTCGTCAGCCGAATCGTTCGGTGCCAGGCCATCCGCCAGCACGCAAACGTCTACCGCCGTTGCCGTTGCCGAGCCCGAAGAGCCGCGGCCCGCGACAAAGGCACCCGCCAAATCAGCTCGTGGCGAGCGCCCCACCAAGTCGACCTTCGATGTTCTGATCGCTGCGTTGAAGCAGAATCGCGCCGTAGCCCGCGACTAACAGCGTCCCGCACTGGATTCGTTACGGTCGCATTCAACTAACTCCCACTCGACTACAGTTGTCGTTCTGAGCCTTTCTGACGGTGACGGGCAACGCACTGCGACGAGGATCTGGCTAAAAACTTGCGACGGAATCCTGTCAGCAGGCGACGATTGAAATAATTTTCCCGCGGACTACGCAGTGCTCTCGGTCGTATCCCCGACCGAAAAATACGTGCAGTCCGGATGGTGGAACACCAGCGCGCTGACGCTGGCTTCCGGATCCATCATCATGCCTTCGGTAAGCTGCACGCCGATCTCTTCCGGCCGCAGCAGCTTCCACAACGGCGCCTGATCATCCAGGTTGGGGCAAGCCGGATAGCCAAAGCTGTAGCGCTTGCCGCGGTACCGCGAAGTGAATCGCTCCGCCATTTCCATCTCCGGCGGGTCAGCAAAGCCCCAGTCCTCCCGAATTCGCCGGTGCAGCCATTCAGCGCAGCCTTCCGCTGTCTCAATCGCTAGCGCCTGCAAACCGTGGGACTTGAAATATTCCCCCGCATCTTTTGCTTTTTCCGATCGCTCGCGCACGCCTTCGCCCGCCGTGACCACAAACAGCGCCACATGATCGCGCTTGCCGTCCTTCGGCGGCAGAACGTAATCACTGAGGCACAGGAAGTCGCCGGCGCGCTGACGCTGGAAGCGGAACGTGTGCAGCGGCGTAGAACCTCCAGGCGCGAACAAGTGCAGCCCGTCCCCCGCCGGCTCGGCCTCGAAGAATTCCCACACCGCGCGAATCTTCATGAACTCGGCCGCTTCGTCCTTCACTTCTTCCATGCTGGCGAACAGTTCCATGGCCTTCGGGTCACGCTGCGCCAGCCGCTTCTCGAAATCGCCCTTGAAGCCCATGTGCCGGCCGTACAGCATGTACGGGTTCACGTACGACCACACTTCGCGCAGGTCCGGCACGATGCGCACCTTGCGGTCCAGATGCGCCACGTCGGGAATCGGCAGATCGCTGCGCACCTTGGGCGAACGCTGCGGCGCCGGCAGTGCCGTGACTCGCACCGTTGTCGAGATCGCCGGCGCACCGTTGCCCGAGATCATCGTGTGCTGGCTAAGTACCTGTTCGCGCGTGCCCGGATCCATCAATTCGTTCATCAAGCGCAATCCGGTCATTGCGTCCTTCGCGTAGCACACCGCCTTACCGTAGCTCGGCGCGATTTTCTGCTCCGTGAATTTCGCCGAAAGCGCAGCTCCACCCACCAGCAACGGGATCTCGACTCCCGCGTCCTTCAAATCGCTGGCGGTGATCACCATCTGCTGTGCGCTCTTCACCAGCAGCCCGGAAAGCCCGATCGCATCCGGCTTGTGTTCTTCGTACGCTCTGATGAGCACGTCAGGCGGCACTTTGATCCCCAGATTTACAACGTCATATCCGTTGTTCTTCAGGATGATCTCAACCAGGTTTTTCCCGATGTCGTGCACGTCGCCCTTCACGGTCGCCAGCACTACGCGCCCGCGTTTGGCCGTGTCGGCCTTCTCCATGAATTGCTCGAGATGCCCGACAGCAGTTTTCATCGCCTCTGCTGACTGCAGCACTTCCGCAACGATCAGCTCATTCGCGTTGAATAGCCGCCCGACTTCAGCCATCCCAGCCATCAGCGGCCCATTCACGATATCCAGCGGCGCCGCGCCCTCCGCGCGCTTGCGATCCAGATCCTCGATCAGCCCGTCACGCGTGCCTTGTACGATGTAGCTGGCCAGCCGTTCATCCAGCGGTAAGTCCGACGCTGACGCCTTGGTCTTCTTCGTCGCCGTGCGGAAATGTTCGGTGATTGCCGCGATATGGAACTGGTTCACCGCCGCGCGCTGCTCCTTGTTTTGCTCGCGCCAGTCCTTGGGCGCCTCACGTAGCAACGCCGCTTGCCGATGATCCGCGGGAATCTCCGTGGGCGGATAAGAAAACAGCAGATCCTCCGCCAGCTTTCGCTCCTTCTCGGGTATCGATGCGAAGCGCTCGATCTTTTCCGTATTAACGATCGCCAGATCAAGTCCGGCCTTGGTGCAGTGGTACAGAAATACCGAGTTCACCACTTCCCGCGCCGCCGCCGGCAATCCGAACGACACATTCGAAATGCCCAGAATCGTCCGCGTATCCGGCAGCACCTGCTTGATCAGCCGGATGCCCTCCATCGTTTCCACCGCGCCGCCGATGTAGTTCTCGTCGCCGGTCGCACACGGAAACACCAGCGGATCGAACACGATGTCTTGCGACGGCAGTTGATACTTCTCCGTCAGCAGCTGATAGCTGCGTTTCGCGATGGCCAATTTGCGTTCCCGCGTAAACGCCTGCGCTTGCACGGGATCCTCGTCGATGCATCCGACCACTACGGCGGCGCCAAAATCGTGCGCGATCGGCACCACGCGCTCGAATTTCTCCTCGCCATCCTCCAGGTTGATCGAATTGATGATCGCTTTGCCCTGGCAATAGGTCAGCGCCTGCGCCACCGCCATCGGATCGGTGGTGTCCACCATCACCGGCGCCTTGATCTTGCGGATCAGCTTTTCGTAAAACAGCGGAATATCCTTCTTTTCGTCGCGCTCGGTGCTCTGCAGGCACACATCCACGACCTGCGCTCCTCCACGTACCTGGCGTCGCGCAATCTCGCTGGCCTCTTCCCACTTTTCTTCCGCCACCAGGTTCTTGAACAGCCGCGACCCGATCACGTTGGTCCGCTCGCCCACCAGCAACGGCCGCGTGCTGTCTTCCGCCTCGATCGTCTCGATCCCGGAATAAATCGCGCGATGCGCCTCCGCCGGCCGAACCCGCGCCTTCTTCCCCTCCGCCATCTGCGCAATCGCGCGAATGTGCTGCTCGGTCGTCCCGCAGCATCCCCCCACCAGATTCAGCCAGCCGTGATCGACAAATTTTTCCAGCTGCGCCGCCAGCGAAGTCGGCGTCTCGAGATACTTCCCTTCCTCATCCGGCAGACCCGCGTTCGGATAACACGACACAAATTCGCCGGTAAGCTGGCTAAGCGTGCGGATATGGTCGGTCATGAACTCCGGCCCTGTGGCGCAGTTCATCCCGAAAGCCAGCGGATTGGCGTACCGCAGCGAAGCCCACATCGCCTCAATATTTTGCCCGGCGAGCATCGATCCCATCGCCTCGATCGTCACCGAGATGATCGTCGGGACCTCGACGCCGAGTTCCCGCGAAAGCTGCTGGATCGCCAGCAGCGCGGCCTTGATGTTCCGGGTATCCTGCGCGGTCTCCACTAGCAACAGGTCCGAGCCACCTTCCACAAGCCCTTTAGCCTGGATGTAGTAAGCGTCACGCAGCTCGTCAAACGTGACCCCGCCGGTCACAGTAATGGCCTTCGTCGTCGGCCCCATCGACCCGGCCACAAATCGCGGTTTCCCGGCCGTTGAAGCCTGATCCGCCGCCTGCCGCGCCAACTGTGCCGAAACTCGGTTCAGCTCCGGCGCATCTGCCGCTAAACCATACTCCGCCAACACGAGGGGTGCCCCGCCAAAGCTATTTGTTTCAACAATGTCCGCTCCGGCCTCAAAGTATTTGCGGTGGATGTCCAGCACCACGTCCGGTCGCGTGCGCACCAGGTTCTCGTTGCAGCCCTCCAGCGCGGCTCCGCCGAAGTCCTCCGCCGACAGGTTGACCTGCTGCAGCATGGTCCCCATCGCCCCGTCCAGCACGAGGATCCGTTGCGACAATAGCTCCCGGAGGGCTTTCGCCGATTCGTTCAAGTTGCGCATCTGGTGACTGAAGTTGTCGCTCCGTTGCCGTATTGCGCTCAAGCGACTTTCAGCGGGCCCGCCGTCCTGACGTAGGCACGGCTACCACGCGTCATTTCTCTTGGTTTGCCTCTAGCCCTTATTTTACAAGCCTTTCCCGCGATTATCGAACTCCCTTCCATCCAACCCCTGCTTTTCGAGCATGAACGGCAAGTATCAGCCCACCAACGCCACAGGCTTAGTAAGGGCGCAGCAGGCTGCGCCCGGTCTCGGCAAGATCACTGCGTCTTGCCAACCCGTGCGTCTTGCCTCCCAAACCCACCGCCATCCATCGCCTTCAACCCAGCCAGTGCTATGCCCCGCCCGGTTATGCAGCAATTCGGCCCGGTCCAACGATTCCTTAATGTCACGTAACAATTCGAGAACAACCGACGGGAATCTGTCTTGCCCGTTTGTACAGTTTTCACTACGCTGACGAATAGTGGCTACGAAACGAACCACCTCTAAATTGTCTGTTTGTATCCTCTCGCCGCACCCATTGGTGCTGAGCGAGTTCGAGCGGCTGCTTGCCAAGCCGCAGTTCAAGGTGTCGTCTAAGCACCTCGAGTCGACCCTGGCGCCTGATCTGCGCAATCTCGAGCCGCCCGTCGCGCAGGTCTACGTGATCGACGCGCACGCGGCACGCCCGGCCACCGGCGCATTACTGGCCAATATTCTCGAGCGCTTCCCGGAATCTCGCTTGATCGTCGTCGGAGAACAGCTCAGCGACGCCAACAGCTATTCGTTGCTCCGCCTCGGCGTGAAAGGTTTGCTCACCTATGTGGAAGCGCGCGAGCAACTGATCCGCGCTCTGCCCCTGGTCGCAGCGGGAGGCTTTTGGGTTCCGCGCTCGGTTCTCTCAGGTTTCGTCGACTCCATCCTGACCGGCCAGGGACGCCGCCTTAAGACTGACACCGTCACCAATCTCAGCCGCCGCGAGCAGGAGGTCCTGGACTCGTTGCTGGAAAATCTCTCCAACAAGGAAATCGCCAGCAAGCTCAATATCGCCGAGCGCACCGTAAAGTTCCACGTCTCTAACTTGCTCAGTAAGTTCGGAGTCCGCCGCCGCGCCGACCTGATCCTCCTAACTTTCCAGCGCCGCATGGCCCAACCCTAAAGACCGCCACACCGCAGCGGCCTGCAAATCTTTACTTCGCTAATCCCCCAGTGAATATCTCACGATGTACCACAAGGCCCTTGCCCCATCCTTCCACGTAATCTTTTTCCCCTCTTCATACGTTCGCCCGGCGTAGCTGATGGGCACCTCGTAAATCCGCCAATCTTTCTTCGCGATTTTCGCAGTAATTTCCGGCTCAAACCCGAACCGATCCGACTTCAGTTGGATGCCCTGCAAAACCTCCCGCCGGAATACCTTGTAGCAGGTCTCCATGTCCGTCAGCTTCAAATTCGAAAAAATATCCGACAGCAGCGTGAGGACCTTGTTGGCCACGTAGTGCCAGAAATAATGTACGCGCTGCGGCCCGCCCAGAAACCGCGACCCGTACACCACGTCCGCTCGCCCGTCCAGAATCGGCTCCAGCAACTTCGGATAGTCTCGTGGGTCATATTCCAGATCCGCGTCCTGCACCAGCACGATCTCACCGGTTGCCTCCGCGAAACCGCGCCGCAGAGCCGCGCCTTTGCCCTGATTCTGCGTCTGAAAAAGAATCCGCACGTCGCGCAGCTCAACGGGATCGCCCCCGTCTTGCGCCGGCGCGGTTGCTTCGCCGGCCGCGCGCCGCTTGGCCCAATCCTGCAAAATTTGCCGCGTTCCATCCGTCGAACAATCATCCACCACGATGATTTCCTTGCGCCCGTCGGTCTCCTGCACCCGCCGCAAGATCTCATCGATGGTAGCCCTCTCGTTGTAAACGGGAATGGTTACTGACAATTTGGGATCGACCAAGGTGGACGGATTGCGTCTTTGGCGCGCCATAAAAAGTACGCAATTGTAGCGGTCCGTCGCTCAGCGAGTAAAGCCGCTACGGGCAACATCTACTCGTAACGCAGTGCCACCATGGGATCCACCTTCATCGCCCGCCGCGCCGGGATGTAGCATGCCGCCAGCGCCACTCCCAGTAACAGCAAAGCCACGCCGGAAAACGTCAGTGGGTCGGCCGCTCCTACGCCAAATAGCAAACTCGCCAGAAATCGCGTCAACCCGAACGATCCCAGCAACCCGACGGCAATTCCCACAAACGCCAACCGTACGCCACGTCCCAGAATCAACGCCAGCATGTTTCCCGGCCGCGCGCCGAGCGCCATACGAACACCGATCTCCTGGGTGCGCTGTCCCACGGTGTAGCTCATCACCCCATAAATTCCGACCGCCGACAAAACCAGCGCGAGCCCCGCCAAGACCGTGATCAACACCGCCGAAAATCTTCGCGGCGACAAGGATCGCGACAATAATCCATCCAGCGTTGTCACCTCCGTGACCGGCAACGTCGGATCGATGCGATGCACGATTTCGGTCACCGCGGCCGCGCTGGGCTCCTGTGCCGTCCTTACCAGCAGATGCTTGGTCCATCCGCCGACAAAATAGGTGTCATACGTCGGGCCCGCATCCAGCCCGAACTGATGCACGTTCCCAACCACCCCCACGATCGTGCACCAGCACGGTTTGGGATCCAGCGAACAGAAATTCAGTCGATGTCCTACGGGATCCTGATTTGCGAAGAAGCGCTGCGCCAGCCAATCGTTGATGACCACTTTGTCCTGTGTCGACCAATCATCCCGCATGAGTAGGCGCCCGCGTAGCAGCGGGATCTGCATCGTGGCAAAATATCCCGGCGTCACGGTCCGCGTTTGCGCAACCGGTCGTACACCGTTTGCCGGCATCGGTTGTCCTTCGATCAGAAATCGCGAAGCCTCCCGCAGCTCCGTCTCCAGAGGCAACGTGCTGATGCCTGCAGCGCCCCTGACGCCCGGAAGCCCGGCCACTCGCTCGGTGATCTGATCGAACTGTCTTGATTGCTGAGCCGCCAGCGCTATTCCCTGCTCGAGTGTCAGCTTTTGCGCTTCGGCCGGAGGGATTGAGGCTTGCGTCACCTGCAGGCTCAGCATGTGATCGGGCTGGAATCCTGGCGCCACGTCCAGCAAATGCCGAAAGCTTCGCAGCAGTAATCCGGCGCCGATCAGTGGCACCAGCGCCAGCGCAATCTCGCACACCACCAGGGTATTGTGCAGGCGATGGCCGCCCCTCGCGCCGCTGCCCTTGCTGCCTTGTTTCAATATATTGTTCAGGTCACCGATGCGCGCCCGCAGTGCAGGCAGTAGCCCGCAGAAAATTCCGGAGACCGCGCACATCCCCAGCGTAAACAGCAGTACGCGGGTATTGATATGGGCGTCCTGCAAAATCGTGAGTTCCGGCGGAGCCAGCGCCGCCAGCGCCCGAATCCCCCCTAGGGCCAGCAGCAATCCAGCCGCGCCGCCGCACAACGCCAGCAACATACTCTCGGTCAGCAGTTGCCGCACCAGTCGCCAGGGTGCCGCTCCCAGCGCCGTGCGCAGGGCCATTTCCCGGTTGCGAGCAGTGTTTCGCGCCAGCAACAAATTGGCGATGTTCGCGCACGCGATCAACAGCACCAGCCCCACCGCTCCGAATAGTACCAGCAGCGTTCTCCGCAGTTGCGCCGCCGAAGGATCTTCCAGAACCGTCACTTGCGTGCCCCACCCTTTGTGCGAATCCGGATACGCCCCCGTTTCCTGCCGGTTCAGCGTTTCCATTTCGGCGGCTGCTTGCTCGCGCGTAACTCCAGGCCGCAGCCGCGCGATTGGCGCGATCCCGTGATGAATGTGATCGTCCAGTGTTCCCCCGTAATACGGCATCGGCAGCCACAATTCCATCGACCGAAAAATCTGAAAGGTGGCCGGCAGCACGCCAACGATTCGGACTTTCTGGCCATCCAGCGCGATCTCCCGCCCGACGACAGCCGGATCCGCGCCAAAGCGTCGCTGCCAATAGGCGTGGCTTAGCAGCGCCACATTCCCGCCGCCGGCCTTGTCTTCTCCAGGTAAGAATGTGCGGCCGACCTGCGCTCGAATTCCCAGCGTCGGAAACAGCCCGGAGCTCGCGATCGTCGCTTGCACGCGCTCCGGCTCACCGCTGCCCGTCACATTGAAGCCCTGCGAAACGTCGCCGTACGCGCCCATGGACGAAAAGCTTTTCGCTTCGCGCTGCCAATCGGTAAAGTCTCCCGGCGATATCCCCACGGCCTGAAATCCGGGATACGTATTCTTAATCTCCACCAGCAATTCCGGATGATCGTAGGGCAGCGGCTGCAGCAAAACGTTTTCCACCACGCTGAAGATCGCCGTATTGGCTCCGATCCCGAGCGCCAGGGTCAACACGGCTACAGCGGTGAACCCGGCGTTCTTCCCCAACGTCCGCAGTCCGAATCGCAAATCATCGGCAAAATCGCTCAACCAATTTCCGCTCATATGCACCTCGCGTACCCAGCCTCAACCCCTCCGTGCCTTCGGCGTCCGACTCTGTGTCCTCCGCGTTAAGCTTTTGCCTTCTTTGGTTCTTGCATGCTGGCCTTCTCTCTTACGCAGTATTGTGGGCATCGCAGAACGTTCGATGCCCACTCCCGCCGCAACGCACCCCAATTTATCTGACGCCCGCCGCAAGCCCAGGTAATCACCATCACCTAAGCTCCCCATCGAATACGGTATGATAAAAGCGCAAAAAGGGGGTCGGTTTGATTCCACGCTATACCCGCGCCGAGATGGGCCGCGTCTGGAGCGACGCCAACAAATACGCGCGCTGGCTGGACGTTGAAATAGCCGCTACGGAAACGCTGGCCGATGCTGGCCAAGTGCCGAAAGAAGCAGCCGCCGCCATTCGCGCCAAGGCCAAAGCGGATCCCGCGCGCATCAACGAAATCGAATCGCACGTAAAGCACGACGTGATCGCCTTCACCATGCCTGTCGACTAAACCATCGGCGATGCGGATGCCGCTCGCTGGCTGCACGACGGCATGACCTCCAACGACGTCGTGGACACCGCCCAGGCCCTGCTGGTGCGCGAT